>Ga0265295_1005155_pt1 | contig 16962 bp, 14 predicted proteins | sample Munlansysbiofilm_FD_192503 | JGI IMG/M metagenome (GOLD analysis project Ga0265295, IMG submission 192503) | Leachate microbial communities from a municipal landfill in Southern Ontario, Canada - Methane capture system biofilm | ecosystem: Engineered > Solid waste > Landfill > Unclassified ...
CTATCTTGATGAATTATTAAAGTCTTACGGGGATATGAGTCATATCTGATTACCGATAAATAGTCCTCAAAGGGGACTAGTTTTACATAAAAATCCCCTTTGACGATATATAAAAAATCTTTTTCCAGAGAATAACTAATTTTGTTATCATCTAGGAATCTCCTGAATTCTAAAGAAAAAAGAGTCTCCATAGGTAGCAAAGTTAAGAGATTCCAGAATAATTCTTGAAAGAAATTTGGAAATATAATTCCGTTGCCATATCTTTGCACTCCCTGAAACGGAAGATTCAGTAGCTCAGCTGGTAGAGCACAACACTTTTAATGTTGGGGTCCTGGGTTCGAGCCCCAGCTGGATCACAAAAGCAGCCAAGTAAAAACTTGGCTGCTTTTTTTATTAGACTGATAGCCAGGTTAATAATCAGACACATAGCTAATAATTCAAATAATTATTTATATTTGGATAAATAAACCCTGAGCTATGAAAAATTTTATTAAATGGTTTGCGCTACTTACATTTCTTCAGGCGCTGCTTCTTTCGTGTATATCATCAGAAAAATCACCAATAACTCACCTTCCTTTTAAGCTAACAGAAGAGGGTAATTGGGGATTAATTTCTTCTGATGGAACAATTGTCGTTTCAGGTGAATATTCAAACCCTCCCTACGTCGCAACAGAGGGTATCTATATAGTTCAAAATAAAAGTGGCAAATTTGAATATTTCAGAGCTGAAACTATCCCTACTAAAGTTGGTACCCAGTATATAAAAGCTTCTGCGTTTAGTGAATCACTGGCTCCTGTTATTGAGAATGAGGAGATAATATCTGTAATCAATTCAAAAGGAGAGATAGTCTTTAACATTGAAGACATTGATGGCAAAAAGATAACATCCTGTTCTTCTTTTTCTGAAGGATTTGCAATAATAGAAAACGAAGAGGGGTTAAAGGGGTATATAGATAAGACCGGAAGAATTATAGTTAAGCCAAAATATTCAGAAGCGAATAATTTTTCAGAAGGTGTTGCAATTATCAGGAGTGATTTTGATAAAAAATCTTATTGGCAAATTATTGACAAAAAGGGAGAAATAATCTTGGAATTAGACTCTGATATAAAAGCCACATTAGGTATAGTTTCATCAAGTTTGCTTGGATATTCTAAATCTGAACAATTAGATTCTTGGGGATTTCTTAATTTAGAAGGGGAACAGGTAATTCACTCATCTAGGGACTATGTTAATGTTTCTCCTCTCTTTGGTAATTTATTCATATACAACAACGGATTAAAATTTGGTGTTGCTGATGTGGACGGAAAAAGAATTATTCCAGCAGAGTATGATCAAATTGAATATTCAGATAATGGATATTTTATTGTCAAAAAGGGAGATGTCTGGTTTATAATTGACAATGAAAACAGAGAAACTACAAATATTGACTTTACTAATCACACTAGTAATATAAACGGTAATATATTTGTAAAAGTTCGAGATAAATACATATTAATCAACTCTAAAGGAGATAGAATAGGTAATACCGAGATTGCGGACGTGGCTCTAAATATGCCTCCACTTATTGTCTCAATTGATTTGCAAAACTTTAACAAAACCATTTTAGATCTTTTCCAAAACATTGGTCCGGGAAAGTTATGGCACTTTTCAATTGGGAGCTCCGCATCTGAAGCTGCTAATCTTCTCGGTGCTGGAAGTGCTGAATTTCTAAAATCCACTCGCTCACTAACAACAAAAAGGGTTGCAACTAATATAGAGTCAATTATCACTGTTGGTTTTAGTGAAGAGATGGCAGTTGCGATTACTGAGAGAGAGATGTTAAGAGATATGTGGGGAAGAGCTTACTGGGACAATGTTGTGAAAGGGTATTCTTTTAATTCAAATTCACACCTTCAAGATATTTCAGCAAACATTAAACTTATGAGTGATTTGAAAGGAAAAGAAAACGAAATTGTCAAAGCATTAGTTGAGATTGCAAGAGTATCCGGTTTCTCAATTGATAATGAAAAGTCAGGTTCCATTAAATTATCTACTGGAATGGGAAGAACTTTAAATATTAACTATGCCCAAAATACTGGAGTTAATCTAATCTTTAGATAGTATTTTAGGAAAACATAATTAGAAGTTGAGCAAATAATACTCGCAAGAACATTGTTAAGGGATATACTGTAGCGTATGTAACAGCAGGTATATCATTTCCAGATGTTTTCCCGGAAAAAGCTAAGGCAGGGGGATCAGTTGTACTTCCAGCTATTAGTCCCATTAATGCAAAATAATTTAGCTTAAAGAATTTTCTGGCTATAACGGCTGTTAGAACTAAAGGGGCTACTGTTATCAATAATCCGTATAACATCCAGAGCACTCCATCTCCATTAACTAATGTCTCAACAAACCCTCTTCCGGCCTCTAATCCTACACAGGCAAGAAATAGAGAAATTCCAACCTCTCTCAGCATAAGATTAGCACTCATAGTAGTGTAAGTAACAAGTTTTAACTTAGGTCCAAATCTACTAATAAGAATTGCGACAATGAGCGGACCACCAGCAAGGCCTAATTTTACGGGTTGTGGTACTCCTGGCAGAATGAAGGGTATGCTACCAAATAAAATTCCAATTGCTATACCTAAAAAAATTGCAATAAGGTTTGGTTCATTCAATCTTGATTGAGAATTTCCAATGATATGTGTAGCTGCGTCAATAGCTTCAGATGTGCCTACTAGGGTAATCCTGTCTCCAATTTGTAGTCTTAAGTCTGGTCTTGCAACCAGATCTACCCCAGCTCTGTTAATTCTGGTAACAATTATCCCAAAAGCTTTTCCAAGTTTAAGACTTGCAAGACTTTTGCCATGAATATCCTCTTTTGTAACCAGTACTCGCCTTGGTGAAACATTTAAATCATATGTTAACCATTCGTCGCTCTTCATATCGGATTCCCCTCCGAATAAAGCTAATATAGTATCCCTGTCTGTTTTTCTTAAAATTACAAGTACCTCTCCTCCTAGATAAAGTAAAGTGTTTGCACTAGCAATTTCAATAACTCCATCACTATTCTTATATCTAGAAATAATAAATGGTTTATCTGAAAACTTTCTAATTTGGCTTATTGTTTTTTCTGCGATAAGAGGATTTAAAATTTTAAACGATAATTTAATTGTCTCTTCTGGATTATCACCCTCTTCATTTTTATAATTATCATATTCGCGATTAACATCAATTTTAAACATTCTTTTAAGTGAAATAATGACAATAATAATTCCAACTACACCGAGTGGATAGGCAACTGCATAACCTGTTGCAATTGATGGATCATTAAATCCGTTAAGTTCAAAATATGTTTGCTGTGCAGCACCAAGACCAGGAGTATTGGTTATTGCCCCAGACATAACTCCTGTCAATGTATGAAGGGGTACGCCAGAAATAAAATGAATTAAGATTGTTATAGTAACGCCGAGAAGCACAATAGATGCGGCTAGTAAATTCAATTTTACCCCTCCTTTTCTGAACGAAGAGAAAAATCCCGGGCCAACTTGAAGACCAATTGAGTATACAAAAAGAATAAGACCTAACTCCTTAACAAAATGGAGAGTGTTGGGTGAAGGATTAAACCCAAAATTTGAGAATGCTATTCCAGAGAAGAGTATCCAAGTAATACCTAACGAGATTCCTTTATACTTAATTTTTGAGAGGATAATCCCAAAAGATATCACAAGGGACAAAACAATTACAGTTTGCGCAACGCCTTCAAAAAAGAGTAGTTTTATTAACCAATCCATATCATTCAATTTTTCAAAAATAGTATATATTATCTATATTTGGTAAATATCTTCTAAAACTTAAAATTATGAAAATGTTAAACGAATTCAAACAATTTGCAATGCGAGGAAACGTTGTGGATATGGCTGTAGGTATTATAATTGGTGGAGCATTCGGTAAAATTGTATCTTCAGTAGTCTCTGATGTAATAATGCCTCCTATTGGCTTATTGGTTGGTGGCGTAAATTTTTCAGACCTAAAGATTATTATTAAGGAGCAAATACTTGATGCCGCAGGTGAAGTTACTGCTCAAGCAGTATCAATTAATTATGGTAACTTCATACAAGTTACATTTGATTTCATAATTATCGCTTTTGCCATTTTTATGATGATAAAATTTATGAATAATCTTTCACGTAAAAAAGAGATTGAACCAGCTGCTCCCGCCACTCCTCCCCCACCACCGGAGGATATTGAACTACTGAAGGAGATTAGAGATTTGCTAAAGAAACAATAAAAAAAGAGTTATCAAGAGATGTTTTTTCTACCTTTGCTACGTAATTTTTAATGGTTCTGTAGCTCAGTTGGTAGAGCACGACACTCTTAATGTTGGGGTCGTGGGTTCGATCCCCACCGGGACCACAGAAAGCCGAAGATCTCTTCGGCTTTCTGTTTTAAACAATTTGATTATCAGTTTTGTTACAACTAATAAAATCACTTATGAATAATTTTATATTTCAAAATCCAACAAAAATAATATTTGGCAAGGGGACAATCTCCTCATTATCAGCAGAGATTTCTCCAAGTAAAAAGATTCTTGTTACATTTGGAGGTGGCAGCATCAAATCAAACGGAGTTTATGACCAAGTAGTTAAAGCGTTGAATAAATATAGTTACATTGAATTTTGGGGAATTGAAGCTAATCCGGATATATCAACCTTAAGGAAAGCAATTGAAATTGGCAAAAGAGAGAATTGTAACTACATTCTCGCCGTAGGTGGTGGTTCAGTCATTGATGGCTCAAAGCTTATTGCTGCAGGAATTCCCTATAATGGAGATGCTTGGGATATTGTAATGAAACGAGACTGGACAGACAAAGAATCTTTACCACTTGCATCTGTTCTCACTCTACCAGCTACTGGTTCAGAAATGAATAGTGGAGCTGTAATATCAAACAGGCAAGAAAAAGAGAAATTTGCATTTTATTCAAAGTATCCGGTATTTTCAATTCTAGACCCAGAAACAACATTTAGTCTGCCCAAACATCAAATTGCTTGTGGCCTAGCTGATACCTTTATCCACGTAATAGAGCAATATCTCACTACTCCAAATCAATCGCCGCTAATGGACAGATGGGCAGAAGGTATCCTTCAAACAATTTTAGAAATATCTCCAAAGGCTCTAAATGAAATAAAAAATTACGATGCTATGTCCACTTTTATGCTTTCAGCTACAATGGCACTTAACGGATTTGTATCAATGGGAGTTACACAGGACTGGGCAACACATATGATAGGACACGAGATCACAGCATTGCTTGGAATTACTCACGGCCATACTCTAGCTATTGTACTTCCGGGAACAATGTGGATTCTTAAAGATGAGAAAGGAGACAAAATTCTTCAATATGGTAAAAGAGTTCTGGGTATTGAAGGAAGAGAGAGAGAAAAGACAATTATGGAAATAATTGACAAAACAGAGATGTTTTTCAACTCTCTAGGCCTTAAAACAAAGCTCTCTGAAAATGGAGGAGATGTTTCAATAATAGATGAAATTGAAAAGCGATTTAAGGAGAGAGACGTGAAATACGGTGAAAACAGGAGCGTTAATTCAGAGATAGCAAGGAAGATTCTTGAAAGAGTGCTTTAATGTACTATTTGTTCATCAATCCATTTAACATTGCATAGACAGTAAGACCGGAAATACTTTTTATTCCGGTCTTTTTAATAATATTTTTTCTGTGAGACATTACTGTATGAACAGATATATTTAGCTTTTTGGCAATCTCTTTATTAGTCTTTCCATTAGCTACATAAACTAGTACATCTTGCTCTCTCTCTGAGATGTCATACATTTCTGAATTGATATCTTGACTCTTAACATTTTCTTCCGTAACAAGAATTCTAATAATTGATATGATTTCTGAATTGGACATATAGAGATTTAGTAACGAATCGAATCCTGATAGAAGTGAAGGTGGGAGGCACGATGTTGGCATTGCTATCAGCTTTGATTTAAAACCCAAATCATTCAATCTTCTTTTTATTGACAATTCAGAATCACACAACATTGGGTTAATTATAATCACAGAGGGTGAGTCTTCAAAATTATAGCCACAAAATTGATCTAATGAGTCAAACTTAAATACAGGATGAAATAACAATGATGTATCTGTAATTGCCTTAGCCAGTCCCTCTCTTATGATATTTGATGGTTCAATTATCACCAAACTCCCTACTCTTTTCATTGTTATAAAGTTCTGTAACTCTTTTCAAGAAATTCAACGTGAGGAACTAGGAGATTATCTTCAAGATAAGCATGACTCTCAAATTCAGATTGTAGTATGTAAAGATCCTCTACCAAATCATAGAGAGCTGGATGAGGATTTTGTGATGGGAAGTATTTCAAAAGAATGTTTTTAAGATCACTAATTTTAGACTCAATGTTTGTATGATTCTCCTCAAACTTCTCAATAGAATATCCGGGATATATTTTACCATCAATTACCCCTGAAATATACGGAAATACTATACTATCCTCATATTCAAAGTGAGAAATTAGTTCAGACTTATACTCTTCAAAGAAATTGATAAAAATTGTTGAGTGAGAATTTTGGAAATCACTTTTTAATGCTATTTCTTTAATTAGAATCTCAACTTTTGGTATATCATTTAAAATAAATTCACTATGAGTTTTTTTAAGATAGTTTATAAGTTGTTCTGTAGGCAGAGCTTTAAGAGATTCTACATCTGGAAAAAAATCCCTGAATAATGACATATTAACAAGAATTATAAATAATTCAGGAGAAACAATATTTGATATACATACATCTTTAATACTTTTATTCCCAAAGCCTGGTTTTATCCCAAGTCTCTTTAACACTCTTAATATTTTATAATTCTCTTCTACTATTGTAGATAGTTTTTTATCAGAGGTAATATAAGAAGTCATACATACAAGATTAACTTTATTAACAACATTGTATAATAGAAAAAGTTTACGTTTCTTTTGTTTATATTTACAATAGAATTTATGGAATCGTATGAATCAAGATAATCTTACCGTACTATTAATTGGCATTGCAAATTTAAATTTCTCTTTTCCTGTTGAGATGATTGAAAGGGTCATCCTAGCTCAAGACATTTCTCCGTGCGACAATACAAATAGTTTAGTAATTGGTGTTATAAATATTCATAGTGAAATTATTCCCGTTATCTCATTAAGAAAGAGGTTTTCTCTTCCAGAGATTGAAATTAAATCAGATAATTTCTTAGTAATTCTCTCATTCAAAAATATAAAAATTGCTATTATTGCTGATAGTGTAAGTGGCATAATTAATATCTTAAGATCTGATATTAGAGAATATACCGAAATTCTTCCTGGAATGAGTGAGCTCCAATTTGTAACACACTCAGATGGTATATATTACATTTACAATTCAGAGAATCTCCTATCCACTACCGAGGAGGAGAGCATAAGAGATTTGCAAAAATATGATGACTGAAAATGTAGCAAAAAATATTGCAAAGCTTATAGAGTCATCAATGGGACTCACATTTCAACCAAACAGATTTTCAGAGTATACTAAACAACTCAATAGTGTAATTAAAACTCTTGGTTACGATAATCTTGATGCCTTTTATGCAAAAATTTCTCGATCAAACAATTCTTTATCATTAGATGAAAAAAAAATAATTGCTACACATCTAACAGTTAGTGAAACTTATTTTTTTAGAGAGGCACCAGCAATCTCAATGTTTAAAAATAAAATAATACCTGAAATTATCCGGAAAAAAAATGGTTCATTAATTACAATCTGGTGTGCAGGTTGTAGTTCAGGCGAGGAGCCTTACACTCTTTCAATGATTCTTAAAGAAAACTTCCCACAGCTATCTTCTGAGAACTACAAAATAATTGCAACAGATATCAATCCTAATGTTTTAGAGAAAGCCAAAAATGGCATATATACTCAATGGTCCTTCAGAGAAATGCCAGATAAATATTTAAAAAAATACTTTGTAAAAGAGGGAAATAATTATAAAATATCTGATAGGATCAAAAACAGTGTCATTTTTGAATTCCTCAATCTGGCTTCTGATCCATTTCCAGGTGAATCTTTAAAAGATGAACCAATTGACATAATATTTTGCAGGAATGTTTTAATGTATCTTAATCACGAAATTATTAAAAAAATTGCTCAAAGATTTTATAATATTTTAAATGATAGTGGATGGTTTATTCCAAGTCAGGTTGAGCTAAATGATGAGTTTTTCGGCCATTTTAATAAGATTTACAGTGAAGATGCCGTTTTTTATAAAAAGGAGAAGAACGAAACTACCAAATTAATCTTCCCTTTTTCTCTTAATAAGACTGATAAATGTATTGTAAAAAAGACTAAGCCTATTAAGGATAAAAAGAGTTTTGAATCTGTAAATTATAATAAAGAAAAGGAAAACACGTTCAGCAATAGTCAATTAGAAAATTTATTCTCAGACGGAAAATACAAAGAATGCATTGAAATATCAAAGGAAGAGATAGAGACTGGAAGTAATAACGTTTTTTTATTGCAAACAATTGCCAAATGTTATGCCAACACAGGAGAGTATGAGAAGGCAATTTTACTATTGGATCAGTTGATTTCAAAAGGGGGATCATCTGATGATATTTTTTATCTTTATGGTACAATTCTAATAGAACAAAACCAGATTGAAGAGGCTAAAGCAATGTTCAAAAAAGGGCTATATATGAATTCCGAACACCTACTTTCGCATCTTATGCTCGGTAATATTCTAAGAATTGAAGGAAATAATCGTGCGGCCTCTATCCATTACAGAAATGTCTATGAAATTTCACTTAAGATAAAAGATGACGATTTAGTGAGGGTAAGTGGTGGATTAAACGGAGAACGAATCCGTGAATTAGTTGAAAAATACATTAAACACTAAAATGAATAAAGACTCTGAAATACTTCATAAAAGGGCATTAAATAATGCATTAAGACTAAAAACAGATGAGAACGAGGTCAAAGTGGACTATTTAGTTTTTAGGGTCGTTAAGGAGTTATATGCACTTGAGAAAAAGTGGGTTAAGGAGGTTGTTAAAATTAACAGTTTTACCAAGATTCCTGGTACACCGGAATTTGTTACAGGTGTTTCAAATGTTAGAGGTATAATATACTCTGCAATAAACATTAACAGATTCTTATCATCAAAAGAATTTGGTCTTTCTGATCTTAACAAAATGATTATTATATCTAACGGAGAGATTGAGTATGGAATTTTAGCTGATGAAATTATTGGGTTCTCTGAAAATTTAGTTGATGTTAAATCTGAAATACCTGATAACTACAGCAATATCTACAAAGAATTTATCATTGGCATAACTACAAATAGTATATTAATTCTAAATGGAAAAGCATTAACTGAAAATAAAAAAATAATTATTGAATAAAATGGAAAAAATCTTCAAATTTAAAACTCGAGGTAAAATGATTATTGGGTTTACAATTGTTGTCGCTGCAACAATTTTCTTCTCAGTAATCTCATATACAAATCATAATCGAATGAATAAAGTAATTCAAGAGAATACACTTCTTGATACTCTTGCATATGAGTTAACCGGACTTAGAGCTGACGAAAACAGACTAAGAGCACTAAGCCTGGAAGCATTATTCTATCCTGAGAGATTAACAAAAACAGATCTTCATAATAAGATAAACCAGAAACAATATGATATTTTACAGAAAAGCAGAGGATTGGACAGCCTGCTAAAGCCATATCCACAGCAGTTACTATTAATGAAGGATCTCTCGATAGATGTAAGAAAGTACGTAGAAAATAGAGATAAAATGATCTCTATGATATTAATGGGCGAAAAAGATAGTGCAAACGATATCGTCAACAAAGAACAAGACTCTCTATATGAGTTAATAAGAGATAAATCAATAGTTATTGAAACTCAACTTTTGGAAATGAAAGCAAAAACTGAAGCACTTACAATAAAAGCCGAAAGAATTGTAGTTTGGCAGCTTCAGGTTTTAGGGGGTATTTTAATCCTTCTTGTGATTTCAATGGCAATATGGACATTACGAATTGTAAGAAAGATATCGGCAGAAATAAAAGCTGGTATAGATATACTAGGAAATGCCTCAACTGATATTCTAAGTGCTGTTACAGAAATATCAGCAGGTGCAGCAGAGACATCGACTGCTGTAACTGAAACAACCACAACAATTGAAGAGGTAAGACAAACTGCTATGGTATCTAACCAAAAAGCACAGTCTCTTATGGAAAGCTCTCAAAAGGCATCAGATTCAGCAGATAAGGGCAGAGATTCAGTTAAAATGCTTATAGAGTCTATTCAACACATTGATAAACAGATGAATCTTATTTCTGAAACTGTAGTAAAGCTATCTGAGCAAAATAGAACAATTGCAGAAATCACATCAACTGTTGCCGACATTGCTGATCAATCAAATCTTTTGGCAGTAAATGCTGCTATTGAGGCTGCAAAAGCAGGTGAGCACGGAAGAGGATTTACAATTGTTGCTCAGGAAATACGCTCTTTAGCAGATCAGTCGAAAAAAGCCACACTGCAGGTCAAAGAGATACTTAATGAAATAAACAAATCTGTAAACTCAACTGTTGGAGTTACAGACCAAGGTTCAAGAAGTGTTATAGAGGGAATTAAAAGAGTGAAGGAGAGTGGTGAAGTAATTGATATCTTAGCAGATAATGTAGAGGATGCGGTTGAGGCAGCTATACAGATATCTTCATCAACAAGACAACAGATGGCCGGGATGGATCAAATAGTACCAGCTATGGAGAATATTAAACGAGCTAGTGAACAGAATGTTACTGGAATAAATCACACACAGGATACCGCTCATAAAATTCATCAGCTAGGAAGAACTCTAAAATCAATAATTATTAAATACAACCTTTAGAAGGAATGTCAATTAATCAGGATGAGTTCTTAAAAGAGTTGCTCAATGATTTCAGGCAAGAAGCCGAAGAACATCTCTCTTCAATTGAAGAGGGAATATTAGAGCTTGAAAAAAATGGTGCGACTCCAGATTTCTCTGTTTTAGAGCGAGTATACCGAGAGACTCACTCTCTAAAAGGTGCTGCTAGAGCTGTAAATCTGTCAGATACAGAAAAAGTATGTATGAGTATGGAGAACGTGATGAACACATTAAAAGAGGGTGAAGGCATACTATTTGATTCGCTCTTTGAGGTAATGCAAAAATCTGTTGACTCATTAAGACTGATGCTATCTAACCTAAAAGAGAGCGGAACAGAGAAAAAACTCCCAAATCTGATACAGTTACTAAAGAACCTAAATTTTATTCAAAAGGAGTCGGTAAGGAGAAAGAATGGAACAGTCCTAAAAGATGATATTGTTGAAATAAAGAGTAGAGAAAATTTTCAAATAAATAAATCTGAAATTATCCAAATCCCAAATATTCCAGTTAAAGTTGATCTTGAAAATGAAACAATCCGAGTCTCCGCTTATAAACTGAATAATGTTTTATCTCAGAGTGACGATTTTCTCGCAATCAAAACAACTTTATCATTTTATAAAAAAGAGTTAGAAGAGATAAAGCAAAAGATAAATGATGAAAGGCTTGATAATTTATACGGAGACCTATCACGTTTTATTCACGTAGCTAATAGAATGGTAGACGACCTCATAATTAATGTAAAGTCAACACTTCTGCTCCCATTTTCAACAATCTTAAATATTGTACCTCGCGTTGTAAAGGATCTGAGTAGAGATAAGGGTAAAGATATTAATATTGAAATAACTGGGGAACACTATGAAATTGACAAACGAATACTAGAAGAGATTAAGGATCCAATTATTCATATTATTAGAAATTGCGTTGATCACGGAATTGAAAATTCTAATGAGAGGATAAAAGCGGGAAAAAAACCAGTTGGTAACATTTTAATACAAATTACAAAAGATGCAGATGCGAAGTTGTCATTATTAATAAGTGATGATGGTGAAGGAATAAAACTAGATAAAGTTATAAAGTCTTCGGTAAAACTTGGTATTATTAGCAAAGAAGAAGCCTCTGAAATGCCTGATAAAGAAAAAGTCAACCTAATTTTTTCTTCTGGAGTTTCATCAAGTGAATTGATAACTGAAATTTCCGGAAGAGGCTTGGGAATGGCAATTGTTGCTGAAAAAATTTCTAATCTGGGTGGAACTATAACTGTTGATACAATTGAAGGAAAAGGCACTTCATTTTCGATTAAGATTCCTCAAACCATTGCTACGTTTCGTGGATTATTAGTGAGAAGTGGAGAAAACAAATATCTCATTCCAAATATCTTTGTTGAAAAGGTAATCGGCGTTGCGGACTCAGATATTATTAGTTCAGGCAATAAACCATCTGTATATGTCTCCGGAGCATACATTGGTATTATCGGGTTATGTGCCTCTCTTGGAATTAAAGAGGCACCAGTTTCTACTAATAACAAAAAGCCAGCACTAATTCTTAGCTCAAATAGAAAACAAATGGCATTTTTAGTTGATGAGATTATTGAGGAGGTTGAGGGTATAGTTAAACCTCTTGGAAAGCAGCTTAAAAAGATATCAAAAATCACTGGAGTTACTATGATTGGAAATGGAATTCTAATTCCGGTTTTAAATGTCACTGAGTTAATTGAGAGCTCAACGAGAGCAGAGTTTAATGAGCTATCGCAAACCACTCAGTTTAATGGTTTAAACAATAAAAAGCAAAGAATTCTGATAGTGGAGGATTCGATCACTGTAAGAAGTATGCTTAAGAGTATTGTTGAAAATGCAGGTTATGAGACTGAAGTTGCTGTTGATGGTATTGATGCTTTCAAGAAACTTAATGATGGTAATTTTGATGCTGTTGTTACGGATATTGAAATGCCCAATATGAATGGATTTGAACTTACTTCAAAAATTCGTAACGATGATAAATTATCAGAAATGCCTGTAATTTTAGTAACTACGCTTGAGACACCTAAAGATATGCAAAAAGGTTTAGAATCTGGCGCAAATGCTTATATTGTAAAAGGAAGTTTTGAGAAAAGCAACTTAACAGACACCATTAGGAGATTAATTTAATTCGCTAATGAAAAAAAAGACTCACAAGCTCGTAAGAGTTTTAATTGCAGACGACTCCTCTGTTGGGAGAAGACTTCTTGCAGGCATACTTTCTCAAGACCCATTGATTGAGGTTGTAGCAATGGCGAATGATGGTAAAGAAGCTCTCGAACTGACAATTAAACACAAACCCGATGTTGTGAGTATGGATATTAATATGCCGGTAATGAACGGTATAGAGGCAACTAGAAGAATTATGAGCGAATATCCAGTGCCGGTAATTATCGTCAGTAGTATTTATAGAAATTCAGATGTCCTTACTGCAATAAGTGAGTTGGAAGCAGGTGCCGTAATGGTTCTTCCAAAACCACACGGACCAGGACACGAATCTTTTGAATCATCATCTGCAAAATATATAAACTCTGTCAAACTAATGTCAGATGTAAAGGTTGTTAGGAGACAATTGAACGGAAACGAAACTTTAAAAAAAATACCAACAAATAATTTAAGGATTCCTACTTTAGAAACTTGCAAAATTAATTATAATGCCAAAATAGTTGTAATAGGCTCATCTGCTGGCGGTCCAGAAGCACTTAGATTTTTCTTAACGCAAATATCATCTGAATTTCCCCTGCCAATAATTCTTGTTCAGCACATCGATTCAAATTTCATCAATGGGTTTGTTTCTTGGCTAAACACATTTTCGAATATTAGGGCTGTTATTGCCCAAAATGGTGAGAAACCGGTAAAGGGGAAACTTTACTTACCTCCGCCAGATTCTCACATTGCAATTATTAATGATACAATTTCAATTATTAATGGAGACAATATTAATTCGCTTCACAAGCCCTCGGTAGACATTCTTTTTAAAAGTGTCGCAGCTCATTACTCAGAAAATTCTGTTGGTATTATTTTTTCTGGAATGGGAAGAGATGGCGCAGATGGTCTAAAAAAGATGAAAGATTCAGGGGCTTTCACATTTATTCAAGATAATGAATCATCCCTAATTTATGGAATGCCCGGTGAGGCACTTAAAATTGGTGCGGCTTGCGCAGTTTTATCACCAAAAGAGATAGCAATCAAACTAAATCATATATATTTAAAATGAGTAATAGCAGAATTTCAAGATTATTAGGTAGTAGACATATTGTTGCTTCAGAGGACTCACTTGTACAAGCAAAGAGACTTGAATATCTGTTTAAGAAAAATGAGATTAATTATAAAATCTTCAATAATGCATCTGATGCGTACGAATCAATAATTGTGTCTAAGCCTGCCTTGGTCATAAGTGATGTAGTAATGCCCGGAATGGATGGTTTTGAATTTTGTACAAAAATCAAAAACAACAAATCGCTAAGCAATATTCCAGTTATGTTATTAACAGCGCTGCAGGACTCTGACGATATTATAAAAGGGCTTCAATCTGGTGCTGATAACTTTGTAACCAAACCATATGATGAGTCTGAAATTCTTGAGCGCATTGAACATCTTCTTGAAAATCGTGAAATTGAATCTATTTCAGACGATGGTGGAGAGATAAATCTTAAGTTTCGAGGAAATGAGTATAAGATTACCTCATCAAAGCGGCAAATTATTGATCTTTTAATATCTGTATATGAGACAGCATCAAAAAGGAATAGCGAGTTAAGAGATATTAAATCTCAACTGGAGAGATCGAATATTGAATTAAAACAAGCAAATAGTGATTTGGAATCATTCTCTCGCTCTGTTTCTCACGACCTTAAATCACCTCTTTCTGTCATAATGGGTTTTGCTTCCGCAATTTTAGACAATCCAAATAGCAAAATATCTGACGAAGAGAGAGAATTTATGGGATATATTAACGAATCTGCGGAGGAGATGTCTCAACTCATTAAAGATTTACTGGCATTTTCTCAATCAGGAACCACAGAATTGAAGAAGGAGTTTGTAGATATTTCAGCATTAGCAAAGGAGGTTGTTGAAAATCTACTTCTAAGATACACAGATACAAATCCCAAAATATCAATTCAGGATGGTCTCTCAGCAATTGCAGATCAGAACTTAATAAGAATTGTCCTTGATAATATTTTAGGTAATGCTGTGAAATACAGTTCAAAAGCTGATATGCCAACAATATCATTTTATTCTAAAGAGAGCCTGGGTAGTGTTATATATTGCATTGAAGATAATGGTGCGGGATTTAACTCAGAAGAGGCAGAAGATCTTTTTAAGCCCTTTATTCGATATCACGGAGAGGATTTTTCAGGGACTGGAGTTGGATTATCAACCGTTAAAAGAATAATTGAACGCCACGGTGGTAGTGTATGGGCAGAGTCTAAAAAGGGTCAAGGGGCAAAATTCTTCTTTACTATTGGTTAGTTATGAAAAAGTACACTATTGGACTCGTTTTGTCTGGAGGTGGAGTAAAAGGGTTTGCCCACGCAGGTGCATTAAAAGCTCTTGAAGAGAGAGGTATCATTCCGGATATTATAGCTGGTACAAGCGCTGGGGCTGTAGTCGCTGCTCTTTATTCCGGAGGAAACTCTCCTGATAAAATTCTTGAATTATTTAATGATAAAGATTTTAACTACTTCGTAGAATTTAATATCCCAAAAAATGGACTATTCAAACCCACCGGCTTCATTCAGCTTCTTAAATCAAATATAAAAGCTAGAACTTTTGAAGAGTTAAAAATTCCATTAAAAATTGTTGCAACAAACCTAGATGATGGAAGATGCGAAGTTTTTTCTGAAGGAGAACTAATTAAGAGAGTTGCTGCCTCTGCGTGTGTTCCGGTAATATTCAATCCAATAGAAATTGGTGGGAAATTATATGCAGACGGAGGAATTTTTAAGAATTTTCCGGTATCAATAATTAGAGATGACTGTGAAAAAATAATTGGAGTAAATGCTAGCCCCCTCATAACTGAAAAGTACTCAAAAAACATTGTAGGGATAGCAGAACGTACTTACCACTTTATGTTTAGAGCGAATACAATTACTGATAAAAGGATGTGTGATATTCTTGTAGAGGTAGAGAGTGCAATGCAGTTTAAAACATTTGATTTAAAAAAAGTTGCTATTATTTTTAAAATGGGTTACGAAGCAATGAGCAGCGCTCTAGAAAAAGAGAGTCTGCTCATTGAAAATTTTTAAATCCTTACTTTTTTAGCTACAAATCTAGTTTAATACCAACATATATTATCCTCGGATTTCCGGGACCATATACATATCCTGCATCTCTTAGAGCACCTCTGTCTAAATCTTTCTGATATGAGTCAAGAATGTTTTTTATTCCAGTGCTAATTTGAACAGAGTGATCCCCACCAAACTTTATATCGTAAGCTACTTTAAACCCTAGATCCAGGAAAGAGGGAGTAGTCTCTAATCTATCATTTGAAATATATCCGGCAAAATGTGGCATAAGCATACTCCCCGTATAAACACAAGTTGCAGATGCATTTAAAACCGAGATTGGATTCCAAGAAATTGTTATATAACCATACTTATTGGGTGTTCTATGCATTCGCCTATCAGATGTGGCATTTTCATCATCAGACCATTTATACAACTCTTTGTATCTGCTAGATTGAATAGTGAATCCAGCCTGAGCAGAGAAATTGTTTCCATAATTTGCTTTTGCTTCAATATTTGCTCCAGATATAATCGCACCACTCTCATTTTTCCTTTGTAAAAGAATGTTACCGGCTTCATCTCTCCCTATAGGCTCCAGAGCAAAAACATCTTTCAAGTTTGAGTGAAATACCTCAGCCAATATATTCATTTGAACGGATCCGGCAAAAAAGTAGTAATCGGCAGAGGCTCCAATACTATTGGAATATTCTGGTCTAAGATTAGGATCGATAACTATTAATGTCACATTTCCACCTACTGCTTCAACGTGAAGATCTTCACTGTACGCC
>Ga0265295_1005156_pt1 | contig 16955 bp, 15 predicted proteins | sample Munlansysbiofilm_FD_192503 | JGI IMG/M metagenome (GOLD analysis project Ga0265295, IMG submission 192503) | Leachate microbial communities from a municipal landfill in Southern Ontario, Canada - Methane capture system biofilm | ecosystem: Engineered > Solid waste > Landfill > Unclassified ...
TTTTTAAAAATTAAAACTCATCTTCATATACCTTAATAACAGAGAATTTCATATCTAACTTAACTCCGCCATTAAAGATATCATTGGTATGATCTTTATCAACACCTTCAAACCAGACAATGATAGTTACTTTGATAGTTTCTTCTGGTTCAAAATCAGTAAACTCTTGATAATAAACCTTATCAATACTATAAAAACTTTCAGTCATAGGTTCCAACTCTCCTGGAGCGTCACCTTTTTCTGATTGGACCTTTGCGTATGTAACTCCAACTCCGTCAATTATAACTCTCACTCTAAGAGCTTCTTCTGCACCTCTTAAAGCAGATAAGATATTTACTGTCGCACTAATATCTAATTTATAATCTCCTGCGTTTTCTACATAAAATGTATGAGCGATGTAAGAAAAACTATTGTGTGGTCCATCTATCCCATGTAATTCTTCATCACTAGGAATACATACTTCCATACCTTGAGAACCGTCATAATATTCAGTTCCGCATAAACCCGTCATCCCTTGATTGTCATCGACTTTTTCTGAAACAATCCTTGTTTTATACTGTTTTATGTCAGCAAATTCATACATGCTAATGCCGGCTTCTTTAGCTGTCCCATCAATACTGAAGGTAAAATTACCTACTAGAGTCCCATAATAAGATACTGCGAAGATCATAAATACTAAAACAGCACTTACTACGATTCCTAGTCTACTTGCTTTGGCAATTTTCGCCGCTCTTGAGGCATTTACAATATGAACTGCTAATTTAGTCTTTTGACTCATACCGCAAACGAATCCCCCCAATCTTTTTAGGACTTGGCTATATTATACTAAAAAAGCCATCACCTTGTCGAGTACATTTTCTAAATTAGGGCTAATTTGTGCCCTAAGAATTAAAAAATGCCCTCATCTTTTCAGATAACGGCAACTGGCTACCATCTTTCGAAGGCCCTATAGCTTTGCGTCACTAACTTTCGCTAGTTTTGCTATTTACACCTTGATTATATTATAGTCAAGTTATTTTGTCAAGTAGATAGTGTTTAATTTAGTATTATTTCTCCTATATAGAGATGCTTTCTCCGCTTTTTCTTATTTGAAAGCATCTCTATAGTATAAGGAGAAAATGTTCATTAAGAAAACTATTCAATGAAATCAAGAATAGTTTTCGTCAATTCATCTATTTTGTCAACCAGTGGCGAATGACCACATTGATCAAACTTAACATAAGTAGATTGGTTCTCTAATGCTTTGATATTATCTAATATCATAAATTCAGGTACAGTTTTATCGTGAGAACCCCAAATATGCAAAACAGGTGCTTTGATATGTGATATTGAATCATCGCCTTGTTTATAGAAATTATGTTCTTTACCCATATTCAAATTTGCTAAAGCCCAATCGACATCAACTAGATTTCTTTGCTTTAAAGAATCAGTTAAATATATCTTATTTGCTTCTTCGGTTGGTTTTGAATAAGTGTATATAGTTAAATCGAATATATACTTGATGAAATCAAAGTTATTATTCTTTAAAGCATCTAACAAAGGTTTAACTTGAACCGGATCAGTTGCCATTTCGTCTTTTGATTTATAGACTTCACCGATTTTCATTTGACCTTTTTCATCTTTTTTAAATACTGGATAGCCTTTATGAGTTGTTGAATTCATAAGGATTAATCTATTGACTCTTTCCTTATGATGAGCTGCTAATTCCATAACAACTCCTCCACCTAAAGACCATCCCAAAATATCGGCTTTCTCGATATTTAGTTCATCCATGAACTTAACTAAATCATCCGCTAAATCCTTAAGTGATGAAACCTTCTTATTATAACTAGAATCACCAAAACCTCTCATATCAGGAGCGAAAACATGGATATCTTCAGGCAATCTTTCTAATAGTGGCAAATAGTATACACTTGAAGAAAAGTTTCCATGTACAAGAATAAGATATTTTTCTCCATGACCTTTTTCTAGATAAGCTATTGTTTCTTTGTTTCTTAATTTAATAAACTTCTTTTCCATTTAAAGCACCTTCCTACTATATTTTATATTCTATATCTTTAATTAAGAAGAATCCTGTAATCAAAGTTGTAAACATAACTGGATTTTCATACATTGAGGCATGTCCTACTTCAGGTATAATGACCCATTTAGAATTCTTAATATTTTTATAAAGATATTCTTGATCCTTTTTAGGCGTCAAACTGTCTTGATCGGCTGTAACTATCAACACTGGTAAATTAAGTTCACAAAGTCTTTCTCTAGTATCAAAGCTTTCAGCGCTTCTAGTGAGTCTTTCCATTGCGTCTAAGAAAACTTCGTTAGAAAAAATTGGTAGTAATACCTTTTCACGATTTCTCATCCATTCAATTTTTTCTTCATAGTACTTAGCTGAATAAATAACCGGTATAGTTGTTTTATAATATAGTTCGCCGTTTCTTGTCTTACCAGCCTTAATCCAACCGTCACCGATATCCTTTAACCATGGATTAGTGTAAGCACCGGAGTTAAATAGGATTAAACGGTTAACTCTATCTTGGTGAGTTATCGCAAATAGAAGCGCAACTTCACCACCATAAGAAATGCCAGCGATATTGACCTTTTCAATATGCAAATAATCCAAGAAAGACTTTATAAGTTCTATTTGAATATCTTGAGTATAAGAATAGTCTAATTTTGATGATTGTCCTTGATCAAAAAAATCTAATCTGATGACACAAAAATGTTCTTTTAAAGTGTCAATAAAAGGAATCCATGATGAAGTGCTCATCATAATACCATTAAGGATTAATAATTTTGGATTTGATTCTTCACCATCTATTAAATAGAAGATGTCTTTATCTTGATATTTAAAAATGCTCATGGATAAAACCTGCTTTGATTGCTTCTTTATATAATTCATCTCTAAACTTTGGATGAGCGATACTTATCAAAAGTTTAGCTCTTTCTCTGATATTTGTTCCTCTAAGTCTAACAATACCATATTCTGTAACAACATAATCTACATCATTTCTTGATAAAGAAACTGCTGCACCTGGTTTTAAAGTTGGAACGATTTTTGAAACTTCTTCTTTCTCACCAGTTTCAGGATTTCTTACCCAAGCAGTTGAATAAAGTGAAATAAATGATCTGCCGTTCTTAGCTTTTTGAGCGCCAACAGCTGTGTCACTTTGACCGCCAGTACCGCTGAAGTGGGTTGTCCCGATTGATTCTGAAGCGCATTGTCCAGTCAAGTCAACTTCTAGTGTTGAATTGATTGAAACTTGATTATCGTTAAGACCGATAATTGCTGGATCATTTACATAAGAACCTCTTAGTACTAAAACTGCTGGATTATGATCTAAATAATCATAGAGAGCTTTATTACCAAGAGCGAAACAGCAAACATGTTTTCCTTTGTGTAAAGTTTTTTTCTTACCGTTAGCTGCGCCAGATTCGATTAAATCAATCATCCCTGATGTAAACATTTCCGTATGAATACCTAAATCTTTTTTATTTACGAGTGCTTTAGCTACTGCGTTAGGAATCCCCCCGATACCTAATTGGATAGTATCGCCATCATTAATTTTCTCAGCGATAAAATTACCGATGATTTTATCTTTTTCATTAGGTTCTACATCCGGTAATGTTGGTGGTTCATAAGCTGTTTTAACTAAATAATCAACATCGCTGATATGAACTTCAGTATCGCCGTAGGTTCTTGGGAAGTTTTCATTAACTTCAAGAACTACTATATCAGCTTGTTCTAGGATTTCTTTTTCATAGATATTTGATAATGATAAAGAAACATATCCGTGTTTATCTGGCATTGTTGCTGCTGATACAAAAATATTAGCTTTTTTATATTGTAATCGTTTCGTTCCGGCAAAATGTAGATTGTTCGGAATAAACGAAATATTTCCATGTTTATGCATCTTTCTTAACACACCAGTATAAAACCAGCCATCAAGGAAGAATGAATCACGCCATTTTTCATCCATAAAGAATTCCGAATCAACAAATGGCAAACAGTTTGTTACAGTCACATTATTAACTCTATGACCGCATTTATGAAGATTTTTCATAAATTCTTGTGGTTCAGCCGCAGCTGAGCCAACGATTATTTGATAGTCACTCTTAACTAAATCGATTATTTGATCGATTTCAACGTATTTAGGATTTTTCATTTTAGACCTCTCTTAAAGATTATTGTGTTTGAGTCTTTTTTTAAAGTCATTGTAAGACGGGGAAGAGATTTCTCCCCCATCTTTATGACTTGTTTTATTTAAGTAAAATTATTTAGCTTCGATTTCTTCGATTGTTTCGATTTCTCTAACCTTAACAAATGCTTCTGTTAAGAAATCATCTTCTACAACATCTGTAGTTGCAGGATTATCACCTAAACCATAAGTGTATTTTAATAGTGACATTGAAGCAATACCCCAACGTTTTCCACCACTAAAGTCTACTACTCCACCCATTGGAATATCAATTGGGCCTTCTTCCATAGCTGCTATGTAGTTTTCCCAAGTTAAGTCATCGCCATTAGCTTCGACTCTTAATAAACCTTCAACAAATACTTTAGCTGCAATATAACCAGCAATTGCAAATGAGTTTCCATAATAAGCTACTTTAGTTGCTTCATCTAAATCAGCTTGATTAATAGTTGTGATATAATCAGCAACTGCTAATTGACCTTCTTCAGAGAATACGTCAACCCATGCGTTAGTATAGATAGTTCTTGCTTCATTATATTGTGTGTGGTCAACAGCTGTAACGTCAGCATTAACATAAGATGTAAATACAGGAACGTTTAATTCTTGATTATACATAGAAGTTAATGTGTAAGCGAATGGAGCTTGATTCATCGCTAAAATTACAGTAGAAACACCATAAGATTTTAACAATTGAACTGCTGTATCAATTGTAAGTTCAGAAACTGGAATGTAATATACTCTTGAAGTAGCAACTCCTAGAGAAGCGATTTCTGCTTCTACCCCAGCTTTAATTGAGTTTCCAACGTCATCATTAGTGAATAAAACACCAATTTTTGCATCAGAAGCTAAAGCTTCATCTTCGTTCGCACCGTAAAGTGGTTCTTGAATAGCTCTAGCAGTCATAATTCTACCATCTGTTAAATAGATAGGTTGAACTGCCATAACTGGGTTCATTGGTGATTCAGCAAAGTAAAGTGCATTGATACCAGTTGCTGCATAAACCATTGGAACACCTTGTTGTTGGATGTAGTTAATTGTTGCTCCAACTGTTGGAGTTCCAAAATGTCCAACAAGAGCGAACACTTCATCTTCTTCAACTAATGTTTCAGTGTATGTTACACCTAGTTCAGCGTTGAATTGGTCATCATAAGATATGAACTCAATAGTTCTTCCGCCAATACCACCAGCGTCATTTATTTCTTTGAAAACGGCTCTGATTGCATCGTTGAAAGGAACACCTACAGCTGCAAAAGAACCTGTAACGGCTGCAGTATTACCAACGGTAATTGTTGTTTCTGTAACACCTTGCGCTAATTGAACTGGCGCTTCAGTAGTTGGACCTTCTGTTGTAGGAGCAGCTGTTGTTGGTGCTAAAGTGGTAGTTCCACCACAACCAACAAAAACAAATCCTAAGGCTACGATTGAAAATAATAATGCTAATTTTTTCATATTTCTCTCCTTTTTGTTTTTTTCTATTTATAATAAACCTTTATGGTTATTACCTAGTTTCGCCTAAATAGGCTTTAATCAATTGATCATCCTTTAATAACTCTGCGGCTGATCCTTTTGTTTTAACCTTACCTAACTCAAGTACATAAACATAATCTGCTATTTTAAGAGTTTGATAAGCATTTTGTTCAACAATAAGAATTGTTGTTCCTAGTTCTTTGATTTGTTGAATTTTGTTAAATATTTCTTTTACGATTAATGGAGCAAGTCCAAGTGAAGGCTCATCCAGTAAAAGCAGTTTTGGTCTGCCCATTAAAGCTCTTCCGATGGAAAGCATTTGTTGTTCTCCACCAGAAAGAGTTGATGCTTGTTGTTTTCTTCTTTCTTTTAATACCGGGAACAATCCAAATACTTCTTCAATAACTTCTTTAGTTCTTTTTCTAGCAGAAACTCTTTTCCCATCAATCACTTCAGATTTAAGGGAATATGCTCCTACTAGTAAGTTTTCTTCTACAGTTAACCCGTTTAAAATCATTCTGCCTTCAGGAGATTGAATAATCCCTTTACTGGCAAGTTTATAAGGATCTAGATTAGTTATCTTTTCACCTTTGAAGGTAATCTCACCCTCTGAAGCCTTAACTATTCCGTTTACTGTTCTAATAGTTGTGGTTTTACCGGCACCATTAGCTCCAAGTATCGCAACAATCGTACCTTCTTCCACTTCTAAGTTTATGCCTTTAATTGCTCTGATTATTCCATAATCGACAACTAAATCTTTAATTTCAAGGATTTTTGCCACTTTACTCACCACCCAAATAAGCTTCTTGAACAACTTTTGAATTTTGAATTTCTTTTGGTGTCCCAATTGCTAATTTTTTACCAAAACTGATGGCACAAACAGTGTCGCAAATATCCATAACTAATCCCATATCATGTTCTACTAAAAAGATTGTCGCTTTGTATTCGTCACGAATTTTCTTTATCACTTTTGCTAAATCGGCTGTTTCTGCATCATTTAATCCTGCTGCCGGTTCATCAAGGATAATTAATTTCGGATTCGCCATTAAAGTTCTAGCTAATTCAATCTTCTTCAAAATACCATATGGTAATCCGTAAGGATAAGCATATTGATAGTCGCTTATACCTAAATCAGCGAGAATTTTCATTGCCTTACGTCTCATTACTTTTTCTTCTTGTCTTAATAATCTCGAATTAAGTAAGTGTCCAAAGAAGCCACTGCGGTAAATTGTATGAGCAGCTACCAATAGATTATCGATAACATTTAGTTCCCATACCATCTCTACATTTTGGAATGTTCTAACAATACCTTCTTTAATTATATTATGAACCAATTTATCATTTAAATATACTACTTCGCCATAAATATTTTTAAAATAGATATCTCCGTAAGTTGGTTTATAAAACCTAGTGATACAGTTAAAGACTGTTGTTTTTCCGGCACCATTAGGTCCGATTAAACCAAAGATTTCACCTTCTTTAACATCAAAACTTAAATCATCAACTGCTTTTAAACCACCAAAATGCATTGATAAAGATTTAAGAGATAAAACAACATTCTCTTCTAAACTATATTTAGCAACTTTATCCTTTGTTATTTCGTGAAGTTTAGTAGATAAGTTATTATTAATGTCTTGGTATTTCTCTACTGCTTTTTTTGTTTTGTTTTTAAAATTTTCAACCTTTTCTTGGTGTGAATCTTGTAGTTTATCAATTTTTTCATTCAAAGATTGAATAAGAATCGGTTGATTGATTTCATAATTACTCTTAGCATCGGTAGAAACTTCTGGATAGTATTTGTTTTTAATTTCGCTAGCTTTAATATTTTTTTCTTTATCTAACTCTTGTAGTTTTGTGGCTGCTTCTTCGCCTTTTCTTTTGGCAGAAGCTTTCACTACTCTTTGTTTCCAATAGAATTTCTCTTCTAATCTAGCGATTTCAGCTTCATAATTTTCTTTCAAATAATCAGACTCTATCCCAGCTGGTATCTCTAAAGCTAATAATTTTTGCTTGTGCTTCAATCTTATTATTTCAATTTTTCTATTTAGTTTTTCTTCAAGAGTTTGTAATTTAATTGGTAAGTAATTATCATAAAATTCAGTTTTAGTCTTAGCTGAATTAATTCTCTTCTCGAGGAAATTAGCATAGATCTGATTAATTATCGGAGCCATATCTGTATTCCCTCCACTTCGTCTTTAATTTTGCTAAAGCCTTTTTCAATTTATAATAAGTTGTAGTAACTAACCTAATTAAACCTCCTGGGTAAAACATAATAACTAAAATAATTAATAACCCATTAAACATTACTGAGATTGCTGGATTGTTTTTAAAGAAATCAAACTGTTGGAATACTCCTAAATTCAATCCAAAAATCATGAAAGTTCCTAAAACTATTCCATAAATCGACTGTGACCCACCGACAATTACTGCGGCTAGAATGTTTAGTGAAAATGCTAATGACCAAGTAGTCGGAATGGAGAATGAAATGTAACTCATATAGATTACTCCACCCAGCATTGCATACACTGTTGAAACAATGAAAGCCATTAAACGATATTTTAAAATACTAACACCCATTGCCTGAGCCGCTGATGTTGAGTTACGCATTGCAAGTAGTGCCCTGCCTGTAGGGCTCTTTATTAAGTTTAAAGTCAGAATCATCATGAAGAACATGATAATCGCAGTAACAATAAAGATAGTGTTATGGTCAATAAAAATCAGATTTTTAAATAAAATTAATTGGCTGTCTAAACCTAAACCATTTGTACCATTTGTGATACTTACAGCATTTTTAAATACTTCATTTAAGATTTCAGATAAACCTAAGGTTATAATCGCAAGGTACATCCCTTCAATCCTGAGTGAGATAAAACCGACTATTAAACCTATGACTATAGCTCCAACAATTGAAACCAATATAACTATGAAAACCGATGCTTCAAGATTTTTGGTAAAGTAACCTAATATATAAGTTCCTATCCCCACAAACCCAGCAGTTCCTAAAGAAGCTAACCCGGCATATCCTAACAATATGCTGAATCCTAGTGCAACAATTATATAAATCATTGTGATTCCAAATGCTCTAACTAAAGTATTTGATACTGGAACTCCAGCCGCTCTTAACAACTGAACAATAAGCATTAAGAATGTAATTATAAAAAAGCCGAAGTAAGGATGATTTGTTATTTGTTTAATTCTTGCTTTACGGTCTTTACAGACCTCAGTTCTACAGATCATCTCTTACACCTTCTTCGCTATCTTTTTACCAAACAGTCCCATTGGTTTAACCAATACGATTGCAAGTATAAATAAGTAAACAACGGCATTTTGCCATAAAGGTACAATTAAACTCAATAACCCAGTTAATACCGGTATTAATACTGTTGCTACTAGTGGACCTAAGAAAGATGAAAAACTTCCTAAGATAGCAGCCATAAATGCATTTACCTGCGTAGGTGTCATTAATGCTACGGTAACATTAGTGGCATTCGGTGTTAACATAACAGCCGCTACAGCTCCTAAAAGTCCCGCAATCGCCCAACTCATAGAGGTAATAATTTTTGTATTAACTCCCATCATTCCCGCTACTAACTCGTTAGAGGCAGTGGCTCTAACGCCAAGACCCCATTTTGTGAATCTTAACATTGAGAATAAAACGACTAGAAGTACAACCGTTATGATAAGTGCATAATACGCATGAACGGTAATAAACAAATCAATACCGAATAGTTTAAAAGCAATATTAGGTTCATAAGACATCTTTGGTATCGGTAACAAAATCTTACCGAATATTAGAGGCATAGCACCCGCTAATACCAAAACCAATCCCATTGTAATCATTTGCTTGCCAATAGGTGTTTTATCTTTTGAATTTCTAATAATAACTGCATCAACGAATATACCAAATAAGAAAGCCGTTATTGCTCCACCAATCATAGCTAGAAAGACCATATTTGTGACTGTCAAATCAGTATAATTTAAAGTGAAGTATTGAATTAATTTAGCTGCGACAAAAGCTCCAAATGTCGCAATCATACCTTGTGCGAAATTAGTTGTCGCAGAGGTTTTAAAAATCAAAACAATACCTGTAGTCGCCAAAGCTAAAACCGATACTTGTAAAGCTTGATTAACGATATTCGTCATCATGAACATTGTTGAAAAATCAGGGAAGTTGTCATCTATTACCTTGAATATTCTAAAGAATAAATAAACTATACCAATAACTAAGGCAATATTTAAGCCAATACTTTTAGCTCGATCCTTATTTTTAAAATATTTTAGAACAAAAATTTTAAGCAAGGTATATACAACTACTAATACTAGGATAAAGATAAAAATGTCTTTCCAGAATCCAGTAGTATCAAACATTATACTTCACCCCACTTTATGATGTTAGCAGCCCATACATAACCAATACCTGCAGCTATCATACAGACTACACTTCCATCTTTTACTCTTCTTTCTTCTAGAGCTTTGTGTAAAGATAAGATTTGATCCACTTGACCAATATGACCGTATTCTTCTAAATAAATTGTTTGATCATTGGTTAAACCAAGTTCATCTAACATAAATTGATGACCTGATCTTTTAATATGAAGAATCGCTAAGTAATCAATATCTTTTCTTTCTAAGTTGCTCTTTTCTAAAGCTTTATCAATACACATAAACCAATTTGACATTGATACTTCATTTAGACGTTCTTTCATCTTTTTTGGTTCCATTAATCTTAAAGATTTTTTCGCTTCTTCAAGATTTTCGTGTGTAATAGGTTTAGCTGTTCCACCAATTTCAACTCCAGCAGTTCTAGCTAAAGATCCATCAGCTATAATATGTGAACCAAGCAGCAAATTTTTATTATAATTCTTTTTTAGAATTACTGCACCGCCACCAGCTCCAAGATTAAACATCATCGACATGTCTTTATCAGCGTAATCGACAAAATCACCGTTTCTATATCCGCCTACAACCATTATTGTGTTAACGTCATCATCCGCTATCAACATATCTTTAGCCATTTTCATAGCAGATACAGTTGTGCAGCAACGATTGGCAACGTCGATTCCCCAAGCGTTTATGGCACCGATTTTATCTTGAATGTATAATGCGGAAGTTGTTAATGGATATTCCTTCCATTCTTCACCAACACATATTATTACATCTATCTCTTTCGGATCAACACCAGTGTTCTTTAAAGCGTCTAACGCCGCTTTAACACCCATTTCTTGAGTACCGTCATCTTTGCCAGGCATTGTCTTCTTGACGATACCTAATTTCTCGACTACTGCTTCTTCAGCCCAGATGCCATTGGTTTGTTCTGAGATTTCCTTGGCGGTCATATAGTTATCCGGCAAATAAACGCCGGTACCAACAATACCAACAGTTGGTTTTTTCATGTTCATCACATCTTTCTATTTATAATTTTTATTAAAGTCTCATTCCGCCGTCAGCTTGAATAGTTTGTCCTGTTATATAAGAAGCGTCATCGCTAGCTAAGAAAAGTGCTACTTTAGCTATTTCTTCTGGTTGACCTAATCTTTTTAGCATCGTCATTTGAGCGAATTGATCCAATAAATCTTGTGGAACTGTTTTTAGGATGTCGGTCATAACATATCCAGGTGCAATCGCATTGACTCTGACTGGAACGCCTTTTCTAGCAAATTCTTTCGCCCAAGTTTTAGTTAAACCGATTACTCCTGCTTTCGTTGCTGAATAATTCGCTTGACCGATGTTTCCGAAAACACCAACAACTGAAGAAATATTGATGATTGAACCACCACCGATATTTTCCATTTGTGGTCCGATATGTCTAACTAAATTAAAGATACCTTTTAGGTTAACATTAATAACTGCGTCCCACATTTCATCTGTCATTTTTCTTGTCATAGCGTCTCTTGTAATACCAGCATTATTTACAAGAATATCTATTTTTCCATATTCTTTAACCATATCATCAAAGAATTTTTGGCATCCTTCAACGTCAGTGATATTTAATTTATAGAAACTTACGTTTTCTATTTCATAAGTCATTTCACCCATATCTACAGCAACAACTTTTGCGCCTTCAGATGCAAATGCTTTAGCTATTTCTGCGCCAATACCTTTGGCTCCGCCAGTAACAACTGCTACTTTATCTTTTAATTTCATTTTCTTCTCTCCTCTTCCTTATCTTTTAATTACGATAGCAGTACCCATACCGCCACCGATACATAAACTAGCTAAACCTAAATGTTTATCTTGTTTAATCATTTCATGCAATAATGTAACAACAATTCTATTACCACTAGCACCAACCGGATGACCTAAAGCAATAGCTCCGCCATTAACATTGGTTTTTGCCAATATTTCTTCTTTTGTCATATTGTGTTCTTGTGCTAATTCGGTTACAACTCCTAAACTTTGAGCTGCAAAAGCTTCATTAAGCTCGATAAGTTCCATGTCTTTCAATCTTAAGTCATAATTTTTAACTAAATTACCTATAGCTGGAACAGGTCCTAATCCCATGTAATTAGGGTCAACACCGGCTTGTCCGATACCGATAATTTCAGCTAAGACTGGTAAGTTATATTTTTTTACTGCATCTTCACTAGCGATAATAGTAAATGAAGCTGCATCATTAATGCCTGAAGCGTTTCCTGCGGTTACAGTACCGTCTTTAACGAAAGCTGGTCTTAACTTAGCTAGAATTTCAGGATTTGTTGTTCTGTTAGGATACTCATCTGTATCAAAAACGATATCGCCTTTTCTTGTTTTGATAACGATAGGAACGATTTCATCTTTAAATTTGCCTTCATCAACTGCTTTTATGGCTTTTGCTTGAGATTCGTAAGCGAACTTATCTTGCTCTTCGCGAGAAAGATTATGTTTATTCGCAATGTTTTCTGCAGTAATACCCATATGCATATTACCAAAAGCGTCTGTTAGAGCGTCATAAACCATATGGTCTACCATTTCCATATTACCCATTTTGTTGCCAGATCTTACTTTTCCAGAAACTAAATAAGGCGCATAAGACATTGATTCAACTCCACCAGCAACAACTATCTCAGATAAACCGGATTGAATTCCCATAAAAGCATTTAAAATAGCTTTCATTCCGCTACCACATAACATGTTTAATGAATATGCTGGTACAGCTTCAGGAATTCCAGATTTTACTGATATTTGTCTAGCGATGCCTTGACCAAGTCCAGCAGATAAAATGTTACCTATGATAACTTCACTGATTTTATCAACCGGTACTTTTGTTTCTTCTAATAAAGCTTTCAATACTTGTGAACCCATTTCTTGTGGGTGAACATCTTTAAGTGTGCCTAAGAACGAACCGATAGGACTTCTTTTAGCTCCGACAATATAAACTTTTTTACTCACTTTTAAAAACCTCCTATATAAATTTATAATTCTAATATGAATATTTCTTCATATTTCATCTTAATTATAATCAAATTAACGAATAAATGTCAAGCGCTTTCACTCTTTTTGCAAAAAAATGTAAATCCCTACATATAGGCTTAGAATTATATTTTTTCAAAAAACTCCCTAAAAATAGCGCCTTAAGGCGTTTATGATGAAATCAATGTAACTTATGAACCTTTATTCATGTAAATATTTTCATAAAACACCTTGTTTTTTACATATAATTCATTTACAATTAATTTGGTGATAAAATGAAAAACAGTGATATTCGTCTTCCAAAAACAAAAGTTGGACTCAAATCATTCAAGAAAATTATTAAAGCCGGCAAACTGCTTTACGGTCAAGCCGGATTTAATTCCACTTCAATTAACGACATTATCTCAAAGGCAAAAGTGGCTGCTGGGACTTTTTATATATATTTCGACAGCAAACTGGCTCTATACCTTTACTTACTAGACGAATACCGCCATAACATCAGAAGATCAGCAAATGAAGCAACCCAAAACTGTAAAACCAGAGTAGATATGGAACGTGCTGGATTGAAAGCATTTATCATGTATGTTATGAAAGATCCATTGGCATATAAATTGATTTGGGAATCTTTGTTTGTAGATCCTAAAATTTTTAAAGAATATTATACTAGTTTTGCACTATCTTACGTAAATCACTTGAAACCATTTGTTGAGAGTGGAGAAGTCAGGAACGATATTGACTTAGAAACCGTTTCTTATGTTTTAATGGGTATTTCCAACTTTGTCGGACTACAAATCGTCTTCAATGATAAGGCTACTGAAAAAGATGTTGACTTTGTGGTAGACGAATGTATGAAACTTTTGCAGAACGGATTATTTAAAACAAATTAAGGCTTCGTTTGAAGCCTTTTTATTTTTGTGATAAAATCTCTTAATAGGAGTTGATAATATGAAATTTATTGTGTCTATGGATTCTTATAAAGGTTCTCTTAATCAAAAGGAATTAGGAGATATAATTGAGAAAAAAATAAAAACTATGTTACCGGATTCAACAGTTATAAATCTACCTATGGCCGATGGTGGCGAAGGTACTTTAGATTGTTTTATCGAGTCATTGGATGCTAAGATTATCAATGTCGAAGTTCACGATCCTTTAATGAGAAAACTTAAAACTTATTATGCAATCAAGGATAATACCGCAATTATTGAAATGGCTAAATCAAGCGGATTAACTTTATTAAAAGCAGAAGAAAAATCTATCAATAAAACCACCACATATGGTGTTGGCGAAATGATTAAAGATGCTTTAGACAGAGGGATACTAGATTTTATAATTACCATTGGTGGTAGTGCTACTAATGACGGTGGCATTGGAATGCTTTCAGCGTTGGGTGCTAAATTCTATGATAAAAACAACATCCTTCTTCAACCAATTGGGGAATCTTTACAACAAATCGAAAAAATAGACATCAAAAATTTTGATAAGAGATTGACTCAAGCTACCTTCAAAATTGCCTGTGATGTCGATAATCCTTTGTCTGGACCTAATGGAGCGACATTTATTTATGGACCGCAAAAAGGCGGAAGTAAGGATGATATATTAATAATTGATCACGGATTAATCAATTATAGTAAAGTCGCAAACAAATTATTGAAGGTAGATTTTTCCAATCATCCTGGCGCTGGTGCAGCAGGGGGATTGGGTTATGCTTTTAAAACTTTTTTCAATTCAAGATTGATTCCCGGAGTTGACATAATGATTGAAAGAATCAACATTAAATCTCACTTGAAAGATACTGACTACATAATCACTGGTGAAGGAAAAATCGACTATCAGTCTGTCATGGGCAAAGTGATTTCCGGTATTGGTAAACTAGGCAAGAATAATAATATCCCTGTGATAGCTATTGCCGGAAGCATTGACTATGTAGGTAATGAGTTATATGATTTAGGCATAACAAATATGTTTTCAATTTTGCCTCAGGGAATGAGCATCGAAGAAGCGATGCAAAAAGAAAACACAATTAAAAATCTAGAAATGGCAATCGAGAAGATTATCAGATTAATCAACAAAAAAGAGTGGTAAAAACCACTCTATTTTATTAGATGATTGAAACTAAACATATCCCAAGGCGATTTTCTTATCATCTTCTCTGCTTCTTCTGCGGAAACAGGTTCTGAGAAATAATAGCCTTGCATAAATCTAATATCCCACTTATTAAGTTTTCTAACCATATCTTCGTCTTCTACGCCTTCAGCTATAACAATTTTTTGATTAGCCTTAGCTTGACTAATGACTCTTTCAATCTTATCGACATTAGGGTCATCATTAGATATCATTAGCAAATTACCTCTGGATAATTTAAAGATTGGAGCAGTAAGTTTACTCATATCTTCAATGATTGAATACTCAAAACCGGTATCATCAACTGACATTCTAAACCCATATCTTCTAAATTCATTTAAATTATGTTGAGCAACTTCGTTATTAATTACTAAATAATAGTCCATAATCTCTAAACAGAAGTTTTCTGGTGATAAACCATGTTTACCTGTGATTTCAAAATACTGTCTTGCCAAACCTTCAACATATAGTTGTTTAGGCGAAAGGTTTAAAGAAATGAATAGCTCTCCAATTTTAAAACTTTTACGCCAATCGGCATATCTTTGTGTGACTTTTTCAAAACCCCAAACTCCAAACCAAGTAATATCTCCCGTTAAATCCATAACATTAATAAACTTACTAGGAGCTAATATGCCCATTGTTGGATGCTTCCATCTTAATAAAGATTCTAAGCCAATGATTTTTCCAGTTCTAATATCAACTATCGGTTGATAATAAAGCAAGAATTCGTCATATTCAATGGCTTTTTTTATTTGCTTGTAATAATCAATGTTAAACTGTTCTTTTTCAATCAAATTCTGTGAATACATTGTGAAACGGTTTTTACCTTCTTTTTTAGCAACATAAACCGCTATCTCAGCATTTTTAAGTAAATTCTCAGCCGTAATACCGTCATAAGGGAATAAGCATACTCCGATTGATGCGGTTAACTCATGATTGCCAAGTTTTGTTGGTTGCTTGAAAAGGCTCAACAACTCTTGTCCAACCTCATTAATTAACTCATTGTTGATTTCGCCCTTGTGATAATAAATGAAAAGATCTTCAGAATAGTGTCCTGTGATACAGTTCTTTCCGCAATACCTTTTTAATCTTTTTGCGAACTCATCAATTATTTTATCGATATCTTTTTGTTCATAACTATCGACAATGTATCTAAAGTTATCGATGTTAATCGCAAAAAAAAGCCTTAAATCACCTTCATTGATTTTAGATATATCTTCATTAATCGCAGCTAAAAGCGGATGAGAAGAAACGGTTTCAGTGATTTTATCATTACTCTTATCTTCAGCTCCATTTTCCGGTTCTAAGCTCTTGCGTTCCAACTTATTCTTTTTAAAATGAAAGATCACATTGCGGTAAAGAAAGAATAAAGAAACACCAGTTATCACAATGATAACTATCGCAACCACTATCTCCCATGGTTGAGTTCTTACATTTGGATCTGTTAAAAATAATAGGTCTAACATAGTCCACTCCTTTAAATATATTTGCTGGCAAGAACATCCATTCTTCTAGCTTTTGATATCTTATAGAACATTGTAATGAAAGCTTTTATAGCTTCTTCTGTTATTGGTTCCGAAATCATGAACCCTTGGAAAATATCAGTACCAATTTGTTTCAAATATTCATATTGCTTCTTGGTTTCAACACCTTCCGCAATTACAACCATTTCTAAGTTATGAACCAAGTTGACGATAGTTCCTACTATCTTATGATCGTTTTCTGTACCAAAAATACCGTCAATGAAACTCTTATCTATCTTGATGTTATCAAAAGCAATTTGTC
>Ga0265295_1005158_pt1 | contig 16951 bp, 10 predicted proteins | sample Munlansysbiofilm_FD_192503 | JGI IMG/M metagenome (GOLD analysis project Ga0265295, IMG submission 192503) | Leachate microbial communities from a municipal landfill in Southern Ontario, Canada - Methane capture system biofilm | ecosystem: Engineered > Solid waste > Landfill > Unclassified ...
ATTGTTTCATTTGCTTTTTGAACATATCCCTGGGCAGCATCAATGTATCTCCGGTAGGCTTCAATAATCATTAGCTCCCTCTGAGCCTTTTTCTTTTCATCTTTGGAGGTGGAGTGTTTTAATCTCTAAAGCGGACCCAATGTCAAGACCGATTTTCCCTTTTTTTAAGCTACATTTAAAATTTAAATTCTCAGTTAAAACGCCTCATTTTTCGTGTGAGTTTCAACCTCCTTTGACCTTTTTTTCAAGAAGTCTTTAAATTTTTGTTCCTCCCTGGTAATATCCCCTTAGTGTGGGCATAGATTTAAGGTCTAACTATCCTTCGAAACAAGAAACAACGAACGGATTGAATATGTCCGGCACGACTGATAAAGAGATCTGTTTTTTAAAAAACCATAACAGGTGAGCTAATGGCAGAAACAATTTCGTTTCATAATATTCAAGCGTGGTTTCAAGACCTATATTTGTCGTCGCCATTAGCCTTTTATTATATTCTCTGTCTCACTTCTCTTTTTCTTTTCTTTTCTGTATGGTGCTTCATCCCTATCATCGTGCGTTGGATTCAGATTTATTGGAACATCATTAATATTTACGTTGTAGGGAAAAGGAATCCCACTTCAGTTGAATCTCTAAAAAGGGCTCAGAAAAAGATATTGTCAAGAACAGCATGGGCACGAAAAGACTTTAACACATTTCGCATGGCGTGGGAAGACGCACGTCTACCCGGAGAAGACCTGGCCGTTTGCCCCATAAGGCTGCGGGAATTTCTCACCCCAGAGTCTGTTGTCGATGGAGCCGTTAACCAACGCCTGGCAGAAGCACTTCCTGGAATTTTTGTGGGGCTGGGTATATTCGGCACATTTTTAGGACTTGTTTTAGGGTTAGAAGGACTCCACTTCGATGAACTGGCAAACCTAAGGGAAGGCATTGGACAACTGATATCTGGTCTATCTCTTGCTTTTTATACCTCCCTGTTCGGTATATTCTTTTCGATTATATTTTCGTTGCTCTATAGATGGCTGATACGCCGTCTGGAAAGGGCTGTTGATTCCCTGGACAACGTTCTGTCTGGCATTTTTCCCTATCATCCGGACGAGCATTTCATTCGAAAAAACTTCCAGACGCAAGAGGATATAAAACAATGCATACAGGCGATGGCTACTGACATAGCGACAAAATTTACGGATGCCATCGCACCTGCCATTGATGATGCTCTGACAAGAAACTTTCTTCCGGGAATGCTCGATTTACAGAACGAAATAAAGAAAAGTCTCGAAAAATCTGGGGAGCAGCAGGAGCTTTTGCTTAAAAAGATAGGGTCCGTTATCGTTAATCATTTCGAAAATTCACAAAAAAAACAGTCAGATGCCATGGAAGGAGTACTCGGTGCTTATGTAAAAAAGATGAATGAAACCTTCCAAACCCAATTCCAGGATATGGGGCGAATCATAGAAGAGACCACCCGGGTTCAGATGGAGATTCGAGACCAGATGGTTCAATTTGCGGATCGTCTACAGAAGCAGTTCAGCGTACAGAATGAGTTGATTGATAAAACCGGTGATGCGGCTCGAATTCTTAATGACAGTCTTCAAAGTCTCGAAGCCATTGCGCGAGAATTGAAATCCTCCGCAGGAAACATAACCAATGCCGCCACTTTGCTTGAGGCTTCTGCGAAGAAAGCTATGGAGGGACAAGACGTGCTCCGCGAAACTATGGATCGGCAGGTTGTTGCAATGACGCAGACAAGGACGGATCTTGAAGCAACCTGGGTGGCCATTACCGGGCATGCCAACGGCCTCATGGAGATGATGGGTGAATTGATCAGGGAATTGGCTGAAGGCGTGGGAGACCAGCTTACCAAGGCCCTAACTGTTTTTGACAGCAAAGTAGCGGAGGTGGTGGAAAGATTTAGCGGCACGCTTTTTGAGGCCAATGAAAGCATTGAGGAACTCCCGGAACTTCTTTCGAAATTAGGGCAGAGCATTGATCGGATTAATGAAAATGTTTCGAGCCAAAAAACAATACTTTTAGGCCTGGAAAACACAACAAAAAATCTGGTGGCCCCCAACATTGAAAAGGCGTTGACGGCTTCTCACAACCTTCAGTCCACTTGGTACTCATTGGATGATGCGCGACATGAGTTGCAATTATGGTTTGAAGATTCCGCAAAAAACCTTAATTCAGGGGCTGTTCAATTCAAAAACAGCTTGCTGACATCGGTTACCGATTTAAATGAATTGTCTCAAAGGATATCTTCAGACATGAAAACCAACTCTCATCTGCTGAGTGAATCCGGGCCGTTGCACAAGGCAATTGTCGACGTTGGTATCAAATTGTTACAATTTTACAGCGCTGGGGGAGAACAGGCAACAATCCCGGATGGTGAAACCCAACACAATAGCGAGTTACAACTCAAGCTCATTCATGAAAATCTCCAACTGTTGAGCCAAAGCAACAAGACTTTGCAACACACTCTATCCACAGACATACACCATTTGGCGGAACAGGCCGGAGAGATCTCAAGAGGTATGAACACGGATGTCCTTGAAACCTTGAAATCCATTAGTGAAGCCACCTCGGGGATGTCGGTAACCCTGAACAATATGAAAGGTCCAAACCTTGAAACGAAATCTAAAAATGGCTTTTTCAAAAAGATGATTGGGAAATGATCATATCCAAGAAATACAGTCAAAGGCCCTTGAAAAATCGTTCAGGAGCGAAGCCTGATGATTTTTGGGCCTCATACAGCGACCTCATGGCCGGTCTGTTGATGATTTTTGCCTTGACGACAGTAATTACTCTCTTGGACATCGGAAAAAGGCTGGTGGAACCTACCAAGGCGGTCCGGGAATGGGAAAAGGTCTTGGATGAGATTTGCCATGATCCTGAACTGACCAAAATGGAAAATGTAAAAATTGACTGTAATACCGGAGCGCTCATTATCAGTGATGAAAATCTTCGGTTCGGTTTTTCCAAAACCGAACTCGGCAGTGAAGCAGAGGACGTTTTACGGCAGGCAGTTCCTAAATACATGGCGATCATTCATCGATACCCTAAGTTCTTAACTCGAGTAGAATTTATTGAAATATCTGGGCATACCGACAGAGAGGACGCAGCAGGCGCCAATCCCTTGATTTCTAGGGAAAGGGCGGGGCAGGTACTTTCCTTTCTATTGAAAGATGCGTCCATGAAGCCGTATGGAGAATTTTTCAAGACAAAAACCATTACGGCAGGATACGCGGACACAAAATGCCCTCCAGATTGTTTGGAGGAAAAATGCGCTGCTGCCAGACGGGTGGAGATTGCCGTTCGATTAAATGACCGGGATGTGCTCAAGGATTTTCTTAGGATTCTCAAACAGGTGATTGGGGAAACATGAGAATTGAATGCCAATTGTCCCATTTGGAAGAAGCCCTCTCTGAAATTCGAAAAATGCATCCCTACAGGGGTGAAACTATTTCCCGAATAGGGAATACATTGATCGATGAAGTACGCAAACAATTGGAAGAAACCTCTTTTGATAATCTGAAGGACCTCGCGTACCGCTTTAGTATACGAGAAATTTTGGCCTGCGTTGAAATTATTGTTAGAGATCGTATAGAAAAAACGACCCAAAAAGCTGCTGAAATTATGATCCTTCGGCCCAGGAAAAAAGTTCTCTATCGCTTGTGGTTTAAATTGGTATCCCTGTACCCAAATAAACTCCTTGAAAAAACAATAAAGGAAATCATTTCTAAGAAAGGATTTCAGGGGCTAAATGAAATGCCTGATGTATCACCCTCTGTGACAACCTGGCTCATTTCCAAAAACCTGGATGAGGGAGTCTTTCGGGATTACCAGATGCGCAGTGACCAGAAAACCCTGGATATTTATTTAGAAGAAAACCATATCAGTCCCGATGATGGCTTACACCGTGCCGTTTGGCGCCTGCTCCTCAAAAATGGTTCGGCAAAATGTATTTCCATAGAGAAGACGGAAAGAATTATGGAGGTATTTGAGGACCCCATGAATGCTGCAGAATTACAGGACTTTGGTAAACATTATCTGAACGTGCTTGAGAGAAAGGCCAATTGGAAGACTCCAATTCTTGAATGGATAGAAAATAGATTCGACGTTCCGACACTTGACAGAGAAAATACAAGCCTTGAAACACCCTTTTGGCGTAAAGTTGATCCAGGTGCAAAAGAGGAATTTGCCCGATGGGTCATGGAGAAGCGGATTGAGAAATTCTTTGAGGGGGAAAGAGCTGATTTCTGGAAAAAGTTCCTTCGAGAGGGTAAAGTAATAAGGGTTCGAGAGATATTGCAGGAAGATGGGTTTATGATTGATTTTAATAAATTTGGCGTCATCGAATTCAAGCAAGTTGGAAACGCTGCCTACATTTATCCTAAGACGGAATTCAGTAACTTCTGGAACAGGGCTCAGCAATATTCTCACCCTGGGGCATTTAAAAACAAACATAAAACTATTCGCATCTCATCATTCCCATCATGGGATGGTAGAATCATTCACAATAGGTACTGGGAGGAAGATACCGTCCAAAAAATCCAGCAGCTTCTGAGAATCAAATGAAATTCTTAAAAGGACAAAAGAAAACACAACTGCAAAAGAGCTATTCTCCTGAAGGTATCCGCTTCAATTTAAAAGTGGATCAACCGCCTGCTTTTCCACTGAATAAAAATACCCCCGAAATTCTGTCAAAACTCCTTCCCGAAGGGGAACTTTGGGCCGCTTTGGACAACCTCTGGAGTGAAGATCTTGTCACAACTGAGAAGTCTGGGAGTTGGTTGATTCCCTGGAGCATTTACGAACGATTTGACAGTGAGGAAGATCAGGGAATCTTTGATTTGTTGCGTATTCCTTCCCCCAAGGAGCTTCCCCTGGAGACGTCCACGTCTTCCTATGTGGGCGATCCGGCGTTTCGCATAAGGGTGGAAGCCCGGCATCCGGAATACGGCCCGCTTCGAGATGGTGATCCTCCACGCTTTGGCCCTGTATTCTTCTTGGGGGCCGATGTCATTATTCCGCTCACAAAAATCCAACAAGAACTTTTTGACACCGCAGAAGGAAGAAATGTCCAATGGAACAACCTGGAAGATCGAATGGCCTACCTGGCAATGACAAGAGCTGCAGCTAAAAATGCAAGGGCGACCCTGGATGGATACTTGCAGAATGAGGAATATGAATTTGCTTCAAAGGCATCCATCGATTTTCGGGAGGACTCACCTGATGAGATAACACTTATTCCCCATATCAAAAGCATGGAAGCCTATGGTGTAAAAAACGGTGAGGACCTCCTCAGAGGCGTTCCGAGAAGGGTATTGACCAAAAATGATTCAACCTTAAAACGAAAACGCCTGGTGTTGGATAAAGATCTTCGCCAAAGGATGAGCCGGTTACCTAAAGACGGGAAAGTGACGGGGACAGATGTCCCCAGACTCGTTACCAATCCGGAACAGATACTGCCTGAAGGATTTGATCTTTCTCTTTTCAGCGAGAGGGTCAAGGGTATACAAACAAAGGTATACAACTCGAGGCCCTACATCCATGTAAAGCGTTCCCATGGCGGTTGGTTTGAGGGTATTCCCGGAATCGTACTTGATGACTGGTCCCCTGCTGAAGATGTGAATGGTGGGAAATACGATACTGAAAAAGGACCGAATGGCTCGCCAGAAATATCTCCAGATACCTACCGCGAACTACAGAGCCGGTCACGGGAAAACGAAGATGAGTATGTAAAACATGGTGATGCGTGGATTCGGATTGACCCTGATCAGGGGGAACGATTAGATCAGGCCCTTGGAAAATATGAAAAACAGACAGATGGCTCTTATAAAATCCCTGCCGGCAGCATACTTGAAATATATGAGAACCTGGAACTGTTGGAATTTGTCGATCCCACATCATCGACTTTTGATGATCTTCAACTGCCTGGTGATCTTCCGGAGATCGATACCCCTATAAATTTCAATGGAGAACTGTTCCCATTTCAGCTTAGCGGGTATCGGTGGCTCTCCCGATTGTCAAACCATCATATCGGGGGGCTCCTGGCGGATGAAATGGGTCTGGGCAAAACTGTTCAAACCATCGCCCACCTTTTGCGTATCAAAGAGACGGGTGAGGGTGGACCCCATCTTATCGTCATGCCAAAAACACTTTTAGAGAACTGGCGGCGGGAACTCAATGAATTTTCCCAAGGGAAGCTCGCCGTATGTATTTACGGTGGAGATCAACGGGTGATGAACCCCGATTACTTAAAAAACTTTGACGTGGTGTTAACCACCTACGACACCCTTCGTAGAGAACAGGCCAAACTGGGGACTATAGATTGGAACATGGTTGTTTGCGACGAGGCACAGTATGCTAAAAATCCGACCGCACAACGAACTAGCGCCGTAAAAGCCCTGAAATCTAAGCACAGGGTTGCACTCTCCGGAACACCCGTTGAAAACGGACTGATTGAATTCTGGTGCATCATGGATTTTGTTCAACCAGGGCTTTTGGGAAGCTGGTCAGATTTTCGAAAGAAATACGAACGGCCTATAGTGGAGGGAGAGGAAAAGAAAAGAGAGGAAACGATCAACACCCTTTTAGCGGAAATAAAAGGTTTTTACCTTCGGCGACTCAAATCAGATAATTTGAAGGACCTGCCATCAAAAAACTTTAATTTTCGAACAACATCTTTGAGTGATCATCAATTTCACATTTATCAGGAAATAGCCAGAACGGGGAAGGCTGGAGGAAAAGGGGCAGCCCTTGGGGCCATCCAGCGCTTGCTGATGCTCTGTGCGCATCCCTTGGCAGTACAAGCCCCATCTTCCGGCGGGCAAGATGTAAATAATACATCATGCCCTAAATTGGATGAGACACTGACAATACTATCTGATGTTAGAAATGCCGAGGAAAAAGTCATTGTATTCACTGATTTCAAAGCTATTCAGCGGATCCTTCAAGACGCCATCCGGAAGAAATTTGGTATTTGGGCTGACATTGTCAACGGAGAGGTTTCCGGAAATCGACAGACCATTATTGACATTTTTAGTGAAAAGGAAGGGTTCAACGTGCTGATCTTAGGGCATCAGGTTGGTGGTGTAGGGCTGAACATCACTGCGGCAAATCATGTCATCCATTACACCCGACCATGGAACCCCGCAAAGGAGAACCAGGCAACAGATCGTGTCCATCGAATCGGACAGACGAGACCTGTTACCATTTATTATCCCATCGTAAAAGACGAACGATTTGTCACCGTCGAAGAACGTTTAGATGAACTGATTCGATCCAAAGCAAACTTGGCCCGGGACGTCCTCAGGCCATCTTCCGAACTGAAGCTAAAGCCAGAAAACTTGCTTGATTGTCTTAATATAGATACAAGCAATGGTGGGGCGAAAGAAAGTGGAGACAATTAAGTAGTGTTTGACCTGTAGCAATATACACGAAGATTGTAAAGCAAGGAATCGTAAGTCATGGGGGTATGGTCCTGTTTACTCTGAAAATTGCCGATAGGCTTTACCCGGCACTCGGCCCCATGAAAGTCCCGATTTTTGTATAACTTGGCGTCATCCTGAACATGGGTGTGTCCGTCTGCCTGGGGCGCTACACCAACGGTATCATTATCGCAGGGGCTGTGCTGTTTATTGTTTCCGACGCCCTGATCGCCTATCCCATGCATTGCACATTCAAGTTTCTGGAGAATGCTTACCTATCATGCTGCCCAGGCCCTTCTGACCTGCGGCGCCCTGAAAATGAAACCGCAACGATAGGACCTTGACCGAGCCGTCCAATACACTGCCGTCCTTTTCTGGTCCGTGATGGTCTTACGCAGACAATGGCGGAGGACATCTGGTATGGGCATGTTGGGAAACACTGGTAAAATCGGTTTTAAAACCCTTTGGGATTATTGCCAGGAAGATCAGAAGGGACCTTTGGTAATGAGGGGGGGTAGGGCATTCGAAATCGTGGAGTCGGTTGTGGGGTATACAGGCGACCCCATAAACTCATAATACCGTTTCTGTTTACAGGGAAGGTTGTAATTGTTGGTCAGGCAGCCCGATCATATTAGGCCGGTTTTTTTGTTGGAGGTGTATTAGAAAAACAAAAATGTATTATATGTGTATTAAATTGGTGCCCCAAAAGAAAAGGCCTTTCAACGAAAATCGCTGAAAGGCCTTTAGAATATGGTGCCCAGGGACGGAATCGAACCGCCGACACGGGGATTTTCAGTCTCCTGCTCTACCGACTGAGCTACCTAGGCTAAGATAAATCAAGGCGTTTATATTTAATAATGCTCCCGGTGTCAAGGACTATTTTGGCCAAGGTCACCAAAAACATACTGAACAAGCGTGGCTGCGGCAAGGGAAGCGGTTTCTGCCCTGAGTATGCGCGGACCAAGGGAGCAGGAGATAAATCCCATTGCCTTTGCAGCATCTATCTCAGCGGTTGAAAATCCGCCTTCAGGTCCGATCAGCACAATGACTCTTTCTACCGGCTTCAAGGTCGATTCGTTCGAGGTTGCGAGGGGAGCCGTGGCATTTTCCCAGAATGCTATTTTTTTATCATATTCTTGGGAGGTTTCAAGCAGCTCTTCCAGCTGAACCGGCCTGCTTATGACGGGCAGCATGGTTCTGCCGCACTGCTTTAACGCCTCCTTTGCAATCTTGTCCCACCGTTCCATTCGTGAGGAGAGTCTTTTTGCGTCAGGTTTGGGAATCGATCGGCTTGAAAAAAATGGGTGCCACTCGCAGATGCCAAGTTCCGTGAGGTGGCGTATGAGCATGTCCATTTTCTTGTCCTTGAGCATTCCCTGGGCGATTGTGACATGGAGCCATGATTCAGACCCCGGGGAAAGATTGTCAAGGATGACAAAGGTTGCCGCATCCTGGGTGATTGTTTTGATCTGGGCCCTGGCAATGGTTCCCCTGCCGTCCACAAGCTCTACGATATCTCCAGGACCGAGGCGCAGCACAGTTTTCAAATGCTTTGCCTCCTGTCCGGTAATGACGGGATTCTTGTCATTGATATTGCCAGTTTCTATGTAAAATCTTCGCATGGGTAGCTTATAGGGTAAAGTGTCTTCATTGGCAAGTAAATTTGGAGGGTTAAGTGGAGTTTTGACCTTTTTAACACGCACAAGGCTTGACACAAGGGTGGGCCTCTGATATTTTTTGCTCGGCTTTAGAACCTGAAGTTTTCAGGTGAAACGCTGATTTTAGAATCCTCCCTTTACGAGGGAAACAATGGGAATCTTTTTATGACAGAGACAATGAATCGGAATCATGACTTTTCAGATGAAGATCAACCGGATGAAGACCAGGCAGATGAAGATCAGGGGATCATTGAACTGACCGATATCCTTGATGAAAATGTGGCTGATGATGATAGTATAGATCGTTCCCCTTCAACGATGATTCCTGAAAAGGGTATGGCCCGGGACGACAACAGCCTTTTATCCGATGATGCTGTAGAAGCGGCTCTTTTGCGGGTAGTAGAAAAAAAGTATGGCCGGCAGCTGGACACTCTTTTTGTCAAGGCCGTAGAAAGGGTTGTGGAAAGAGAGATTGCAGCGATCAAACAGAGTCTGCTCAAGGATCTTTAACCACGGATTTTTATCGTGAAACCATTGTGCTTCCTCCTTGCGTTTGGCATGATGCAGGATTGCCTTGTGTTTCAAAATTTGTTCAAAAAAGATATCCTGGGGACTGCAGATCCCCTTTTTTATTAATGCGATTTAGGAGTTAGTTTTATGAGTTCTGATTCTCTTGAAAAAGGATATAATCCTGCCGGGATCGAGAAAAAATGGTATGGAAAATGGGAAAAGCAGGGCTTTTTCAAGGCCCTTGATAAGAGTGAAAAAAAGCCCTACTCCATCGTCATTCCTCCCCCCAACGTTACAGGGGTCCTTCACATGGGACACGCCCTGAATATAACAGTTCAGGACATCATGTGCCGCTTCAGAAGACTCATGGGCGACAATGTCCTGTGGATGCCCGGAACCGACCATGCCGGAATCGCCACCCAGAATGTGGTTGAGCGTAATCTTGCCCAAAAGGGGATCACAAGGGACCAGCTTGGACGGGAGGCCTTTATCGATGAGGTGTGGAAATGGCGGGCTGATTCTGGTGGTGCCATCATTAACCAGCTCAAGCGGATCGGAGCCTCCTGCGATTGGGACCGGGAACGTTTCACCATGGACGAAGGTTTGTCCGAAGCCGTTCGCAAGGTGTTCGTAAGACTGTACAAGGAAGGACTCATCTACGAGGGAAACTATATCACCAACTGGTGTCCAAGATGCAAAACAGCCCTTGCCGATCTCGAGGTTGAATACGAGGAGCAGGACAGCTTTTTATACTATATCAGATATCCCTTTGGTGACGGAAAAGATGGCCTTGTAGTCGCCACCACCCGGCCTGAAACAATGTTCGGCGACACCGGCGTTGCGGTGAACCCTAATGACGATCGGTACAAGGATCTTACAGAACAGACGGTCATGCTTCCCCTGACCAACAGAAAGATACCCATTATTAGAGACGAGTATGTGGATACAAGCTTTGGTACCGGAGCCCTCAAGGTTACCCCGGCCCATGATCCCAACGATTTTAATCTTGGTAAGACCCACAATCTTGAAAGCATCAAGGTTATCGATGACGATGGCAGGATGACCGGAGAGGCTGGTTCCTTTGCCGGACTTGACCGATTTGCCTGCAGGAGCGAAGCTGTAAAGGCCCTTGAGGCGCTCGGTCTCATCGTTAAAAAAGAACCGCTTAAAAACAGCGTGGGTCAGTGCTATCGATGCAGGACCGTTGTTGAACCTTCCCTGTCAAAGCAGTGGTTCGTAAAGGCAGGACCCCTTGCCAAGGAGGCTGCCGATGCTGTTCGCAAGGGTGAGACCAGAATCATTCCTGAAAACTGGTCAAAGACCTATTTTGAATGGTTGGACAACATAAGAGACTGGTGCATCTCCCGGCAGATATGGTGGGGCCACAGAATCCCGGTCTGGAAGTGCCGGGCCTGCGATGCTGTGATCGTTGAGGAAAATGATCCCGATTGCTGCACCCAATGCGGATCCGAGGAAATTGTCCAGGAGACGGACGTCCTTGATACCTGGTTCAGCAGTGCCCTGTGGCCTTTTTCCACCATGGGCTGGCCTGAACAAACCGATCTTTTAAAGACATTTTATCCCACCAACGCCCTTGTGACCGGGTTTGACATACTTTTCTTCTGGGTGGCAAGGATGATGATGATGGGTATCCACTTCATGGGCGAGGTGCCGTTCAAGGATGTTTATATCCACGCCCTTGTCAGGGACGAGCACGGCAAAAAGATGAGTAAGTCCAAGGGCAATGTCATTGACCCGCTCAAGGTGATTGATACCTATGGAGCCGATGCCTTCAGGTTTACCCTGGCGGCCTTTGCAGCCCAGGGCAGGGACGTGAAGATGAGCGAGGATCGGGTCGAAGGATACCGCCATTTTGTCAACAAGCTCTGGAACGCCTCTAGATTTGCCATGATGCACCTTGACGAACAATCTGGAACCACAAGGCTTGAGAACCTATCGCCCATGGAAGAGTGGATCATGGTGAGATCGGCTGAAACGGCCAGGGCGGTAAAGGATGGTATCGGGGAGTACCGGTTTAACGAGGCGGCAAGTGCCATCTATCAGTTTGTGTGGCACGAGTTCTGCGACTGGTTTCTTGAGGCTGAAAAACCAGCCCTTTATGAAAAAGAGGGGCTTTTGCGAAGGGATAAGGCAAGGGCCGTTCTTGCAAGGGTGTTAGAGGATATCCTCATCATGCTTCATCCCTTCATGCCCTTTGTCACCGAAGAGATCTGGCACATGCTTCCCACTGTGGAAAAAAGCGTTATGCAGGCAAGCTTTCCAACGGTCAGTGATTCTGCTGCAGGGAGCAGCGGCAAAGAAAACGATCAGGATGATGGGCAGGATATTCAGGCGGACATGGCCTTTGTTTTCGGCCTTGTTTCAGGAATTAGAAACATACGTGGAGAGATGAATATTCAGCCCTCCACCACTCTTCATGTGTTGATGCATACAGGTGATGACCGCGAGATGGCCCTGATCGGTAAAAATCGTTCCATGATAGAAAGTCTTTCCCGCCTTGAGAGCCTTGAGGTGTCGGAGCCTGTCACAACCAGGATCTCGTCTGCCACTGCCGTGGTGGGAACTACAACGGTTCATGTGCTGCTTGAGGGTGTCATTGATTTTGAAAAGGAAGAGCAGCGCTTGAAAAAGGAGATCGAAAAAATCACCAAAGAGCTTCTTTCCATATCGAAGCGGCTCAACAATGAGAGCTTCCTTGAAAAGGCCCCCGAGGATGTGATTCAGAAGGTGAACGATCAGCAGGTTGAACTCGAGGCAAAGAACGACAAGCTCAACAGCAATCTTAAACGGATTCAGGCCATGCGGCCTTAAAGATTCTGATATGGTTCAGCAGGTTTCTTCTCCAGGAAAAGGCAGGCAGGTTAATTGATCCCTGCCTGCCTTTTTTGACTCGTACATGGCCATATCTGCACGCTTGATAAAGGATTCAAGGGAATCTTTAATCGACAGCTGGGTTACCCCGAGGCTGATGGTCACCTTGACCGCTGTTTCTTTATCTGGGGTAAACTTGTGCTGTGATAGTATCCCCCTGATTCTTTCCCCCACAAGGCAGGCCTCTTCCACCTGGGTTTCAGGTAAAATCACGGTGAACTCTTCGCCTCCATAGCGGTAGGCAGTGTCGTTGCTCCTGAGACATGAGGTGATTATTTCCCCCATGGCCATGAGTACCTTATCCCCTTCGAGATGGCCCCAGGTGTCGTTGAAGTTTTTGAACCGATCAATATCCAGGAGCAGGAGGGATAAGGGGTGACGGTATCGGGTGCATCGTTCGATTTCCATTTTGAGCTGGCTGAAAAAATGGCGGGAGTTGTAAAGACCTGTAAGTCCGTCTGTGATGGCTAACTCTTCGAGCCTGTTCATCAGCTTTGCGTGTTCTTTTTTCAGTTTCACTTCCCGCATCACCCTTTTGATGCGAAGATCAAGCTCTCCGAATCTGAAGGGTTTGAAAATAAAATCGCTGGCACCTGCGTTGACCGCCTCTTCATAGGAGTAGTCGGCGCTGTATCCTGTCATGACAATGACGGCCACCCCATAATTTTTCCGGACAAAACGGGTCAGCTCAAGACCATTCATCCCCTTCATCATGATATCTGTGAGAATGACATCGGGCGTAAAGTCGTTGAGAAGATCAAGGGCCTCTTCCGCACTGGATGCGGTTATCACGCTGGCTCCAGTCAGTTCAAGAAATTCCCGGGTGGAAGTTTTAACTGCTGTATCGTCATCAACTATAAGGATTGAGATGGGCATGGATTGATCCTGGGAATTAACGGTTTGGGTTAGGGGATTTCGTCCCGCTTGACACTTTAGGCATCAGCTGATAAAAATAATGATTGTACAATTTTAGAAAATTATCGAGCTCATTAAAGTATGTCAACTATTTGTTTGAGGTAAATTTGAATATAAAGCAGAAGAATATCCGTAATTTCAGCATCATTGCCCATATCGATCACGGCAAGTCAACCTTTTCCGATCGTTTGATCCAGGTGTCCGGCATCATTGCCGACCGGGACTTTCAGGATCAGATACTTGATTCCATGGACATAGAACGTGAAAGGGGAATTACCATCAAGAGTCACACTGTCTCTCTTCCCTACACGGGCAAGGATGGTGAGGAGTATCTTCTTAACCTCATTGACACGCCCGGCCACGTGGATTTTTCCTACGAGGTCTCAAGGGCTCTTGCCTCGTGTGAGGGGGCTTTTCTGCTTGTGGACGCAAGCCAGGGGGTAGAGGCCCAGACTCTTGCGAACATCTATCTTGCCATGGAGCATAATCTTGAGATCGTTCCGGTGATCAACAAGATAGACCTTCCTTCGGCTGAAATCGAGTGGGTCAAGGACCAGATCGATGAGGACCTTGGGCTTGACAGTGAAACGGCTCTTCTTGTGTCGGCAAAGACAGGCGTTGGTGTTCCAGGCGTATTTGAGGCGGCAGTCGCAAGGATTTCTCCTCCCAAGGGGGATCCCAAAGCTCCCCTGAAGGCCCTGGTTTTCGATTCCCATTACGACCCCTACCGGGGAATTATTGTCCATCTGAGACTTTTTGAAGGCACCATTTCACCGGGTGATAGAATCGCCTTTTTATCGTCGGATTCCATCTACAAGGTGGAAGAGGTCGGCATCTTTCAGATCAAGCGATGCCCGGTGGACATGATCAGCGCGGGGCAGGTGGGCTACATAATTGCAGGAATCAAGCAGATCAGCGATGTCAAGTGCGGAGACACCCTTACTCATTCTGAAAATCGCTGCAAGGTCGGTGTGAAGGGGTTCAGGGATCCCAATCCCGTTGTCTTTTCCTCCATGTATCCCGTGGCCTCCGATGAGTATCCAGAACTCACCGAGGCCCTCGAAAAATTAAAGCTCAACGACGCTTCCCTTGTGTATGAAAAAGACTCTTCGGCGGCCCTGGGGTTTGGCTATAGGTGTGGGTTCCTTGGCCTTCTCCACCTTGAGGTTGTCCAGGAACGCCTGGAAAGAGAGTATGACCTTTCTCTGATACTTACATCCCCGTCCGTTCGTTACGAAATCACCCGCACCGACGGTACCGTTGAAATCATCGATAATCCTTCTCACTATCCTGATCCGGCCGAGGTTGAAAACACAAGGGAACCCTTTATCAAGGCGTCGATCATCATTCCGGATCGATACATGGGGGCTGTGATGCAGGTCGCTATGGAGCACAGGGGGATAAGCACCAATTACCAGTACCTTACCAGCAACCGCATCGAGATGAAATTCACCCTGCCCCTTGCCGAGGTGGTTTATGAGTTCTACGATCGCCTGAAGAGTGTCACCCAGGGGTATGGCTCGTTTGATTATGAAATCGCAGGATACCAGGAGACAGATCTTGTAAAGTTGGATTTCCTTGTCAACGGTGAACGTGTGGACGCCCTGTCCCAGCTTGTCCACCGGGACAAGGCCGTTGACAGAGCTAGAAGTGCGTGTAAAAAACTGCGGGAAGAGATTCCAAGGCAGATGTTCAAGATCGCCATTCAGGGAGCAATTGGCGGTAAGGTTATCGCAAGGGAGACGGTTTCGGCCTATCGAAAGGATGTTACGGCTAAATGCTATGGCGGCGATATCTCGAGGAAGAGAAAGCTTCTTGAAAAGCAGAAAAAGGGGAAGAAACGTATGAAGATGGTTGGATCTGTTGAAATTCCCCAGTCTGCGTTTCTTTCCGTGCTTAAATCTGGAAAATAATGAAGAAATAGAGTTGTTGATCCAACCTTCTAAGGGTTATTTAGCAGGGCGATTCATGAATCGCCCTACATCCCACTAAACACTAATTACTAACAGCTGCCTAAACAGCTTCAGGCTTAACCACAGGATTAGATTTCAGATACTCAAGCCGGTTGAGCCCGTTTATGTAGGCAAGGGCGCTTGCCGTTATAATGTCGGGGTCTGATCCTTTGCCAAGGGAGACGATGCCGCCCTCTGAAAGCCTTACTGTGACCTCGCCCTGGGAGTCTGTACCCTCGGACAGGGCACTCACGGTAAAACGCAGCAGTTCTGACTTGGTGTCGGTCAGCCGGGATATTGTGTTGAACACAGAGTCAATAGGACCGTTTCCTTCGGTGGCTCCCTTTACCAGGCGGCCGTTGATGGTCAGATGAACGCTCGCATGGGGACAGACTGTGGTGCCGCTCGAAACGTGGAGATACTTCAGGCAGAACACCTCTGAGCCCCTTAAAACCCCCTCGTTTACAAGGGCATCAATATCCTCGTCAAGTATGCTTTTTTTCCTGTCTGCCAGGTGTTTGAATTTTTCAAATACAACGTCTAACTCTTCTTCGGAAAGGTTGTATCCCTTTTCTGAAATATGGGTGTAAAGGGCATGGCGGCCGGAATGCTTGCCAAGGACCAGGCTGTTTTTGTTGACCCCCACTGTTTCTGGCTTCATGATCTCGTAGGTCATTGGGTTTTTGAGCATGCCGTCCTGGTGGATGCCAGCCTCATGGGCAAAGGCATTGGCACCTACAATGGCCCGGTTGGGCTGAACCAGGATGCCGGTTATCATGCTTACAAGACGGCTTGTGGGATAGATCCTGGTGGTGTCAATGGATGTCGTTTCGCTAAAGAAGTTGGGCCGGGTGCCAAGGGACATGACCACCTCCTCAAGGGAAGTATTGCCGGCCCGTTCGCCAATGCCGTTGACGGTCACCTCTGCCTGGCGGGCACCGGCCCTTATGGCTGCAAGGGTGTTGGCCGTGGCAAGTCCCAAATCGTTGTGGCAGTGAACGCTCAAAATCGCTCGGTCCATGTTGGGCGTATTTTTCATGACATAGGAGACAAGATTGGCAAATTCGTCGGGCACGGCATACCCCACGGTGTCGGGCAGGTTGACCGTTGTAGCCCCTGCATCTATGACCGCCTTAAACACCTTGCAGAGAAAATCAGGGTCGCTTCTGGAGCCGTCCTCGGCTGAAAATTCCACGTTAGGAGTAAGGGAGGCGGCATAGGTGACCGCCTCAACGGCGCTCTTTAAAACTTCGTCCCGGGACATTTTTAGTTTATACTCAAGATGAATGTCCGAGGTGGCAATAAAGGTGTGAATCCTCGGGAAGGCCGCATCCTTGATCGCCTCCCAGGCCAGGGAGATATCCTTTTCAGAGGCACGGCAAAGAGCTGCAACCTGGGATTTTTTAAGCTTTTTTGCAATGGCTTCAACGGCCGCAAAATCTCCCTTTGAGGCTGCCGGAAATCCTGCTTCGATGACATCCACACCTAGAAGTTCAAGCTGGGTTGCGATGCGAAGCTTTTCCGCTGCATTCATGCTTGCTCCGGGTGATTGTTCACCATCCCTTAAGGTGGTGTCGAAAATGAACACTTTGTTTTT
>Ga0265295_1005159_pt1 | contig 16948 bp, 16 predicted proteins | sample Munlansysbiofilm_FD_192503 | JGI IMG/M metagenome (GOLD analysis project Ga0265295, IMG submission 192503) | Leachate microbial communities from a municipal landfill in Southern Ontario, Canada - Methane capture system biofilm | ecosystem: Engineered > Solid waste > Landfill > Unclassified ...
CCAGCGACGCCGCCAGTTCCCAGTTCCTTCGCAGACATGACTGTAGGAGCCCCCGAGCCAGGAAGCACAACTCAGTCGCAAGCTCCTCGTCGCGGCGGACAATCTCCGACTCGAACTGGGCCTCGACCCGCAGGAGTAGGTCCTCGAACGCAGCCAGATCGAGGTTGGGGTGTGCCTCTCGCGCCGCAGCAGAGAACCGCATGTCCCTCCCTAGTGTGCCCAACGGTTGTGCGGACAACCTGCAAAGCGAGTTGATTCACGGGTTAGGTGACGCGCGTGTCGCTGCTGGGCTTCTCCGCCGTCAAGCGCAGCACCCAGCCACATACGTCCCTATTGCTTTCCGTACCTCCAGCGGATTCCCCCACACTGACACTGTACGCACTCCGGACCTTCCGCGTTGGCGAACCAGATCCTCTTGCCACACGACGTACACGTGAACTGCTCAAGGGCGCGTTCGCACACATCTATCAGCTTCGTCGCTTCCGACCCCACAACATCTGTAGTGTGAGCACTTCTATTCGCCCACGAGACCAGGAGCCGATCCGCTTCCTCCAACGCTTCAACGACGTCGGCGTCGGACTCGTAGCCATCACCGACCCGCCTCTCGAAGCATGTGCGCCCCTCGGAGATGAGCCGCAAGAGGAAGTCGTGAGCCATCCGCCTGTCGTTCTTGTCTCCCCGGAGGAAGGGCATGCGGAGCCTGAGCCTCTCCGCCGCGATAGCCAACTCGACGTCCATGATCTTGCGAACATCAACGCCTGCGGCATCAGGACGACCATCTAGCTGGGCGCGTGCGTCACCGAAGGTCGTAGTTCTGTCAGACCAACGGATTCCGGTTTCGGGGTTCACGTACGGCAAGAGGGCACGGAATCGCCACGCCTTGTCATCAAGCTGCTGCCGCAGCTCCGTGTACCAGTCTCTGTCGTGGGTCAGGAGAATGACCTGCCTGTCAGCAAACTCCTGAAGGAGGAGTTCGACAACCATGCCACGGTGGCTCCTGTCGACACTCACCACGACGTCATCAAGGAAGATGGGACTATCGGTGTCACCGTCCCGTTTGGCCATGGCCAGGAAGATGCACAGGCCCAAGCTGTTCCTATGTCCCTCCGACAGGGTGAGCCTCGGTGATGCTTGTTCAACGCCATAGAATTGAAGCCCGATGTCAATGGCCTTGTCCGAGTCCTCCGGTACATGCAGACAAACATCTTGGATTGCCTCGTTGGGGTGCAGTATCGACCACATGCCCTGAACATCGGATGAGATGTCGTCGATGATGGCATTGGCCCGGGCGCGTAGGCTGATTCGTACTTCTTCTTCGAGGGAGGCGACAAGCGCGGCTAGCGCGTCGATCCTTGCGATCGTCGTCTTCAGCGCTGATGCACTCACGATGCCTTCGCATACCTCAAGTCGGCGCTTGTCGTCAGCAAGCTCTACTGCGCTCGGTGGGGCGCTACGTGTCGCCGCGTCGGCTTCCTGGACAATACGAATGATCTTGACCTCGATGGACACCAGGTCTTCTTCCTGGCAGGAATCGCGTAGGCCTTCCGGGTCGAGCGATTCCAGGTACGCCAAGTTGGAGGCGCATGATGAGGTCAGTGTCTCCTTCCATGCGGAGACCGCGGGCATGTCCAGACTGAGCTTCAGCATCTTGATGGTGTCCGCGATCGCCGATATCGCCGACGCCCGTTCCTTGAACGTGGCAAGCACATCGCGAAGACGTGCCTGATCTGATTCGACATGGGCTCGAAAATCTGCAGCGTCTACCACAGTGCCGCAGGCAGGACACGAGACGGTGCCCGCATCCGTCAACCTTCTCGCAAAGATTGATGCGGACTGTAGGACCTGCAACCGCTCCGTGATGAACGGCTCAAGATCACCGGCGAGCTTGCTGTTGGAGCTTCGCAAGGCGGCGATACTCTTGCGGATACTCTGCGAGGCGATGCCTTGCAGGACAACGTATTGCCTCTGGTCGATCGTGGATTCTTCTATTCGCTTCTCCACGGCTGCGAGAGTCGGAGTGCATTGAGCGTCGGCGCCAAGGTCGTCCTGACCGTCCGGACAGTACTTCTTCCAGAGACACGCGAGTCCGTTGAGAATCTCGCTATCATCATCGTCGCCGAACACGGCCTTTCGGCTTGACTCAATGCGCTGCAGTCGACCCCTCAAGTCATCCGCCTGAGCGGCACCCTCTATCGCCTTCGAGAGCTGCCGGAGGTTCTCAGCCGCGGTCTCCATGGAATCCAGACCGAGCAGTGGTAGGAGTGAGGAGTACTTCTGGCCCTTCGTCTGATGGATGAAGTCGGAAACCTCACCCTGGCGAAGGACGCATCTGAGGTAGTCCCAGGAGTTCATGCCTGCAGACTCCCCGCCGACACAAGTGAAGCATCCGCCAGAATCGATGGCGACCACAAGCTCGGAGTCGTTCTGGAAACGAATGAGTATCTTCGCTTCGCTTGCGGAGGGTTTGTGGGTATTGAGGATGGCCCGCTCCTGGCGCCTGCCGCTGTACTCGTGCGCAAGGTGATCGATCTTGCCATCGCGAATGACGTACTCAACCGCATCAACAAAGGTCGACTTGCCGGACCCGTTCATCCCGTACACGACAATTGACTTGGATCCCAGTTCCATGGAGGCTGACTCAGCGGCACCTCGGAACCAGGATAGCCCGATGTGTTCTATGCGCATGGAGTGTCCGCTTTGGGACTGTCATCCATCGCAGCAATGAGATCCCGGGCAAGCGCATCCAAGGCCGATTTTGGCAAGTGCTCCCCGCAGAGTCTTCCGGGCAATTCGGAGTGCAGTCGGGCACATGCTTCAGTCGTGACCAGCGGGTGAAGATCCTCTGCACGCCTCAGACACTCTGCAGCCCAGCTGTTGCGAATCGTCACGGTTTTCCCCCAGACTCCCCGATGTCCCTGCGCAGTGCCCGTGTTCACCTAACGCATCTCGGATTCACCCGCGCGCTTGCGCATCCATTATGCGACACCATGCGCGCGTCGGGGAAGCCGGGGTCAGACATGCCCCCCGGCGGTCTGCAAGTCACTAAGCGTATAGACGTCAAGCTTGAGGAGGCCTCATTGGATTCGGTCAGATCGGGTGCCTACGGCGGCGACATCTCAGTCGTCAAGAATCAACATGTGAAACGGCTTGTATGCCCCACCGCTCCACCAACCTCGATGCTCACCGCAAGCCAGGCGAAACGCCCGAACCGCCTTGACCGCCGCCGCCCAACTGATCTGCTCCGCATCGCGGGCGACCTCAACGAGATCGCTTGTCCGCAATGCGGAGAGTCCCAATGGATGTTCAAGAAGGTCACCCGTTCGAGCATCCAAGTGCACTGTATCGGACACCGCGCCAGAAGGACCGGGGGCGTGCACGCGAAACCAGCAGCATCGGGCTCCGACCACGAGATTCTTGAGGTCGTTCACCAACGGGATTCCGGCAAGAACGGGGCACCCTATCTCCTCAGCGATCTTCGCTGCCGCATACAACTCGAGGTTCACCCTCATCAAGATCTGATGATCGCCCGGATAGCGCACTTTCGGCCGCCTCGCATAGACGGTCAGGAGTCGGACGCTCGACGCGCCCAGGCTCTCCCTGGCCATTCGACCCCCTTCTCTGTTCAGCCAGAAGTACAGGGGCACAACCGACTGAAAATGGGGAGTCAGCTCAGCCGCGAGAGCGGGCACCAGCACGAACTCGGCACTATGCTCGTTCGTGAAGCTCGTTGCGCTGCGCATACAACCCTTTCTCGTGAGGTGGTCGCACGTGGTCTACGGCAGATCCGACCCGAGCCGGCTGGCGCCTGCATCGGAACAGTGCCTGCGCGGCTGAAGCAGCGGCCAGCGTCCAACATCAGCCGACGATTTGGCTCCACTTGCGTCGTAACACAGGTCCGAGACCGGACTCCAGCGAAACGAGAGCCGACCGGCACGCAAGAATGACATCCGGTCCAAACTCACGAGTCTGGGCACGAATCTCGCGCTCCGACAGCGCAGCGATTCGCCGCTCGGCGCCATCCAGCAACTCACGCGCAGCCGTGAGGGTTTCGTCGAAGGACCCTTTCGTGATGGCAGTGGCTTGAGCACGTAGTGCCCACAAGTAGTGCAGGAAGGCATCCGATTCCGCGAAGTTGGACGTGCTCGGTTGGGGTGACGCAAGCAGCGCTGCCGAGAAGCGGTTCTGCTGCTCTGGCAACGGCCGCATGAGATCGAGCATTCCCTGCCGCGCTGCCATGTCGAGAAACGGCACCCCGAACTCGGAGAGTACCTGAGGCGCGTAGTACCAGGTCTTGCGTTGCCGCATCTCCTCGTCAAGAACCTGCCGGAACTTCTCAGGCGGAAACGAACGCACATTCAGCCACGTTCCGGATGCTATAGCAGATGCTCCAGCGCATGCCGCAAGCAGAAACTGCTGGTTTGCATACCCGACGGTCACACGCTTGCCCTGCACAGCGATGCCGCCAACTAGATCCAGAGCGTTCCCAAGCCAAGTCGGATTGTCTGACAGGTACTGCCCGCCGGGGTGCTCAATGACCAGGTACGCCTCGGGAATCGGCCAGCGCTCGAACCACTCAATGATGCGCTGACAGCTGTCCGAATGAACGGCAGCGTCAGCGCCGATAGCAATGGTGAGCACGCACGGCCACCGGTCGAGCACGCCCAACCGCTGGGCCTCCGTGAGCATCGTGTCATGTTGCTCTATCCACACATCCATGTGATCCGGCCGATCGGCCATGATGCCGGGCAGAACGTAGCGCGAACTTCCCAGGGACTCGTTCAGATCTGCGAGACTCGCCAGGAGCCGTGCCCACTCTTCTGGCACAAGGCGATGGTCGGGCTCGAACTCCCCCGGCCAATACGGATGACTACACAGTCGCTCGTGATCTGCATGTGGCAGGTAGAACTGCGGATCCACGAGTGAATCCGCACCGAGCCTCTGCACATCGCTCGAAAGACGGGTGAGCTGGTCGGGACTGAGGTCACGTGGGCTCAGAATCACGGATCCACCACCCCAGTCGTCCAGCAGTGTGCGCGAGTGCGCCATCATGCCGTAGCCGAACTGAAGAATGAGCTCCATCAGACGATCACCCGCCCCGCGTGTCCAGACGTGCCTGCCTCTTCTCACGTCCATCCCTAAGCTGAGGATGACGTCCACTCACGACTCCCGCAACCATTCGAGCGCGTCGATCGCCGTCATCGGCCGCTGGCTCCTCGCGCGACGCGTCATAGACTGAATCAAATCGGCCAGCTCATCGGACACGCCTGCCCGCACTGACGCCCGGGGAAGATCCATGGACGCGACACGATCCAAGACTACGTCGCGGCTGTTGGTGCCGACGACGTATGGATTGACACCTTCAATACTTTCATAAAGCACGACACCCAGGGCGAAGAGATCACTTCTGGTATCGATTTCGTGCTTGGAGTTCTCGAACTGCTCTGGGGGGCCATACCCCGGCGAGTGAGGGCCCCTCGACCATGATGTCGGAGTGACCGATTTGAGCCCCAGGTGCCGCGCAATGCCGAAGTCGATCAGCCACGCATCGCCATGAGTGTCGAGAATCACGTTAGCTGGTTTGATGTCTCTATGAACGATGCCTGCACCCTGTGCAGCAACCAAGGTCACGAGGATTTCCTCGGCCCAACGACACACGTCTGCCGGTGCCTGGGGACCGCCAAGCAACCGCTGCTGAAGCGTTTCGCCTTCTACGAACTGCTCCACAAACCAGATGTGCTCTCCAACGTTGCTCTGAGCCCTGCCTACTTCGAGGATCTCCGGTACTCGACTCCCCTTCAGGCCTGCCACGGCGTTGAGCTCCCGAACCGCCCGTTCCGGATCTGCAGTGGCGTGAAACAGCTTGAGCACCACACGGTCTCCCGCAACGTTCCTTGCCGCGAAGACCTCCTTCTGACCGCCTGCATCCAGGGCTTGAATGTCCGTGAGATGGGAGAACTCAGTGGCTAGCCAAGCTGGTTCGACGGCCATCTATGCTGCCCCTTGCGCAGACAGCTGCCGGGCCAACCGGTTGAACCGCCACGTCACGTGCGATTGTGGGAGCCCCTGCCGTCGAGCGGGCAAGGAAGGGTCTGACACCTGATCACCCGGCGTGAGGATGCCTACGCCACACGCCTTGTAGCGGGCACAGAGGCTCGACGCTGTGGGCAGATTCGGCAGCAGCGCGAAAGACTCGGAGGCGAACCAGGTGTTCCTCGCCGCTTGAGACAGAGCCGAGGATGGGCCGCCCAACTTCGCCTCGATGGCGATCAAGCGGCTCAGCACCAGGCTATGCTGTGCCACGCAAATCTCCTCACCATCGACTTCTGAGAGCAAGCCCATTTCGACAAGCTCCCTCGCTCGCTTCGCAGCTGCTGGCCCCAGTTGGTCCACCAGCGCGGCCCTCCGCACGCTACCAGCGACCCACACGAACTGCACGAGTCGATCATCGGAAACGGTAAGGGCTTCGAGCGTCCGCATGCACTCCGTGCCGTCCGGTCTCCAGTACACAGCTACCGCGTCTGGACATCCGGTTTCGAGACGCGGTTCGACGAACACCGCCATCCGTTCTTCCGGGTTCGGAACCGGCAGCGACCGCTCCAAGTATCGCGACAACAGCTCGAACTCGGGACCGGGAGTCGGCCGACGAAATCGAGAAGCAACGCGTTCATCACCGATACCCACGAACGGCAATTCAGAAGCGCGCATAAAGGCCTCCAAACACGCGCCCCGAGGAGCGAGGCAAGCGACGACTAAGCTGTGATGCTCGTCCGAGCCAATCTTACCGCACTGGACCGATAGCTGCTCCGGCCGATACGACGAAGTCGGCTTCCACGTGCCCCCGTGCCTCTAACCTCCGGCGCTTCAGCTGCGCGCCAATGACCTCGCCCCGTAGCCTACACCGTGGCGCGTCAGGAAGCGCTTAGAACTCGCCGAGCGGCTGCCAGTTGGTGGTCAGATACGACTCAATGCCGCGACCGGGATGGTAGTTCTGGAACAGCCGCTCGAAATCCGCCCGGGCAGCGGCGTACGAATCGTTGGACACGGTACCGGAAACTTTCGCCATATACAGAAGGGCGAGCGACGGTGCACGCGACTCACCCTGGTTGCAGTGAATCAGGATGGACTTGCCTTCCGCCGACTTGCGCTGGGCGAAGGACAAGAACGCCGCGAACAGCTCCGGTTTGAAGAGCGGGATCGGGGGGTCAATGATGTTCAGAATCAAGTCGTCGCCAGTCTCAAACACAAGGTAGTTGGGATGCGTTGACGGCAGCTTCCCAGAGTAGCCTACTCCGTTGACGTGGCAAGGATGTTTGCAGGCGTGTACCACCGCCCAGTCCGCGTCGCCGCGGTGGCAGTCGCGGTCGGTCCCCACGAACAGGCCGTCCTGTACCCGGATCATGGCTCCCCCTGCGTAGTTCTAACGATGCAGCGCATAAGCTGCGCGCCGTGCGCCTTCGGCTCGATTCTACCTCCTGCGCGTCAGCTGTTGCGTGTTAGGCATCGTCTCCGTGCTTCACACGCCCGATCGCATCCATGCCGTCCAAATAGGATTCAAGCATCCCGGCGTCCGCAAGCATGCGAAAGGGATTGCTCGAGGCGGCCTGCTCCCGGTGCGCATCCTCCATAGCACACCAAGAACACAGATCGCCGGAGCGCGTGGGCTCCCCGCAGATGCCGCAGTACTGCGAGCTTGCCTCGATCCGTTCCCCATTGAACTGGTGAGGCGTGCCCTCCGGCTCAACGAAGTAGGGAGCTGCCGCGCTTCTACCCACACGCATCTCAAGGTATCTGGTACCGGCGTGAGCGGCGAATTCCCGCAACAAGGCCTTCGTCGCCTCCGAGGCACGAGGACCCGCTACAACAGATGTAACACACGCGATCGGAACGTCGAGGAGCATCAGCGGGGGCTCGTGCCGGACGTTCGCCTCTTGGATGACCATGCGGCGCTCCAGTTCGTACGACCAGCACGTGGCCTTCGTGAAGTAGGCCGCATGGAAGACCCCGCTCTGAAGGAAGTACACGTATCGCGGCTTCCCGATCACGTGCGCGCGGTGCAGCATTCCGTTCAGACCATCGTGCAGCCCGTCTCTATACTCGACGTCGCCGAAAGACGATTCCGGACAGGACTCCTGCACAAGATGCTCGTCAAACTCGAGGACAGCGCCCTCGAGTTTGAACGCGTAGTGCGCCCACATCGGAATGATTGCGGGCGATTTCGAGAAGCAGGTAGTCGGGAGTTGCGGCAGCTCGCCCACTACCTCTTGGTAGAAAGCGAGCGCCTCGGGTTCGACTGCGAAATCAATGGTGAGCGAGAGTTCGTACGGATCCTGGAAGTCCTCAGGATGGGAGCACTTGAGGTGCACGCAATCAAGGCCCGACAGCACCTCCCCGATAATGGCGGGGCCCACATACTTGTAGATTGGGCCTGACATGTTTGTGACCCCCCGTACGCCCAACGTGTTGCGCATGAGCAGACGCCGATGCGCCTTTGGGTGGATTCTACCTTCTGGCCTTCTGCTGATGCGCTTAGGCCTGCACAAGGTGAACAACACACTCGTGTCCACCAGCGACCTGAGCGAGGTCCCTGTCCGCCGTGATGAGAACCCAGCCGTTGACGATGGCGGCCTCAGCAATGAGGGCGTCACTGGCGTTGTTGGACTTCGAGTTGTTGAGCGAATCCAGTGAACTGCGGATTGACTCGAAGAGGACGCCGTCGCTCACCTTGCAGCGACCCGCTCTCGAAACCTTGACCACAGCACTCTCTGTGAGGACTTCGCGGTCGACGACTTGAGTGAAGCGAGCAAGCAACTCGGATCGTAGCGGCTCACGCGGCGTTCGGTCGAGTTCATCCCACTGGACGTGTGTCGCGAAGTAGTCCCCGTTCCCGGGCAAGTCAGTGAGGCTGATGCGCTCACTCACAAGCCAGTTGAAGACGCATGTGTCGACCATGTACATCTGCTAGGCCTAACGTGTTTCGGCTTCACCCGCGCGCTTGCGCTCCCATTATGCGACACCTTGCTCGCGTCGGAAGCCGGGGTTAGCCAGGAGCCGCCGGGCCATAATCTCCGGTGCCTGGGTCGCGGTTCATCTTGAACATCTGAGCGCCGATGCTCTCCAGGTACATGTCGATGGCGTCCCATTCCGGCGCTGTTAGGCTGTCGAACGGATCATCAGCGAACGACACCTGCCACCCGCAGGCCCACCCGTAAGCAGTCAGGTTGCGTGGAGTCGGGTCCTCGCCCGCAAGGAGCTGCCGAGCTTGCTCGAACAGTCGGCTTCGAACAGGTATGAGATACCGAACAACCTCGTCTGAGACGCCGTAGCACAATGGTTCCGCATCGCCCACCGCGCGCCGAGACCGCGCAAGCCAGAGCGGCCAAGGGTAGAGCGCATCCGAGCCCTCGCCCAGTGCCCTGCTCAAGCGCGCGAAGCAGGCGTAGACATCTTCGAGTTCCGCCAACTCATCGCTGCCAAGGAAGAGGAAGAAGTCGCGCCCCAACGTCTCTTCGAGTTCGCCGAAGCGTCTCTCAAGCGCAGGAATGCCGTTGAGGACATCCAGACTCTGCCTAGCGTCAACCCACGTGAGGACGCTGCGCTCAAGTTCATGGGCTGTCGCCGGAAGCACGTGCGCGTTCGAGACCGTGATCGATGCGGGCGCCCCAGTCGAGAAACCGGCGACAGGAGGTGGAGCCCAGTAGACCAGATTCGCCTCAACATCGACGAGGAACAGGACGACAGGCACGGAAAACTCACGCCAGTAGTTGTACGACCTGGCCTTGGTGGACTGTTGGTAGGTGTCGGTGAGCGTCCAATTGACGCGATCGTGAGCACGCACCTGGCCCTTGAAGATGCGTCCCGTGACCACATCGCCTGCAAGCTCAATCTCGATGTCGATCCCGTAATCCGCAGACTGCTCGCGCGACACCCAGGTTGGTGGAAGCGCAGCTCGAACGGCAAGCACGCCGCGATCGCCAGTGACGTGCTGTTCGGGTCGCCCAGGCAGCTCCACGGTTCCGGCCTCCCTCGCGTCTGACCTCTCTGGCTAACGTGATTTGGCATGAGCAGCGGTCATGCGCTCTAATGATTGTAGCGCTCACGCCGCCTGCTCGATGCCAGGGTTAGATGTCGCTCGTCCTGCGACCCTGTAGGCCGTTCCCCCTCGCAACACTTCCCGCTTTCGGAGGCTCTGGAGCAGCGATCGCACGAACATCGCCGGGCCCCCTGCATCCCCTAATCGAACCGCGCGTGCAGTTCACATTTTCGAGCGAGTTGCCCCGACTAGGTTGAAGTGTGCCTTGGCGACCGTGCGCACATCTAACGTGTTGCGCATAACTCGCGACCGAGCGCAATGGGATGAGTGTAGCGTGCGGGAGTCGAGTTGATGCGCTTGAACTCAGAGTCCCGCACTGTCCCCCATCTCGCTCTCCCGCTCAAGGATGAAGTCCAAGCGGTTCGATAGCTCCGCGTCCATGCAATCCAGCAGAAAGGCTATCTTGCCCATCACGTTGCGGACGTTGCGAAGGTTGATGAGATTGACTCCCTCGAGAGAAGGGCCGCCTTTGGAGTCAACCGGATACCTGAAGCCCTGCGCTCCGGGGTCAATCGTGGCAAACTCGCCAATCAGTCGCGACATCTCCGACAGCTGGTCGGGCGGCCAATCGGGAATCGCTTCAGCGAGTCGCTGGCATAGCTGACCCCAGAGGTGCCGAACGTCATGGCCCTTCGGGACGCGGGCGCCCGGACCCCGGACGCGAGAAGCCTCCCACGCGCAAAGCTTGAGTGTCAGCTCAAGGTAGTGGCGATAGAGGAACATGGCCGGGTAGACGAGCAAGTCCAGACTCGACGTATCGCCGAGCGCTTGTTCAATCAGCACATCAGCACCCTGCTGATACCCGCGAATGTACAGTCCCCACTTCTCGCTATCCCAGTTGACGAGCGCGCGACCCGAGGGGTCTCCATCCAGATCCGCCAAGAGGCTGTCAGCGGAAGTCAGCTCACGCCCGTCCAAGTTCTTCGCTCCAATCGGACCGCGAAACCAGCGGTGACTCTAACAATGAGTATGCAGTCTGCGTAGCAGCGTATGACAGGAAGCCCCAGCGTGACCAGGGCCTCTTCAGTTTCTGGTGGACCCGGTTGGATTCGAACCAACGACCTCACGGCTATCGGCGGTGCGCTCTAGCCAACAGAACGGCAGGCCGGAGCCGAAACCCCTCGAGCACATCCAGGGTGCGCGCCGCAGGTTGTGACGTGTCACTCAATCACAAAGTCCGGGACCGCCGACCCCCTGTGCTACCTTTCGTCGCAGCTCGACCCAAGATGCTGATGTCAGGGAGGTGCCCGTGGCTCGGAAGGCCGATGTCTGGCGAGTCGCGTCCACCGGCGGGGCGGCTGCGCTAGCCGCTGCCCTCATCCCGTTTGCCCTCTCGGCCCTCGCCTCGCTCCCGCTCGACCGAGCGGCTCACACCGCGCCTCTGACGACGTGGGCACACTCGCCCCTCCCCACCCGCTGGCTGACCGCCGTCACAAGTCCGGCCACACTCATCCTCTCACTCCTCCTCATCGCCGCTATCGTGGCCTGGTGGGTCTGGATCTCCGGCCACCTCATGCGCCCGCGCACCAGCGGCACCGGCGTCGTCGCCGGCATCCCGCGAACCGCCGGTCGCGGCGAGCATGGCACCTCGAACCTCATGACCCCCGCAGCGCTCGAGACCTCCGCAGTCACCTGGTCGCCCGGTACGACCCCGGTTTCCGGCGTCTCGGGCTTCGTGATCGGCGCCACCCCGGCCGAGCGCGGCCGCAAGGAGACCTACTACCTCTCGGGCTCCGAGGGCCACGTGCTCGTGATCGGCTCCACCGGCTCGGGCAAGACGCGCCGGATCGTGCTGCCGAGCATCTACGCGCTCGGCGAACTCGGCGAGTCGATGGTGATTCCGGACCCCAAAGGCGAGCTCTACCTCACCACCTGCGAGCACCTCAAAGCCAATGGCTATCGCGTCGACACAATCGACTTGCGTGACCCCTCGCGCAGCGTCCAATGGTCGCCACTGGATCTGATCGTCGACTTGATCTGGTCGGCTGAGATCGCACACGCCGAGGACATGGCGCACGAACTCGCCAAAACGATCGTCTCGGCGCAGCTCGGCGGGCATGGCGGCAATGAGGCGTTCTGGAACGCCAGCGCCGAGGCGATCATCGCGGCCACCGCGCTCCTGATCGCTAGTGAACCCAAAGGCGTCGACCCGCTCTCGCGCAACATGTTCAACGTCTACCGGACGCTCGGAACGTATGGCAAGGAGCGAACGGCTGTGCGCGCCGGCAGCCTGCGGCAGGAGCAGATCTACCCGCTCAAAGAGATCATCGAGGGTCTGGACGACCGGCACCCGGCCAAGGTCGCCTACCTTGCCGCGAGCCTCGCCACGGGCAACACGGCGTCGAGCATGTACACGACGGCCGCCAATGCGCTGAAGATCTTCTCGAACCGCAACATGGCCGCACTCACCGCGCGCTCCGAGCACAACCTGGCCGACGTTGGCGTGCGCAAATCGGCGGTGTTCATCATCACGCCCGACGAGCGCGATGCCTACAACGTCATGGTCACCATCTACGTGCGCCAGCTCTACCAGGCGCTCGTGAAGGTCGCAAACACGCACGGCGGACGACTCCCGGTGCCGGTGAACATCCTCTTCGAGGAGTTCGGCAACATCCCCAAGATCCCGGAATTCGTGAGCATGCTCACGATGGCGCGGAGCCGCGGGATCCGGCTGCTCATGGTGGTGCAGAGCATCGAACAGCTTGAGCGCTACGCCGAGGGGCGCGTGGAGGCCGCCTCGCTCATCGGCGGCAACTGCTCGGCGATTGTCTACCTAGCCAGCGCCTCGGGCAAGACGCACCGGCTCATAAGCGACCTGACTGGTACGAAGACGATCATGGTGCGCGACGGCGGGTCATCCCAACGCAACAGCGGAGGGCTCGTGGGAGCCAGCCGTACGACCTCGCGCTCCGACAAGCTGACTTCGCGACCCGTCCTCATGCCAGACGAGATAGCCCGCCTCTCGCCCGAGGTGGACGGTGCGCTGGTGATACGCCGCGGGATGAACGCGGCGCTCTTCCCGGTACCGGATCTCTCGCGGCTGTCGGTCGAGACGGCATTCGGACTCGGCGACCCGGAGCGCGCGAGCAGTGTGCGCGCCGCACGTCAGCAGGCGCGCGCAGTCCACCACATCGATCTGCCACCCATCTGGCTGGGCGAGGAACTCTTGCCCAAGGGGCTTCGGCTCCTGGGCCAAGCGCGACCCGGACCGACACTGGAAGCGTCGGCCGATCGCGTGGGCGTGGACAGATGAAGCAACGACGACGAAGGAGAGCGAAAGCGATGAAGGGATTCTTCGAGAAGGGCCGCGCTGCACTGGTGGCCGCTACGTTCGCAATGGCAGCGGCGACGCCAGCGGTTGCGTTTGCGGTGACCGACATCACCGGCTTCTTCGGCAAGGTCAACGAACTCGCCAAGCAGGTTCAGACCGGGGTGACCCTGACGTTCGCCACGATCGCGGTCATCGGTGGTGGCGTGCTTGTCACCATGGCGGTGCTGACCCAAGACGAGCACATGCGCCGACAGCGCTGGCAGCAGTTCTGGGGCCTCTTGGCGCTTTGCGTTGCGTTCGCGGTGCTGCCGTGGCTTGTGCCGTTCCTAATCTCCTCGTTCGGCTAGAACCCCGTGGATACCATCACTGCGTGGTGGAACGGCTGGCTCATCGGCCTGTTCAGCGGCTTCTTCGACATGATCGCCAAGGTGCTCATCAGCGTCGGAACCCTGTCGGCAGGCCTGATCCACTGGGCTCCTGTCGTCAACGCCATGACCACAGTGCAGGTGTTCGCGACCGCCGTTCTCGGTCTGAAGGTCGGGCTCGACGTGTATTCGCGCTACATCCTGCAACTCTCAGGCGAGGACGGCGACCCGCTCGATGCGGTACTGCTGCGCGCAGCTGGCGCCGCTGCACTCATCTGGTCGATCCCTCTCGCGGTCGCACTCGCCGTCGACGTCGGCAACAAGCTCACGAGCGACGTGCTGATCAACTCGGCGGCCGGTGCGGTAACGAGCACGTTGCAGGCGACAGATGTCCTGACCCGCCTCACGTCTATCGGTCTGGCTGCGAACAACTCGACGGGGCAGCTCCTCGTGGCCGTGGTCATGCTCTTCCTCGCAATCGGGCTCGTCGTGATCTTCTTCCAAGTCACGAAGCGCTCGGTGGAGCTCGCGATCATGGTGTTCATCGGGCCGGTCCTGGCGCTGAACTTCGCATCTCCCGATCGCTCCTTGTTCGCGGCGTGGACTCGCCAGCTTCTGACGCTGGCGTTCACGCAGACGCTACAGCTCTACCTCTTGAACCTCACAATCATCGGCCTCGTGACGGGCCTGAAGATCTCGGGGTTCGGAACCGACCCCATCCACGAGTTCGTCGCAACGGCTGGACTGATGGCCTGCACGATCGCGCTTCCGGCGTTCGTGCGGCAGATGACGCACCAGGCCGCGCCGAGCGGCGTCGGCTCGATGGCTCGCATGGCGACATTCGAGTTCGCCCGCCTCGCAATCGCGAGGGCGTGAGACAGCCGTGGCGCAGCAGACGGCAGCGAATGAAGTCCTGGGATGGTCAGCGGCATTCCTTGGCGTGGTCAGCGTGACGGCGATCGCCCGCGCCGGCATCACCGCGACGCAAGCCATCTTCTCACCAGGGGAGACGAGGCCGAGCCTGTGGAAGATCGCGAGGCCGGTCGTTGCCGCCGCGGTCATCTCGCTCGTCGTGTCCGGAGGAATCCTCGCTGGGATCGCACAGATGTTCAAGTGACAGAGAGGACACGTAGGCGATGACCCCAACAGTAGACACGGAACAGCGCGAGGGCTATCTGGCCCCGTCTCGCGTAGCCCTCGGCAAGCAGGTGCTCACCCCCAACGTGCCGAGGCACAACCAGATCTACATGTACTACGTGCTCGACACCGCACCCTTCGCCGCGATCGTTGCCGTGATCGCCACGGGCGTGGTGTTCGTCGGGCTGCTCGCCGCAGGGCTGTGGATCATGACCGGATGGGGACTTGTCACCGATTCGGTGGCCGACGTGACGGTGGCCGACTTCCTCAAGAACTCCCTGCGCTGGGTCCGTGAGCCGAAGCGCTACTACCTGAAGATTGAGAAGGGCGGAATCACGCATGGCGAAGCCTAAGGCTCCCGCGGCCGACACGATGGCGGACCTGATCCCCGTGACCGACGTGCTCAGATCGACCGCCGGCGACTACACGGTGCTTACGGACGGCACCTATGCGGTTCACCTGCGTGTGCAGCCGCAGGACATGACGCTCAAGGACGCCGGTGGGATCGCGGCCAACTTCGACGCGTTCCAAGCGGCGTACAACAGCGTGACGGTCAGCGTGCGGATCTACATCGGCCCGCGCGCAGCCGACCTCGAGGAACAGATGAACCACCTGCGCACTCTGATGGAGAAGGCAGCCACGAGCGGGAGACGAACGCTCATCGCCGACCAGATCGAGTTCGTCGCAGACTTGATGAGCAAGGGCAATGCGGCCGAGCGGGACTTCTTCTTCATCCTGACCACGGCTCCAGGCGCAACTGAGCCGCAGCGAAACGATCTATTCACCGAGGCTCGCAACTTCATCGCGACGCTCGACGCGCGTGGGATCTCCGCAAGCTGGATGAGCGCTGCCGACGTCATCAACACGCTCGTGCGTTTCAGCCTGCCATCCCCCGCCGTCACGCTGCCTTCCGGTGACCCGTCATTGAACATCGCGCCGCTCGTCGGCGGCTGAAGAGGAACGAGGACGCCTCATGGCACGCAACAAGGGTCTCACAGCCGACCAGGTCACCCAGATTCTGCCGAACACGCGCCTGCGCGAGCTCATCGCTCCTGTGGTCGCCGACTTCTCCGACAAGAGCGCGTGTAGGTTCGGCGATCAGTACATGGCCGTGCTCGTGGTGACGAAGTACCCGGCGCGGCTGCCAGCCGAATGGCTGTCGCGCATCCGCCTTCCCGGTGTCACCGTCCACATCGACGCGGTGCGCCGCAACGCGGCCGAGTTCAACCGTATCGTGTCCGACTCCCTGTCGGGGTGGAGCTTCCAGGCCGAGAGTCGCAACAAGGGCGCCTACGAGCGCATGCAGGCCTCGGCGAAACGAGACCAGGCCGCGGAACTCCTGCACCTCTCCGGTGCCGAAAACCAGGCGATGTTCGATTCCGTCGTGTCGTTCATCGTGACCGCCGAGAGCGCCGACGGGCTGACTGCGCGCGTCAAGGAGGTGCAGGGGCGCCTCGCCGCCAACCAGATCATCGCCCAGCGGCCGTGGTTTCTCACCAAAGACGCCATGCTGCACTCAAGCCCCTACGGCTACCGGTCGGCGCGGCTGCACGAGCTCTACGCGATGCCCATGCCGTCCAGCACGCTAGCGGCGGCCGCACCCTTCTCGGCAGCGGGTATCAACGACGGCCACGGCAAGGTCTACGGGCTGGATACGACCGGCGGTGTCGTGGTGATCGATCGCTGGCGGTTCGGCTCGTCGGGCTTCGCTGATCGCTCAAACGCCAACATGGTCGTGCTCGGCAACGCCGGTGGTGGCAAGTCCACGTTCATGAAGCTCGACATCCTCATGGAGTACATGGCGGGGACCAAGGTCATCATCATCGACCCGGAGGATGAGTACCGCGCGCTGTGCGCCCGAATCGACGGTCAGTGGCTCGACGCCGGCAACAGCGGTGCGACGATCATCAACCCGCTCGAGGTCTGGGCCACAGAGGCCGTGGCAGACGACGAGGAAGAGGCTGACGCGAGCCGTTTCAATCCGGTGGCGCGGCACCTGGAGTTCCTCAAGACGTTCCTCGCCCTGCAACTGCCGGACGACTACACTGCACGCGAGATCCTCGAGATCGAGGTCCGTGAGCTGTA
>Ga0265295_1005160_pt1 | contig 16946 bp, 14 predicted proteins | sample Munlansysbiofilm_FD_192503 | JGI IMG/M metagenome (GOLD analysis project Ga0265295, IMG submission 192503) | Leachate microbial communities from a municipal landfill in Southern Ontario, Canada - Methane capture system biofilm | ecosystem: Engineered > Solid waste > Landfill > Unclassified ...
GTTTGTAAAAAGTTTTATAAATATTCATAATTCCAGAAGTTTTAACGGTAGTCAGTTTCTATTGTTGGGCGAAATTCGTACCCGGGAATTGATGGAACAAAGCCAGAATGCTGATGTTGAAACCCTACGGAAATTCACCGAAAAGTTGGATGACCTGGTGTTTCCGGTTATTCAAAAAATAGTGGAGGCTAATAAAATCCCAATCATTATTGGCGGTGGGCACAACAATGCTTTCCCTATATTAAAGGGTTGCTCATTGGCATGCAATGAATCTATAAACACAATTAATTTAGATGCCCACGCCGATTTTCGCATCACCGAAGGTAGGCACAGCGGCAATGGTTTTAGGTACGCTTACGATGCGGCTTATTTAAAAAAATATGCGCTTTTGGGTTTGCATCAGGCATATAACAATAAGCAAATACTCGACGAGTTGGATGAAAATCCCGACTTTTTGCCAATCCTATTTGAGGATATCTTTTTGCGGAAAAAGGTAAGCTGGCAGGAAGCCCAACACCGCGCCATTGATTTTGTGAAAGCGGGTAAATTTGGCGTAGAGCTGGATGTGGACAGCCTTGAAAACTTGCTCAGCAGTGCCTGGAGCTCAGTAGGAATCTCATCCGACGAATCGCTAAACTACCTGTACAGCTGTGGCCAAGAGCCTAAGGTATGCTACTTGCACATTTCAGAGGCTGTTTATAAAAGAAGCGACGGAATGGAAAATGTGCTTATTGGAAAGCTTGTTAATTACATGGTTCAGGCATTTTGCAGGGGCGTTCTGGAGCAATAACAAGTAAACCCGCATTATTATAAAATTTATAAAAGATGAATGCAAATGCGGGTTACCCCGACCTAGTTGAGCCCAATTTTATGCAATAAAATTGGTTGTAAAACTTAGTCGCTGTCACAGGCAGCAACTATTCGAATGAATAATTGGGGTTAACTAAACGACGTTGATTCACGGTTTGATGTTTTGTGCGGCATATTATTTCATAAATTTCAATGGCGTGTTATCACTTCTTGTAGATCTATAAATTCTTTGTTTATTGGGCGGAATGCCTTTTTTACCAAGCTAAACGAAATCTCAACAATATTCTGGTTTTTTAGCCCAATCATTATATTCTTTTTTCCAACCAGTAAACCGTTAATGGCCGCAACTCCCATTCGTGTTGCGGTAATCCGATCCTGAGCTGTTGGGTTGCCTCCCCGCTGTATATGCCCCAAAATGGTTACCCTTGCTTCAATATCGGGATGTTGTGCTTTAACCCTTTCGGCAATTTTTAAGGCGCCTCCCGTTTTGTATCCCTCCGCAACCATAATAATTCCGCTGGATTTTTTATTTACTATGTCTTTATTGATAAACCTATCCAACTCCTTTTCCTGCTCCGGCACTTCGGGAATGAGTATAACCTCTGCACCACAGGCAATCCCGCTTCCCAATGCCAGTAGCCCGGCCTCGCGCCCCATTGATTCAACAAAAAATATACGCCCATGAGACCTGGCCGTATCTTTTATTTTATCTACGGCCTCAACCACCGTGTTTATGGCCGTATCAAAGCCGATGGTATATTCTGTGCCGGTGATGTCGTTGTCAATAGTTCCTGGTATCCCAATAAATGGAATATCAAACTCGGACGAAAATTGTGCTGCACCCTTAAATGACCCATCTCCGCCAATTACCACAACACCATCAATATTCCTTTCTTTCAAATTCTTGTAAGCTTTTTCTCTGCCCTCGTAGGTCGTGAATTTTTTGCATCGTGCCGTTTTTAGTATTGTTCCTCCTAAGCTTATGATACCGCCGATATCCTCATAATTTAATTCCGAGAAATCGTTTTCTATCATTCCTTGAAATCCGTAGTTAATGCCAAATACCTTCACATTATTTGTTAATGCAGCACGTGTTACTGCCCTAATTGCAGCATTCATGCCTGGTGCATCGCCACCCGATGTTAAAACTGCGATGCATTTAATCCCTTTTTTTTGCATAATATTTTTATTTAAATTTTTTCGTTTTAATTTTATACTGGAGGCTCAAAAATACAAAGAATAATAGCTAGTAGCTAATATTTAAAGCTAAAGAATTGGGGCGAGTAGCCCTACCAACTTTTCATAAAGGTGGATGTACTTGGGTCTGTTTAACCAGTCGGTTGGGTTTATCTCGCTCGAATGCTCTAAATCATTGTTAAATGCTTTTTGCAACTGCTCCGTAACTGATTTGCTGTATAGCATCGCATTGACCTCGAAATTGAGGTCAAAGCTTCGGTAGTCCATATTTGCCGATCCCACAACAGATAAATTATCATCAATAATCATAACCTTTGAATGCACAAACCCCTTTTGGTACTCAAATATCCTAATCCCATGGCGCAGTAGCTCCTTGTAGTACGAACGTGCTGCAGAATTAACAATCATTGAGTCCGATTTCCACGGTATCAGCAGTTTTATTTCAACACCACTTTTTGCTGCTATAATAAGGGCATCCATTAAACTTTCGCCCGGAATAAAATAGGGGCTGGTGATTAGCACCTGCTTTTTTGCTGCCCCGATGGCCTTTAGTAGGGAGTAGAAAATGACAGGTAATTTCGAATCGGGACCAGATGGTACAATCTGTACCAGCTCATCACGTATTTGTTCCTCTTGGAGGTATTTTGGAAAATAATTCGACCCAAATTGCAGCTTGTTTTTGGCACAAAAATTCCAATCGCAAATAAAGATGTATTGTAAGAAGAATGTTGCGGACCCATCTATCATTAAATGGGTATCACGCCAGTATAAATTGTTCTTAGGTTGGGTATCGTTCCTATATCTATTGCTGATATTGATACCACCTATAAAGGACTTTTTACCATCAATAACAATGATCTTACGGTGGTTTCTATAGTTTAGCCGATTCACCAGACCGTACCATTTTATTTTGTAGAAAGGGGCTGTTTCTATGCCATTCGCCTCCAGTTTTCGAATAAACTTTTTGCCTAGACCACGACTTCCAAAATCATCGTACATAAAACGCACCTCTACGCCCTGCTGTGCCTTTTTAATTAGCATATCTACTACGGAGTTTCCCGTATCATCATTTTCGTAAATATAGTATTCCAAATGAATGTGTGATGTTGCCCCCTCTAGCGCACTCAATAGTTCGGGAAATTTTTCTTCCCCATTCAAAAGCAGCTTTACCGTATTGTTGCCAGTTAATGGGCTAGCGCTTGAATTACCGATAAAGCGAGTCAATTTTAGGTGTTCAGAAGGTAGTAGACCGGAATGTAAAACCTGCTCTGAATAGTTTTGAACAAGGGTAAGGATTCTTTGATGGAGCACTTCGTCCTCGACTATCTTTCTGCTGTACAATTTACGCTTTCGATAGTTGATACCGAAGAAAAAGTAAAAGAATACACCGAAAAATGGTAGTAAAACAATAAGTAGTATATAGGCCAACGCCTTAACTCCACTGCGGGTGTCGTATAGTACACGCATTATAACCAGGAGTATTATTACAACGTACACAATTTCGAACAAAAGGAACCATCTCATGGGATGTGTTTTTACGATTGGCAAAAAGGTTCTTTAACCCGCATTACTCATCAAATTTATTAAAGATTGCGGGCTACCCCAACCTAGTCGTACCCAATTTCGGGTAACAAAATTGGTTGTGAGACTAGGCCGCTGTTAGAAACCCCAATTATTCGAACGAATAATTGGGGTTAAGAGGCCATTTGGTTATAATCTAAATTCTCTGTGTTCCACTTTTTTATATTGTTGAGCTTTAAAAGAAAGCAACTAGTCGGGAAACAAGAGAATATTCCGACTAGTTGCTTTGATTTTAATTTGTTTTGAACGTGTTATTGGTGTTTTAGCTATCCCATTCCTCGCGGATTTCTTTCATCAGTTCATCATATCGCTCTCGCAACTCCGCCGATATTTTTTTAGATGACTTATTTAGTTTTCTTAATTGCAAGGCAAGATAGATGCTAAAGAGACCTGCGAAAAGAAAGCTTAAACCTATAAAAATTACGGCACTCAACCCTGCAAATGCTGGATTCCAAATTAATATGAAAGAGAATATTGCCCCCAGAATTCCGAAAGCTAAAAGACCTCCCAAATTACTATTTCCATACTTTTTAATGTCCAATGCAAAGCCGATGGTTGCAATAGAGCGGAATAGAAGAACAAAGCCTATGTAAAATGCTAAAGTTATCATTGAAAGCTTAGGGTTTATTACTAATAAAACGCCTACAATAAAAGTGATAATACCAAAAGCCAATGACCACCCCCAGGTGTCCATCTGTTTTCTATTGCTAACCGAAAAAATAATTTCTGAAAGTCCGCCAAATAAAAATGATAGGGCAAATAGAATGGATAGGGTTAAAAATGAACTTTTGGGCCAAACGAAAGCAACAATACTTACGATTACAAAAAATATTCCCACAAGCAGCGGGATGTACCATTGCCTAATTACTTCTTTAATTGATTTTAGAGATAAGGTTTCCATGATATATGTAGTTTAATTAATATTTATCGCCTCATAAACAACCAAAGATACCTCTTTTCACAATATTAGGCAATGGCATATCGTAATCTCTGTATTAATTTTTAGTAAGTTATGATCTGCTGACAGGCAAAATAAGTCGAAAAGTTTCCTACCACGACACCGTAGGCGAAGAGCTGAATAAATCGCATAATTATCGCTCGACCCTATTTAGCCCGCAACCATCTTAACCTCAACCTCAACCTCAACCTCAACCTCAACCTCAACCTCAACCTTATTACTTCATCACATCAATTTTCTCCCTGATTTCCTCCATAAGCCCAATAAACTCCTCACTATTTGTATGCACTAAAAATTTAATTTTTCGTTCCTCTTTGTCCATATCAACACGGTAAAGGGTAAACTCATTATGTTGCATAAAGTGAAGCCTAAACCCAGCTGTTTCTATTTGATTTAGGAGTTTGCGTTCCCGCTCTCTGCAAGATGCTGCACCCTCAAAATTCTGAGCTTTTACGTGCGAAAGCTTCAGGTAATTTGCTTCTCTGCCTTGGTCGAGTAGGCTTTTTAGCTCAGCGTACGGCTCGGCAGCAAGATGCTGCTCTGAAAGATATTCAACCTCCAGGTTGATTTTTCCGTTTACCAGTTCATGGCAAAATTTGTTAGTAAGCTCTTTGTCGTCCCTAAGGCAGAGTAGGTCGTGTAGAATAAAGTTGTAAGTGTTTTCCATGCATTTTTACAGCAAATATAGCTATACTAAACGCCAAGGGGTGTCGTTATGGTTTTTGAAATGATGAAATTTAAACCGCATTATTCATCAAATTTATTATAGATGAATAATTGGGGTTAATTGATCCCTATACAGCTGGGCCTGTTGGTGAAATTGTTGAGGCAAAAAAAAACCACCTACCCCGCAAAACGTTGTAAGTGGTTGATTTTTAATGTGACTCCGCCAGGATTCAAACCTGGAACCTCCTGATCCGTAGTCAGGTGCTCTATTCAGTTGAGCCACGGAGCCGAATGCGGGTGCAAATATATTACTTTTTTCCCAATTGCCTAAAGCATTCTAAAAAAAACCTCGAAAAATTCGAGGTTTTTTTTTATTCATCTTTGTTAAGCTTAACAACTCTTTCCTTAATTCTCGACTTTTTACCAGTAAGCTTACGCAGGTAGAAAATTCTTGCACGGCGAACTTTACCAACCTTATTAATTTCAATCTTGTCGATAAAAGGAGAGTGGTATGGAAAAATTCTTTCGATACCTATACCTCCTGAAATTTTGCGTACGGTAAAAGTTTCCGAGGTTCCAAATCCTTTGCGCTGTAAAACTACTCCGCGGAAAATCTGAATCCTCTCTTTGGTTCCCTCCTTAATTTTGTAGTGAACGCTAATGGTGTCACCACTCTGGAAGTTAGGAAGCTCCTGTTTTGCCTCGAACGCCTGCTCTGCAATTTTAATAAGTTCCATTGTATTTTTATTGTTTTATTTGTTCCACTGCACGCAATATTACTAGTGTCTCGAATAGCGGTGTAAGAGATTGCGCTGAAAAATGTGCCGCAAAAGTATGAAAAATATTTTAAACAATACCACTTTATCCCGCATTATTCTTCAAATTTATTAAAGATGAATGCAAATGCAAGTTACCCCAACATAGTCGAACCCAATTTTGGGTAGCAAAATTGGTTGTGAGACTCAGTCGCTGTCGGATACCCCAATTATTCGAACGAATAATTGGGGTTATGTTCTTTTTTTATTCTTCGTGCATTAGTAGGTTGTCGCCAGTAGCCTCAATAAGCTGTTTTTTCCACCAGTCGGGATATTCTGGGTTTATCATTCTTGCTGGCGAACCGCCATACTCATTCCATTTAAACACCCCATCTTTTTCTTGCTTAATATTACCGTCAATGTACTTAACAAGAAGAAATTCAAATAGGTCATCCCATCTTTCAACAAGCGAATTAGCTGTGCTAACCGAATAGGTTGTAACAAATTCAAGCGCATCCTCGGGATTATTGTTATACAGCTCGGTGGCTGCCTTATCAACTATGGGGGTCATTTGAGCGTACTGGTTTTCAAGCTTTTGTTGAAGCTTGATAATATCGGCGCTCATTACATCGTAGCGTAAATATGCAAAGTTCGAAACCTTATTGAAAACCCAGAATGCGGCATCGGCCGAGTAGGTTTGTGCGTCGCCATTGCCTACGGCAAATGTTTTGGGTGTGCGTGTCGATCCGCAGTAAATGGGGGTGTAAACCGATGTTGCAGCATCATCAACGCCGAACCAAAGAATCCCGCCAACAGGGTCGGGTAACCAGTTGCGGCTCTGGGTAACAAACGAGAAGCCTGTTTGCTGAGTTGCTGTTGCGCGCTCGTTAACATATGTTTTGCCCTCATATTTCCAGGTAAGCGGACGCCAACGGTAGGGTAGTCCATGAGGACCAGCACCAGGGTCTTTTCTCATATCAAGCTCGGTACCCTCAAGGTGATCGCGCATAAAGTTCATCAAATCTTGAGCCGATAGTTTTTCGTTGGGTTTAATCCATAGTGGCATACGGTTTTTTAAATCGTGGCCCTTAGCATAGTCAAAATATTTCCACATGCTCTTGTCAATATCTTTAAAAAACGACCAAACCCTCATTTCGCAGAAGCGGGCTGCACCAAAATCAATTGGGGCGTAGGTGTCCGAGAAGCTGAAATCCTCATCGCTGCCCTTGTAGTACCCTTTTTTGCGAGCAAAGTCAACCACATCGTGCGTGTAAACAACAGTTACCTCTTTGTTATCTATCTTTTCAATTTCTTTTGAAGTGATAGAAGTTTTGCCATCGGCCTGTGGAAAAGTGGTTATTCGGGCATGGTTTGCATGGGCGCTAACGTACCCCTCGGGTATTTGCATGGCAACCCAAACAGCACCCTTGTCGGCGTTGTATGTGGTTTTGGTTTTGCGGTTGGTTTTTAGGTCGGTTCCTTTACCAATTAGCTCCATTATCCAAACCTCGTTGGGGTCGGCAATCGAGAACGATTCACCGCTACTGCAGTATCCATGCTCTTCTAGCAGTCCAGCTATTACCTTAATAGCCTCACGAGCAGTTTTTGCCCTTTGTAGGGTGGTGTATATAAGACTTCCGTAGTCAATTATTCCTGTTGTGTCCGATAGCTCCCTACGACCGCCGTAGGTGGTTTCGCCAATGGCTAGCTGAAACTCGTTCATATTACCCACAACGCGATAGGTTTGCTCTACCTGAGGAATTTCGCCAAGGTATTTACCTGTATCCCATTCGTATATCTTTAGCATTGTGCCTGGTGCATGTTTTGCTGCTGGCCAAAAGTATAGCTCGCCGAAAAGATAGTGCGAGTCAGCAGCATATGTTATCATGGTTGAGCCATCTACCGATGCTTTTTTTGTTACAAGAAAGTTAGTACAGGCTTGTGCTTTGGGGGTTAGCATAACAATGGCTAAGGTTAACCCAGAGGCTAAAAGTCTGAAAGATTTTTTCATAATTCCATAAATTTATTGGTTCATATTTTGTTCAAAAGTATAAATAATTGTGTAACATTTAACCCGAATTATGCATCAAATTTGTAAAAGATGAATGCAAATGCGGGTTACCCCGACTTAGTTGAGCCCAATTTTGGGCAACAAAATTGGTTGTGAAACTTAGTCGCTGTCGGAGACAGCAATTATTCGAATGAATAATTGGGGTTAAAATGATAAAAAACAGTAATCCTAAAACCAGACCACCATAGCCATTCGATTGAAAATTGGGCAAATGGTTTAGCTGCCGGAGTGGACGTCTTTCTTAAGTTATCACTATTATCATTCTTCGACTTTCGTTCAGAATGTTAACCCGCATTATTCATCAAATTTAGTAAAGATGAATAATTGGGGTTAAGTTGCTTGTATTAAACGATGTATGGATGTAATATGCGAAGTCGAGTGCTGACACTAACCCGAAAATTCACTACATATACATACACCCACCAACCGAATTGGCTGTGGCCCCAGTTGCCGAGGCAATGCATGAGGGGGTTTGGTACTTATACAGAACGGCTAAAAAGCCAAATACAAGGGCTTCTTTAAAATCAACAAGGTCAGGGGCGGGTATAACTATTTCGTTTTTGCACTTGCTGCTTATTAGCTCGGTAAGAAACACGTTTTTTGCACCACCACCGGTAACTAGCACCTTACCGCGGGGTATTTCCGAAAATGATTTGGAAATTTGTTGAGCAATATGCTCGTACACAGTTTTTAACTTGTTCTCAGCTGTGAGCGTAGTGCTATTAATTAGCGGCATAAACTTTTGCTCAAACCATTCGCGTCCCAGTGATTTAGGCCCTTTAAAACTGTAAAAATCAAGCCCGTTTAGTTTTTCCAGAAGTTCGGCGTCAACATTCCCTTTCCGTCCAGCTTCGCCGTTATGGTCATATTCTAAGTTAATACTACGGGCTAAATGGTTCAGGGCCATATTGGCCGGGCAAATATCGTAAGCCACCCTCTTGCCACTCCTGTTGCTGAGCGATAGGTTTGCAATGCCTCCAATATTCAGGCATATATCATAATCATTAAAAAGCAGCATATCGCCAATGGGAACTAGCGGCGCACCCTGTCCGCCTCGAGCAATATCGCTCATTCTAAAGTCACATACACACGGTGTACCCGTAATGGCTGCAATGTGAGCTCCGCTAGCAATTTGAACGGAGTAGCCGTTGCTCGGGTTGTGAAAAACGGTGTGTCCGTGTGAACCAATAATAGCAGGAACGAGTAGGGGTGCTATAAATTCATTAATCATTTTTGCAACCCATTTTCCGTACCAAGCATCTAGGTGGGCAAGCTGGTTGGCCGAAAGGTTGTGAGCATTCCCTAGCCTCGTTTTTACGTCCTTTGTGTACTCAAAGGTTCTTGCTTTCTCGATGCTGAACGACCATTCCCCATTATTTAGTCTAAATTGGGCGAGGCATAAATCTAGTCCATCTAGCGATGTTCCCGACATAACGCCTAACGCCCTAACTGTTTTAGTGTTTTTGGGGGGTGTCATGCTACTTGGAATATATTTATAGTCTATTGAGAAGTTTTCTTATGGCAGCATTGGTTAACCCAAGTAGTGTATTTGTGCTTTCAGGGTCGTACTCATCCCTGTTGGCTATACCTGTGAAAATTTCTTCTGACATTTCCCACCCCTCTGTAGCAACGGCCATTCCTGACTCCCTTTTTATTGGTAAAATGCCCTTATCATTGTATAGGGTAAGTAGAATTGTTATAGAGGGTGTACATAGGTTTTCTGAATTTTGAACGCTGTCCTCATTCGTTCCAGTGGTTCCACGCCCAGTATCTTTTTGGGAAGTGTTTGAGCTAACCGTTAGGTCAACCTTTATGTAGTATCTTGATGTTCCCTTTTTTAGGGCACGATTAATTTTTATGTCTGGAAAGTTATAGGCATCATACCTAAACTTGTTCCCTTGTGCATTTATGGGTAAAATATACATACCTGTTTCTTTCTCAAGTTTATCTTTTAGCAAGTACCATGTTATATCTTTTGCAGGGCCGATTACCTTATCGGCTTTTTTGTTTTCTGTGTCCGGAAATAGGTGTTGAAATTGATCGAATTGTGGTTTTAAATCCTTGCTAATTTGATAGTTAAAAGATATTAGTGCAAACTGCTTGCTTTGATAACTTTTTGATTGAGCAAAACTGTTTACGAATGCGAAAAGTATTAATAAGCTAATGGTTAATTTTTTCATGTGGTCATGATTTTTTATTTTGATTGCTAATTTACGAATATTTTGGAGTATCGAAAAATATACTGATGTTACCAGTAGAATTTGCAAGAAAAACGGGTCTTGTTATTCTTTCTGTCAACAGCAATTATCTTTACATTATGTTCTTTATCCTCACCTATTCGGCTGTTGTCAAATTCGTAAAAAACAAGATGGCTTTTTGGGTCATATTCAAAAAGAGCCCAGCTATTATCAATATACCCCGCAATTGATTCGATACCGCTGAGCGAATCCGTAATTGAAAAAATAATTTGACGTTGGTTCTGCATGTTTTTTCCTTCGGATATATTTAGCGGGGCAATTACAGGCCCAATGGAGTCAATGGTTACAAAAAAATCCCCAAAAGTATTCGTTTGCGCTTCAATAGCACCCTCGTTGTAGGTGCTTTCAATTCCTTCAATCTCATTTTTGCTGTTGTAGGTTGCAATTAGAGCCTTGTTCTTGAGCCGATTAGGAATCGAATCGGCTTTTATTCGAAGGGTGTATCGCTTGTGAAGCGGAGTCGTTTTTTTGTGAATCGTAATTATTGGCGAATAAAACTCATGGGTAGTTGTATCAGTATTACTGGTAAATGCAATGTTTTGGTACAGCGAATTTTTTGGCATGTAAATACTAAACCACTCCGTTTCGTACTTGTTGTCGTTATAAAAAAGCCACAGCGGGGCATTTAGCTGGTTTTTGGGGAGATCTTCTGGTAGTTGGTCGATTTTATATGCTTGGCCTTTAACAATAAGGTTCATGTGTTTGTAGTTTCTGCTGGCATCGGCAACAGCGATATTTATGTAGTAAACGCTATCTGGCTTTACGTTTATTTCTCCATTGTTAACAAGTGTTTTGTATCCACTAAACCTGTTGTTAGGATCTTTAAAAAGTTTGTGCACCCTCTTGTTTTCATTTTCTCTAAGGGCAAAGTCCATATGGCTATTAGCGTACCGTGTTTCGGAGTATAAAAATTCATCAACGGCAAAGGAGTAGTATACGCTGTTGTTAACGGTCATTGTTATGCTATACACCCCGCAGCGTAAGCTGTTGCGGTTAATGTAATCGTAAGTTTTAATGCCTAAACCTATTAAACCGCTGGCGTAAATTGTGTCGGTGGGTGCGTATACGCCGTTTGTTTCTCGAATTTTTAGCTGCCTAAACGTGTTTTCGCCATCAATAGCAGAGGTTTTGCTCAATGGGTAAGCCCATAGTTCATTTATTACAGGAGGCATATTGTCGGCAATGGGTAGGTTACTAAACCTGGGGTTTAGCGGTTTTTGATTTTCTGTAAGTCTAAGCTCGTAATGAAGATGAGGGCCACCTGAGCTGCCTGTATTTCCACTTATGGCGATTACCTCGCCACGTTTAACTGGAAAGGTTTTCGCATTAAGCCAAACATCTACCTCAAACGATTCGTTTTTATATTGGTAATCCTTAATAAAGGCTTCAATTTTTGGCGAGAATTTATGTAAATGTGCGTAAACCGTTGTGAGCCCATTGGGATGTTTCACGTATAGCGCTCTGCCAAAGCCATATCCACCAACCCTAATGCGCGAAATGTATCCTTTTTCCGAGGCGAAAACTTTCTTCCCAATTTTTCCTCCAGTTCTAAAATCAATCCCTGCGTGAAAACTGTTGTTTCTAAGCTCGCCAAAGGAGCCCGAAAGGGTAAGCTCGCCGAGCAGAGGCGGGTGTAAATCGAAGGGGCTGGAGGCTGGTTGGCTAAAACCATGGTAAAAACCAAGGCTTAAAACAAGGGTCAAAGAGCCTAAAAACTTCGTCATAATTATCGAATAAAAAAAGATTACTCCACAAAGCTAGCATTTTTAAAAGTTTTTTCAGATATTAGGGTAATATTTGATGGCAATTTTTGATTATATCTTAAACTCGTTGTAACTTTGTACAAGTAAATTTGAGCAAAACAGTAAAGTGAAGCAGAATACGATTCATACAAGTATTAAACAAAAGGTTCAGGAGTTAATTTCTGCTTATGAAAAGTTGAGGGATGAGAACCTTAAGTTATCTGAGCAAAAGGCTAAGTTGGAGGATATTCTTCAGGAAAGAGAGTTGGCCTACCTTGACCTCGATAAAAAACATAACCAGCAACTGCTTGCAAAAGCCTTTGTTACATCGAGTGAGGATGCTCATGATGCCAAAAATAAGGTAGATACAATTGTGCGGGAAATTGATCAATGCATTGCTCTTTTAAACAGATAAAATACTACGATAAAATATTATGGAGGATAAGTTTACAATTCGAGTAAATGTGGCAGATCGATACTATCCCCTGAAAATTGATCGTAGCGATGAGGAGAAGATTCGGAAAGCCGCTAGGTTGATTAACGAGAAGGTGGCTCAGTATAAAAGTCGTTATACTGACAGGGATAAAGACTTTCAGGATTTTTTGGCCATGGCAGCTTTACAGTTTGTAATAAAGCTAATCGATAGTGAAAACCGCTTTGAAGTGGCGCCCATAGTTGATGAACTTGATGAATTGAATGAATGGCTTGACGAGTATCTGGAAAAGAGTAATATACGTTCTTTAAAATAATACCGCCCGCACTGTTTTCTTAACATATTGCGAAACTCAACACTATTAACAATTGGAGAAGGACTTAGCTAATGTAGAACAGGCCTTATTTCAGCATAGCTGAAATCTCATGAATTTGAGACATTGGAAGTTCGAACCTAGCGGCCACTCCACCCATGTCTATTTGGGGTTTCATTATATCTTTTAGGGATTCAGTGCGGGTTTTTTTTGTGCTTATTTTTGACTGTTGACACGATTCTTTGATTATATATCAACCTGGTTTTAGCCAGTATTTTATTACTTATTTAACAAACATTATATGCTAACTGAAATTATAATTGCCGTTTCCGCTCTAATAGTCAGCGGTTTGGTCACATATTTTCTTTGGAATAGTTTGCTTACTAAAAAGAAGAAAGCGATTATCCGGGAGGCCGAGGTAGAGGCCGAGGTTATACGCAAGGAGAAAATTCTTCAGGCAAAGGAAAAGTTCTTACAGCTAAAAGCTGACCACGAGAAGCTATTTAATGAGAAGAATAATAAGCTCTCACAGCTTGAAAATAAGCTTAAGCAGCGAGAATCAACCTTTTCACAAAAACTTGAGGAAACTCAGCGAAAGCAGCGTGAGGTTGATTCGATTCGCGAAAATTTAACCAACCAGCTGCTGCTGGTTGATAAGCGAACCGAAGAGCTAGAAAAACTTCATCGTTCTCAAATCGAAAAGCTCGAAACTATCTCTGGGTTGTCGGCCGAAGAAGCGAAGTTGCAGCTAACAGAATCGCTTAAAGCCGAGGCTAAAACGGATGCAATGTCGTACATTAACGAGATTGTTGACGAAGCCAAGCTGACAGCCCAAAAGGAAGCTAAACGTGTGGTGGTTAACACTATTCAGCGGGTGGCAACCGAGTCGGCTATCGAAAATTCTGTTACCGTTTTCCATATCGATTCCGATGAGATTAAGGGGCGTATTATTGGACGCGAGGGACGAAACATCCGTGCTCTAGAAGCTGCAACAGGGGTCGAAATTATAGTTGACGATACGCCTGAAGCTATTATTCTATCCGCATTCGACCCGGTTAGACGCGAAATTGCTCGTTTAGCACTTCATCAACTTGTAATCGATGGGCGTATACACCCAGCTCGTATTGAGGAGGTTGTGAGTAAAACCCAGAAGCAGATTGAGGAGGAAATTGTCGAGATTGGCAAACGAACTTCCATTGATCTGGGTATACACGGGTTACACCCAGAAATTATTAGGCTAATTGGAAAGATGAAGTACCGTTCATCATACGGGCAAAACTTGCTTCAGCACTCGCGCGAAGTGGCAAACCTTTGCGCCATAATGGCTACCGAGCTAGGACTAAATGCCAAGATAGCCAAACGTGCTGGACTACTGCATGATATTGGAAAAGTACCTGACGATCAACCAGAATTGCCACACGCAATTTTAGGAATGAAGCTGGCTGAGAAGTATAAAGAGAAGCCCGAAATTTGTAATGCCATTGGGGCGCATCACGATGAGGCAGAGATGACAACCCTAATTGCACCTATTGTTCAGGTGTGCGACGCCATATCGGGTGCACGCCCAGGAGCTAGGCGCGAGGTGGTTGAATCGTACATTAAGCGACTAAAAGAAATGGAGGATTTGGCCCTCAGCTACCCAGGTGTAAGCAAAACTTTTGCCATACAGGCAGGTCGTGAATTAAGGGTTGTTGTTGGTAGCGAAAAGATATCAGATGAGGAGGCAGCTAGCCTATCGTACGATATTGCCAAAAAAATTCAGGACGATATGACCTATCCTGGCCAGGTAAAAATTACTGTGATTCGTGAAACGCGAGCTATAAGCTACGCTAAGTAAACCAGCCATGTTAGGTAAAGAAATAGAAACCCCAATAAGGATTTATCCTTTGAGGGGTTTTTACTTAACCCCAATTATTCAGCTGAATAATTGGGGTCTGCGACAGCGACAAACCCGCATTTGCATTCATCTTTTATAAATTTGATGAATAATGCGGGTTAAAGAACAACTCGGAAACTGTTTCTATACCCAGTAAAACGTTAAACTATGACTAAATTTAAGAACATTCAGATGGTCGACCTAAAAAGTCAGCACCAGAAAATTAAGCCCGAAGTTGATGCTGCAATTAAGGATGTGATCGATAGCGGAGCTTTTATTAGGGGTAAACATGTTGGCGAATTTGAGCGGGAATTAGCCCGCTTTCTTGGAGTAAACCATGTAATTGGATGTGCCAACGGAACCGATGCGCTGCAAATCGCCCTTATGGCTCTTGACCTCAAACCTGGCGATGAGGTTATAACCCCCGATTTCACCTTTATTGCTACCGTTGAGGTGGTGGCGTTGCTAGGGTTTAAGCCTATTTTAGTTGATGTTGATATTAATGATTTTACTATTGATATCGATAGCCTTAGGGCCGCCATAACGCCCAAAACCCGAGCAATTATTCCTGTCCATCTTTTTGGGCAGTGCGCCAATATGGAGGCAATAATGCAGATTGCTGATGAGCATAATCTTTTTGTTGTTGAAGATACCGCTCAGGCTCTTGGCTCAACCTACACCTTTTCCGATGGTCGAAAACAGTCGGCTGGTGCCATTGGCCACTTTGGTTGTACATCTTTCTTCCCATCGAAAAATTTGGGCTGTTTTGGCGATGGTGGCGCAATTTTTACCAACGATGAGCAGCTTGCTAACGAGGTACGTTCCATTGCCAACCACGGCATGAGAGTGCGATACCATCACGATAGGATAGGGGTTAATTCTCGGTTAGATACAATACAGGCAGCCATACTAAGGATTAAGCTAAAACATCTGGCTCAATATAATGCAGCTCGTCAGCAGGCGGCTAGCCGTTACGATAGGCTTTTTGGTTCCATTAGTCAGCTGCAAATTCCCCAAAGGGTTTCGTGGTCCGACCATATTTTCCATCAGTACACCCTAAGGTTGCTCGATGGTAACAGGCAGAAGTTAGTCGATACGCTTAAGGGGTTAAATATACCCGCCATGGTTTACTATCCTATACCGTTACACAGGCAAAAGGCTTTTCAACCCTTTGTTGCGGGTAGTAAAGTGGCAAATTATCCGAATAGCCTATTGCTATCGAGGCAGGTGTTTTCGTTGCCAATGCATACCGAGCTAAATACCGAGCTGCAGGAGTATATTGCCGAGCATGTGATAAAATCATTGTAGTATTTTCTGCGGTAGGTTTATATTGAGAAATATTACCAAGGCATCGTCATCCAAAAATAGATGAAACTATTCCACAGCCGAAAATTTATAGGAAGTTTTGGACTTGAATGTATCGCCAGGATGAAGTTCAGTAGTTGGATAGTTAGGGTTATTAATGCTGTTGGGGAAGTGCTGTGTTTCGAAGCATACTGCCGAGCGATGAGGATAGCGATGGTTGTTTTTGCCTACTAGATTCCCACACATCCCATTTCCAGTGTATATTTGTACGCCTGGTTGAGATGTAAACATATCCATTTTAATTCCTGTTTTTGGTGATTGGCAAGAACCGAAATGTACGTACTCGTTTTCAACCTTTTTATCGATAATAAAGGTGTGGTCGTAGCCATTACCAAACCGAAGCTGTTCAAAATCGTCGTTAATTCTTTTGCCAATGGCGTTAGCAGTGGTAAAATCCATTGGGGTATTTTTCACAGGTTCGGGCTTGCCGTAGGGTATTGCATCTTGGTCGGTAGGTATATAGTTACTAGCCTTAAGAATTAAAATATGGTCGCCAATGTACGGGTCGCCTTCGCCAGAGAGATTGAAATAAGAATGATTTGTAAGGTTTATTATCGTTGCTTTATCGGTAGTGGCATTGTAGTTTATTTCAAGAGTATTATCCTCGGTTAGGATGTATGTAACATTAATGGTAAGATTTCCAGGGTATCCCTCTTCGCCATCAACAGACAAGTATTGCAGCTCAATTTTATTGTTCTGTTTGCTAATTACGTCCCAAACCACAGCATTAAATCCTTTTATACCGCCGTGTAAACAGTGAGCACCATCATTTGTAGCAAGCTGGTATTTCTTGTTGACACTATCCCGTAAAGTGTGTAAGTATACATCAGAGGGTTTGACTTTATAGTTGAACCCTTTCCGCAAAAATAGTCAAAAATTGATTCAGAATCAATCCCCAGTTTCTGATCGGCCGGGTCCACT
>Ga0265295_1005161_pt1 | contig 16946 bp, 11 predicted proteins | sample Munlansysbiofilm_FD_192503 | JGI IMG/M metagenome (GOLD analysis project Ga0265295, IMG submission 192503) | Leachate microbial communities from a municipal landfill in Southern Ontario, Canada - Methane capture system biofilm | ecosystem: Engineered > Solid waste > Landfill > Unclassified ...
CGATACGCCGATTCCGTCGTTTTAACACCTTCGGCCACCATTCGCATCCCGGAGAGGATTTCCGCCAGCTTTTTCCCCTGGCCGAGCCGCATGCCGACTGTACGATTGCGTGACAGATCGCCGGTGCAAGTCAGCACCAGATCACCCATTCCGGCCAGACCGGCGAAGGTGGAAGAGTGAGCTCCCATGGCCAGACCGAGCCGGGCCATTTCCGCCAGGCCCCTGGTGATGAGGGCCGCCCGGGGGTTGTATCCCAGGCCCAGGCCGTCGGAAATGCCGGCCGCGATGGCAACGACGTTCTTGATGGAACCTCCCAGTTCCACGCCGACCATGTCACTGTTGGTATAAACCCGGAAAGAGGGGGTTGAGAACGCTTCCTGGACACGACGAGCAACCAGCCCGTTCGGGGATGCCGCCACCACCGCCGTGGGCATTTCCTGGGCAACCTCACGCGCGAAGCTGGGGCCGGAAAGGACGCAGAAATTTTCAAATAAACGGGGAGGCAGAAGGTCGGCGCTGATCTGGGAAATGGTCATGAGGGTATCCAGTTCCACCCCCTTCGCGGCGTTCACCAGCAGGGTCTCTTCGCCCAGGTAAGGGCTGACTCCCTTCATAACCCCCCTGAATACCTGGGTAGGGGCCACGAAAAGAACGAGTTCCTTGTCCGACGCGGCATCCCGGAGGGAATTGGTGAAACGCAACCTGGGAGAAAGTGTAATGTCAGGGAGGAACACGGAGTTGATGCGCGTCTCCTCCATCTCCTTGACCAGTTCGGCCTCGTAAGCCCAAAGGGTTGTATCGTGCCCCTTCCTGGCGAGGAGATCCGCCAGCGTCGTGCCCCAACTGCCGGCCCCTATTACACCTATGGTTCCCATATCGCCCTCCTGTCCTAACGGCTATTACCCTCACCGTGGCCTGTTATTTCAGAACTATTCCCCCTAAACTTCCTCTCCATCCTCCAGGACGGCCGGGGCTTCTTCCCCGGTCACTGGCTCGTCCCCATCGTCTCCTTCTTCCTTCTCAGCAAGACGGGCTACGGCGACTATACGCTCCTGCTCCTCGGTAACCATCAGCCTGACCCCCTGGGTGTTGCGGCCGATTACTCCGAATCCGGAAACCGACATGCGGATGATCTTCCCCTGGTCGGTAATGAGCATCAGGTCGTTTTCGTCTGTTACCTGCTTAATATCCACCACGCAGCCGTTGCGTTCCGTGGTTTTGATGGTGATGATACCTTTGCCGCCACGGCTTTGCAAGCGGTATTCATCCAGTGAGGTGCGCTTGCCGAAACCATTTTCGGTTACGGTGAAAATGGTGGAGGATACGGCATTGGGATTGATGATCTCCATACCGATTACCACGTCATCCGTATCCAGGGACATACCCCTGACACCGCGGGAGACCCTCCCCATGGGCCGGGCGTCCTCTTCGTGGAAGCGGATAGACTTGCCGTTCCTTGAAGCCAGCAGGACGTCCTGCTGGCCATCGGTAATGGCCACGGTGATCAATTTATCGTTTTCGTCCAGGTTGACCGCGTTGATACCGCCGCTCCTGATGTTAGCGTACTCCTTGAGCGGGCTCTTTTTGACGACACCGCAACGGGTGGCCATGATCAGGTTACGGTCGTCGTCAAAACCCTTCACGGAAAGTATGGCGGCGATATTCTCCCCTGCCTGGAGGTTCAGCAGATTCACGATGGCCTTGCCCCGGGTAGCCCTTCCACCCTCCGGTATCTCGTAGACCTTCAGAAGATAGACACGTCCCAGATCCGTGAAGAACATCATGAAGTCCTTGCTGGAGGCTACAAAGAGGTGCTCGACAAAATCCTCCTCCTTGGTCTTCATTCCCGATTTGCCCTTGCCCCCCCTGCGCTGGGACCGGTACTGGGATACAGCGGTCCGCTTGATATAGCCGCTGTGGGAAACCGTAACCACCACATCCTCCTCTACGATGGTGTCCTCAAGGGAAATATCGGCCGTCTGATCCACGATCTCGGTGCGGCGTTCATCCCCGAACTTCTCTTTCAGTTCGGTCAGTTCGCCTACAATGATCTTCAGTATCTCCGACTCCGAAGCCAGTATCTCCTTGAGACGGGCAATAAGCCTTAGTATATCGGTATATTCCTGGATGATCTTCTCACGCTCGAGACCGGTGAGGCGCTGCAGCCGCATCTCCAGGATTGCCTGGGCCTGTTTGTCCGAAAGATGTACGCTCGCGTTAAAAACGGAATCCGGTATTCCCAGCTTGTTCAAATAATCCGGATCCGAGAACTCGCCCGCCATAAGGCCCGCCTTGGCCTCTTCCGGGTTCTTGGAGGCCCGGATCAGTTCGATGACCGCATCCAGCCAGTCCAGGGCGATTTTCAGGCCTTCGAGGATATGGGCGCGCGCCTCGGCCTTTTTCAACTCGAAGATTGTGCGTCGGGTGACTATCTCCCGCCGGTGGTCGATGAAATGGCCAATGGCGTCCCGCAGGTTCAGCAGCTTGGGGCGGCCCCCTGCGATAGCCAGCATATTGATGCCGAATGAGCACTGCATCTGGGTCTGCTTGTACAGGTGATTAAGGATTACCTGGGGGTTTTCGTCCCGTTTCAGATCGATGACTATACGCATGCCGTCCCGGTCCGACTCGTCACGAAGATCCGAAATCCCCTCAATCTTCTTCTCCCTGACCAGTTCGGCAATCTTGGCCACCAGGTTCGCCTTGTTCACCTGGTAGGGGATCTCGGTGACGATGATGGACTGGCGCTCGGTCTTCTTGTGTGTCTCAATAAAGGCGCGGGCGCGCATCTGCACGATCCCGCGTCCGGTCTTGTAACCCTGGATGATACCTTCCCTTCCATAGATGAAGCCTCCGGTTGGAAAGTCCGGGCCTGGGATGAGCTGGATAAGGTCTTCAAAGGACAGATCCGGGTCGCCTATAATCGCGATGATAGCGTCTATAACCTCCGAGAGGTTGTGTGGGGGTATGTTTGTTGCCATACCCACCGCGATTCCGGCGGATCCGTTCACCAGCAGATTGGGAAACTTGGCCGGCAGCACAAGCGGCTCCTGAAGTGAACCGTCGTAGTTGGGACCGGTTTCCACAGTCTCCTTGTCCAGGTCCTCCAGCAGTTCGTGGGCCAACCGTGACATGCGGATCTCGGTATATCGCATGGCCGCCTGAGAATCTCCGTCCACGGAACCAAAGTTGCCCTGACCGTCCACCAGGGGATAGCGCAGAGAAAAATCCTGGGCCATGCGGACAATGGTGTCATAGGCGGCCGAATCTCCGTGGGGGTGATACTTACCAATGACATCACCGACCACGCGGGCCGATTTCTTGTAAGGCTTGTTCCAGTCGTTGCCCATGTCGTACATGGCATAGAGGCATCGCCGGTGCACCGGCTTGAGCCCATCCCGTACGTCCGGCAGGGCGCGGCCGATGATGACGCTCATGGCATAGTCCATGTACGAGCGCTTCATCTCGTCTTCGATGTTTACGGAAGTCTTGTTGATGATTTCGAGCATTATTAAACCCCGGAATAGATAAAAGGCCAAGGGTTCAGGACCAAAGGGTTTTCCCTTCGGCCATAACCCTTCAGCCTGATGTTAGATATCAAGATTAGAAACATTCAGCGCATTCTGTTCGATGAATTCCCTTCGCGGCTCCACCTGGTCTCCCATGAGCACGGTGAAGACGTTGTCCGCCTCAACGGCATCCTCGATCTTCACCTGGAGCAGGGTGCGGTTTGCCGGATCCATGGTGGTCTCCCAGAGCTGATCCGGGTTCATTTCGCCAAGTCCCTTGTAGCGCTGTATGGAAAGTCCCTTCTTGGCGCTGTTCATGAAAAAGGAGAGAAGATCCAGACCGATGGTAGTGGAAAAAAGCTCCTTTCCCTCGTTGGAGACAAAGGCCCGGCCGGTTCCGAATATGTCCCTCACCTTGCGGAAGCTGTGATAGAGGAGGCCGTACTCGTAGGAACCGAGCAGGTCTACCGTGTGGTTGTCCAGTGCTATGCGAAGGTTGTCGAGCCTGACGATGATACGCCCATCCGGCATGACCCTGGCGTCGGCGCCGTCATAGACGTCGGCGATGTTCTCCAGGCGAGGCGCCAGTCCCTCCAGGTCCTCGATGCCGCCACGGATTCCCAGACGCAGCAGAACCCGCACCAGGTCTTCGTTGATTCCCTTGCGGACGAACTTGTCCAGCAGGGCGCGGTATTCCACAAGCTGCCTGAGCACCGGGATTATCTGTTTTCCCGTATAGCTCTTGGAACCGTCCTCCAGGAACAGGGTCATTTCATCAGTACCCTCCTCCAGCAGGTAGTTCTGCATGGCCGCCTCGTTGCGCAGATACAACTCTTTCTTGCCCCTCTTCACCTTGTAGAGGGGTGGCTGGGCGATGTAGAGATGGCCCCGTTCCACGATCTGGGGCATCTGGCGGAAGAAGAAGGTAAGAAGCAGGGTGAGTATGTGCGATCCATCCACGTCGGCGTCGGTCATGACGATGATCCGATGGTAGCGGAGTTTCGCCACGTTGAAATCATCTTTGCCTATACCTGTGCCTAGGGCGGTGATGAGCGTTCCGATCTCCTGGGAAGAAAGCATCTTGTCAAAACGCGCTTTTTCCACGTTCAGGATCTTTCCCTTAAGGGGAAGGATCGCCTGGAATTTGCGGTCCCGTCCCTGCTTTGCGCTGCCGCCCGCGGAGTCACCCTCCACCAGGTATAGTTCGCACATGGCCGGATCCTTTTCCTGGCAGTCGGCCAGCTTGCCCGGCAGATTGGATACATCCAGGACGCCTTTTCTACGGGTAAGTTCGCGGGCCCGGCGGGCGGCTTCCCTGGCCCTGGCCGCGTCTATGGATTTTTCCAGGATACGCTTGGCTATGGCGGGATTCTCTTCCAGAAAGACGGAGAGTTTTTCGTTCATCAGGGATTCCACGTAACCCTTTACCTCTGAATTGCCCAGCTTGGTCTTGGTCTGTCCCTCGAACTGGGGCTGTGGAATCTTGACCGATATAACAGCGGCAAGCCCTTCTCGAAGGTCCTCCCCTGAGATGGATACCTTGACGTTTTTCAGAAGGTTGTTTGCCGAGGCGTAGCTGTTCATGGTTCTTGTAAGCGCCGCCCGGAAACCCACCATATGGGTGCCCCCTTCATGAGTATTTATGTTGTTGGCAAAGGAAAATACCTTTTCGTCATAGGAGTCGTTGTACTGAAGGGCTATTTCCATATCGACTCCCGCTCTTTCACCCCTGATATAGATAGGTTTCGGGTGGAGGGGGTTCCGGTTTCTATTCAGATATTCAACGAAGGAAACTATTCCTCCCTGATAGTGAAACTCGTGTCTTTTTCCCTCTTCCCGCTCATCGGATATGGTTATCTTGACTCCCGCGTTGAGAAAAGCAAGTTCGCGAAGTCGCTGGGAGAGGACGTCAAAGGAAAAGTCAGTGGTCTCGAAGATTTCGGCGTCAGGATGGAAGGTTATCTTGGTGCCACGCTTCCTGGTTTCGCCGACGATGGTCAGAGGCGCCAAGGGGTCGCCCCTTCGGTAAGACTGCTGGTACAGCTTTCCTTCCCGGCGGATCTCCAGTTCCAGTTGACTGGAAAGCGCGTTCACCACTGAAACTCCTACACCGTGGAGGCCGCCTGACACCTTGTATGAGGTGTTATCGAACTTTCCGCCCGCATGGAGCACCGTCAGGACCACCTCGGCAGCCGATATTCCCTCGGTAGGATGGATATCGGTAGGTATGCCGCGCCCGTTATCCACAACGGTAACGGAAGCATCAAGATGAATAATGACATGTATCTCATCGCAATAGCCTCCCAGGGCTTCATCGATGGAGTTGTCAACGACTTCGTAAACAAGGTGATGGAGCCCCTGGGATGAGGTGGAACCGATGTACATGGCGGGTCGCTTTCGTACCGCCGAGAGTCCTTCAAGGACCTTTATCTTGTCGGCGCCGTAATCGTTTATGATTTCGTCAGACATTCTCTACCTCATTTGAAATCCTTCCCTCTTGAACCGGGAAGGTGGAATAAGAGCTGATTTCCGAAAGATCGATATTGTCCAGGCTGGTGGTGGTAAGAAATACCTGCATGTCCTTTTCCTTCAGAAAATTGATGAAGTTGCCGTTGCGTCCCCGATCCAGTTCCGATGTCATGTCATCCAGAAGAAGGACCGGCGGGTTTTTCCATCGACACTTCATGGATTCAATCTCCGACATTTTAAGGGCCAGGATGAAGGTTCTTTGTTCTCCCTGTGAACCATGGTGATTGAGAGGTTTTCCATTCAGGGAAAATTCCAGGTCATCCCTGTGGGGTCCGGCCAGGGTCGTTCCCCTGCGAAGTTCATCTTTGAACGCCTGTTCCAGGGCTTGATGTAATTGCCGCCGGAGATTCAGGGATGGATTTCCTGGATCCACGCACCTGGATCTGTAGAAGATCCTGGCTTCATGGCTTTTTCCGGCTATGGCCGCATAGAATTCACGAAGCAATTCATCCATTTTGTGGACAAGAGAAATTCGTTTTTCCATGAGACGGGCGCCTGAATCGGCTAATTTCTCCGTCCACACGGAAAGTCCGTCACTTATACCCTGTTTCAGCAACGCGTTTCTGTTTCTCAGTATCCGGAAATAGTCGTGGTGAAGCCCCAGATATCCTGTGTCGATACTGAATACGGCCCTGTCCAGATAGCGTCTGCGAACTTCCGGAAGGCCCCGCACCATGGAAATGTCTTCCGGAGAGAAGACGACCATATTGAGATTTCCGAAAAAATCGGTGGGCCTTATAACGGGTTTGCCATCAATGGCCGCCTTTTTTCCGGTGTTTGTGATTGAAAGTGAAATATTGCGTTCAACCCCATCCCTTGTTACCCATCCCTTGACATTGGAGTATCCGGACTCATAGGCAATAAGTTCGCTGTTTTTTGCCATGCGAAAGGACTTCATTGTTCCAAGGAGGTAGACGGCTTCCAGCAGATTCGTCTTTCCCTGCGCATTGTCTCCGAAGATAATATTGAATCTGTCTGAAAGACTGAGATCGGCTCTGGAAATATTCCGGAAAGAATGAACCTGTATTCTGAATAATTTCATCTTATCCGAAACAGATACGGAAGAAGAAAGCATCAGGGAACATCGCTGTTTTCCTTTTTTGTATTTATGACGGGGATCATCGGGCTAGACACGCATCGGCATGATTACCGAAAGGAATCCCTTTCCCTGGGCGGGCTTCAAAACAGCCGGAGACAGTTCATCCTTCAGTTCCAGACGGACGAATTTTTCATCAAGAACGGAGAGGGCGTCTATCAGATAGCGGGCGTTGAAACGGACCGACAGATCTGGTCCCGTGTAATCTACTTCCAGTGTTTCTCTTGCTTCACCCAGTTCCGGGTTGCTGGCGGAGATCTCCATCGCACCTTCCTTGATCATCATGACGATGCCCTTGAATCTTTCGCTGGAAAGGATGGCCATCCTGCGCAGGGAGTGAAAGAAGTTCTCCCTGTTGATGGTCACGGTCTTGTCGTTGTCGGTGGGCATTACCCGGGTATAGTCCGGGAAATATCCTTCCACAAGGCGCATCAGAACGAGTGTATCTCCCTTTTTTAAAACCGCGCTGTTGTCGAGAAAGGTGAGCATTATCTCGCCACTGCTTTCCTCGGCGACCTTCTTGAGTTCGAAGATTCCCTTTTTCGGAAATATCACACCATTATTCAGGTCTGTAGATGATACCTCCGGAACGGCGCGCTCAGCCATGGAAAGTCTGTGGCCGTCTGTCGCCACCATTCTCAGAAGGCTTTCGTTTTCCTCCTGAAGGGTCTTGATAAAAATGCCGTTCAGGTTGTATTTCGTCTCGTCGTGACAGATGGCGTATGATGTCATTTCTACCATTTCTTTCAGAAGCGGTCCGTCAAGTTTGAGGAAATTACTGTCTTTGATGGATGGGAAAAACGGAAATTCATCCGGAGACAGGCCAACCAGGTTGAAGTGGGCCTTGCCGCATCTCAGGTCGATCCAGTCATTTTCCCTGGTAGAAAAGTGAATCTCCTCTTCCGGGAGTTCCTTGATAATTTCATACAGTTTTTTGGCAGATACGGTAATTTTCCCTTCGTTGAAAACCTTTGCCGGATAGGAGCTTTTCATTCCGACTTCCAGATCAGTGGCTATTACGTCGATTCCTTCGCTTTGAGCGTCAATGAGCACATTGGAAAGAATGGGCATGGTTTTGCGGTTTTCGATGATTCCCTGAACCCGTTGCAGTGCTTTCAGAAAGGTATCTTTGGCAATGGCGAATTCCATGGCGCCTCCAGTTTCAACAGAGCTAGATACGATTGGTTTTATAAAGATCTTTCAGTAGTAAAGAGTAGGGGGCTGTGGAATTGTGGAAGCGTGTCTAAAGCTGTTGATTTTAAAGAGACAATTATCCTTGAAAGGATTGTTGGTACAATGTGCTTAAAGAGACGTTTTCCAACAGGGTCAAAATTTATCCACAGATCAGCCGCCTGGATTAACAGTTTATCCGGATTATTCCAACATCCCGCGACGGATGCTTTCGACGGTGTTTTTCAGTTCCGCATCGGAATCCATCAGCTTCGAAATCTTCTTGAATGAATGGATGATCGTGGAATGGTCCTTGCCCCCGAACTTTTCGCCAATCTCCGGATAAGAGGATTTGGTCAGTTCTCTGCAGAGATAAATTGCAATCTGTCTTGGAATGACAAGATTTTTCAGCCTCTTGTCCGATTTGAGATCAGAGGTCTTGATGGAAAAGAAGTCGGAAACGAATTTTTGTATCATTTCGACCGTCATTTCCCTGTTTTTTTCCACGATAATGTCCTTGAGAACGTCCTTGGCCATGAAAAGGGTGATTTCCTGTCCCGTCAGGCTGGCGTATGCGCCGAGACGAATGAGCATTCCTTCCAGCTCCCTTACGTTGCTCGTGGAGCTGGAAGCGAGGAAGAGGGCCACATCGTCCGGAAGATGTATCTCGTCCATATCGGATTTTCTCTTCAGGATGGCCATTTTGGTTTCGATGTCCGGTGGTTGGATATCCGCTATCAGACCCCATTCGAAACGTGAGCGGAGGCGTTCTTCCACCCCTGCCATATCTTTGGGAAACTTGTCTGATGTTACGACTATCTGTTTGTGTGATTCATGTAACGCATTGAAGGTATGAAAAAATTCTTCCTGTGTTGCTTCCTTGCCGGCCATGAACTGGATGTCGTCGATAAGGAGAACGTCCATACTTCTGAATTTGTTCCTGAATTCTTCCATCTTCTTGTAACGGATACAGTTTATCATCTCGTTCATGAACTTTTCGGACGTATAGAGGCAGATGCGCGCGTTTCCATTTGCCGCGAGGATTTGATTGCCTATGGCGGTTAGCAGGTGGGTCTTGCCCAGACCGACACCGCCATAGATGAAGAGGGGATTGTAGTTTGTGGCGGGTTTGTTCGCCACGGCCTGGGCGGCCGCATGGGCAAACTGATTCCCGGCCCCGCATACAAATGTGTCAAAGGTGTATTTGGGATTCAGGTTTGACAAAAATTCGCTATTGTGCCGATTTTCCTGGGGTGGAACGGCCTCCGGCTCACGGGGGGTCGTTTCATGTGTGGTGATCTCTTCATGCCGGGCCTTGGGCGCGATTTTCAGATCAACCACGACCTTGCTCTGAACGATTGCGGATACAGCCTCTTCGATCATGGAGAGATAGTTTTCCCTGACCATTTCCCGGAAAAAATTATTGGAAACTTCCAGAAACAGGACATCGTCCCTGGCATCCAGGAACCTTATGGGCTGTATCCAGGTGGTGAAGGTGTGGGGAGTAAGAACCTTCTCCATATTGGAAAGTACTTTAAGCCAAACCTTTTCCATAGATAAATATTCTCGCGTTTAGGGGAGGTTTATAAACATGCTTATCAACATCTGTTGATAAGACAGAATTGCTATTGAATTCGGGAGGTTATGAAGAAAATTATTCTTCAGGAAAGGTGTTTTTTCCCCCTGTCCGGGGTGAATGAACAGTAGCAGAGACACCTCTAATTTGCAAGGCAAATTTTTCCATGGTGGCCAAATTAGGTCTTGACAAAGGGCGCTGTTTACACGTAGAAATACCAATTCGCTCAAGAATTAATAATCCCCCGGTAAAGGAGATGCTGTTATATGAAAAGAACATTTCAACCCAGTAATATATCGAGAAAAAGGACCCACGGATTTCTGGTTCGCATGTCTACGAAAAACGGAAGGCTCGTTATCAAGAGACGCCGCGCAAAGGGGCGTAAACGGCTCGCGGTTCAGGTCTCTGCAAAATAAAGCAGCAGAGATGAATTCCCTTCGCAGGGAGGAAAAAATTCTGAAGCGGGCGGACTATCTTAGTCTGTCCGCTTCGGGCAAGAAGATCTACACACCTCACTTTCTTGTCATATGGTCCGTCGGCGGGCTTCCCGTGGCGCGATTGGGAATCACCGCCAGCCGAAAATTCGGTTCAGCTGTAAAGCGTAACAGAGTGAAAAGGCTGGTGCGTGAATTCTACAGGCATCATAAGGGAAAATGTATTACGGCAGATTTTAATGTAATAGCGAGACGCGGCGCTGAAAGCCTTTCCTACCTTGAAGTTTGCCAGGAGCTGGATAAAGCGATGGAAAACATCCGGAATCAGCAATGCTCAAGCGATTGATCATAATCTGTATCGAGCTGTATCAGATGTTTATATCTCCCTGCCTGGTGAACTCTTGTCGTTTTTATCCCACCTGTTCACAATATGCAAAGCAATCCCTGGAAAAGTACGGCCTTCTGCGGGGGGGCATGCTTGCCTGTGCGCGACTCCTGAAATGCCATCCCTTTCATTCAGGGGGATATGATCCCGTACCATAGATGAAGTAGGAGTTTTTATGGAAAAACGTGCGTTACTGGCCGTAGTTCTTTCATTGGCTTTTTTTTACGGATATTCATTACTGTTTCCCGGTCCTGAAAAGAAGCAATCCCAGGCGCCTGTCCAGCAGGCGGTTACTTCAGTCAAGACGGATAGGAAAGAGAGCGCGCCCGTACCGATACCGACGCCGATACCGTCCGTCGCGATGGTCTCCAGAGACGTGCACGTGGAGACGGACCAATACACCGCGATATTTTCCTCCCAGGGCGCTTCACTGAAGAGCCTGGTTTTGAAGAAATACCGGGAAACCGCGGGAGACAAAGGAGATACGGTATCTCTCATCTCAGCGACTTCCATGGATGGTTTGGCCCTGAAGACAGCAGCTTCCGGTTTTTCAGTAGACCCTTTGGCGATATACGGCTCGAGTACGGAAAACCTGAAAGTATCCGGGAATGAAAAGGAGAAGATCGATTTTACCTGGACTTCTCCCCAAGGAGTCACGGTAACCAAATCCTATATATTTTCCGGGTCCGGCTATGATATCGAACTTGACACAAGGGTGACGAACCGGACCTCCGCCGCGATAAACGGGGCGCTTACCCTTGCCCTGCCCTATCCCATTCAGCCAAATAGCAAGCAGAGCAGGTTTGAGTTGAACAGCGTCGTTACAAGCTCGGACGGAAAGTTCAGCATAGAACCGGTCAAGGATGTCGCGGAAAAATCCAAGAAGTATTCAGGTAGCGTGGATTGGACCGGATATGCGGACAAGTATTTTCTGAGCGCCGTCCTTGCAAAGGATAAGGGAATTGCTTCCGTGGAAGTGACAAAGTCAAACGGGCAATACCTCCAATCCGTTATGACGTCCGATCCTTTGATCATTGGGACGGGTCAGACGGCAGGTGTTTCGTATCGACTCTTCTTCGGACCCAAGGACGTGGATATACTCAAGGCTCAGGGCTCGGGTCTGGAAAAGGCGCTTGATCTGGGATGGTTCTCCGCTCTGGCCAACCCCCTCCTCTACGTACTCAAGTTTTTCTTCAAATATACCCACAACTACGGCATTGCCATCATAATTATCACTATCATAATAAAAATACTGTTTTTCCCCCTGACACAGAAGAGCTACAAGTCCATGAAGGACATGCAGAAGCTTCAGCCGAAGATGGCTGAATTGAAGGAGAAGCACAAGGACGATCGTGATGCGATGAACAAGGCGATGATGGAGCTGTATCGTACTCACAAGGTAAACCCACTTGGCGGTTGTCTCCCGATGCTGATTCAAATTCCGGTTTTTTTCGCTCTCTACAAGGCCTTGATGTTCTCCATTGAGTTGAGGCACGCTCCTTTCATGCTTTGGATAACCGATCTGTCAGCCAAGGACCCGTACTACGTGACACCGATAATTATGGGTGCGACCATGTTCATCCAGCAGAAGATGACACCGTCGACCATGGACCCGATCCAGGCCAAGATGATGCTTGCCCTTCCGGTGGTATTTACTTTCATGTTCCTGAACTTTCCATCCGGTCTTGTCATCTACTGGTTGGTCAATAATATACTGACAATTGCCCAACAGGCATATATCAACCACGCGATCAAAGATTAACGGAGAGCCGGAATTAAATATGTATCAGCGTGACACCATCGCGGCAATAAGCACTCCCGTAGGAGAAGGGGGTATCGGAATAGTAAGAGTAAGTGGAGATAAGGCGGAGGAGATTGTCCTCAGGATATTCAGCGGAAAGAGAAGCGGTGGCATGCAAAGCCACCGCTTTTATTATGGGGAAATATTCGATCCCGAAAATGGCACGGCACTGGATGAGGCCATGGTCGTCCTGATGCGCGCCCCGAATTCATATACGAGAGAGGACGTCGCTGAAATTCAATGTCATGGTGGATATCTTCTTGTCCGAAAGGTCCTTGAGCTGGCCGTGCGCCTCGGCGCACGACCAGCCGAGCCAGGGGAATTCACAAAACGCGCATTTCTGAACGGGAGAATAGATCTGCTGCAGGCGGAAGCGGTTATCGATATTATTCGCGGAAAGACCGAAGCCTCTCTGGCTCTTGCTCAAAGTCAGATGGAGGGAAACCTTTCAAAAAAGATCGGGCGGATTAAGGAAGTTATCCTTAACTCCACGGCCCTGATTGAGGCCTGTATAGATTTTCCCGAAGACGACATTGTCTTGCCCCATTACCGTGACATAAGGCAATCCATCGACGATTCACTTTTGGACATTGACGAATTACTTTCAGGTTTTGATGAAGGAAAGGTGATCCGTGAGGGTGTATCGGTGTTGATAGCGGGCAAACCAAACGTCGGCAAGTCCAGTCTTATGAACACTCTTCTTAAAGAAAAACGCGCCATTGTTACCTCGATTCCCGGTACCACAAGGGACATAATCGAAGAGGTAGTTAATATAAGGGGTCTTTCGGTAAGGCTTCTGGACACGGCGGGCATACGCGATACAGAGGACGAAATTGAGCAGGAGGGAATGCGTCTTACCATGGAAAAGATGCCGCTTGCGGATTTGATCCTGTTTGTGATGGATGCTTCCAGGCCGTTTGATAATGAAGACAGGTTAATATTTAATGCGTTGACAGGACACAGGTTTATCGTGGTGATGAATAAGACTGATCTTGAATCAGTCCTTGAAATGCCACGTGAAGTGGACGAGGATCATATAGTCCGCATATCCGCGCGAGATGGTGAGGGTATTGAGGCGCTGCGTGACAGGATATTCAATCTCTTTATCAGTGATGGATCTATTGACGGAAGGGAGCTTGCCGTATTGTCACAGGCAAGGCACAGGGATTCACTCCAGCGGGCCAAGAGACATCTGCATACCTTTCTTGAAAACTTTTCCGAAGAAAGCGCGCTGGAGTTTGTTGCCCTTGATCTGCGAGAGGCGTTGAATGCCATCGGAGAGATTACCGGAGAAACCACGCCTGATGAAATACTTGATCGGATATTTTCAAGGTTCTGCATTGGAAAGTAGCAAGTGTTCCACGTGGAACACACGGTAAGGAATGCAGCTTTTGAGCTCTTAAGGCCGGATCGGGTGGAGGGATTATCATGCGTGCCGCCCGAGGACAGTTTGTTTATAGTCCTTTCTTGTTTCAACGGCCCCTTTTCATAAAAGAAGAAACCGGCTGTGGTGAAATGATTTCAGAGCAGCGGCAACAGGGCGATCGGAGCGAACAGATAATGCTTCCGGTTGCCGAATCCAGGAAAAACTCCCCTGATTTCAGTTTCGAGGAAATACCGTGTATTTGTATGATAAGCATTATGACATTATCGTTGTAGGCGCGGGACATGCCGGCTGCGAAGCCGCTCTGGCGGGCGCTCGCATGGGTTGTGTTACGCTTTTGCTATCCATAAATCTTGACGCTGTCGCGCTTATGTCCTGTAATCCCTCCATCGGAGGCCTTGCAAAAGGTCACATGGTTCGTGAGATTGATGCCCTGGGTGGAGAGATGGGGAAGGCTATCGATGCGACAGGTATTCAGTTCCGGATTCTGAATACGCGAAAGGGTCCGGCGGTTAGGGCGTCAAGGGCCCAGGCGGACAAGCAGCTTTACAGGTCGAGAATGAAGGCGGTTCTGGAAAACCAGGAAAATCTCGATATGAAACAGGCCGAAGTGGTGGGTCTGCATGTGGAGGGTGGTTCGGTTTGTGGCGTGGACACCAGGGTTGGCGTAAGGTTTCAGGGAAAGACGGTAATTCTGACTACAGGCACCTTTTTGCGTGGTTTGATACATGTGGGGCTCACCAGTTACGCCGGTGGCCGAGCTGGTGATCTTCCCGCAGTTGGTCTGTCTGATTCCCTGAAAAAACTGGGCTTCGAAATCGGGCGACTTAAAACCGGAACGCCTGCCCGTCTCGACGGCAGATCCATAGATTTTAGCTGCCTGGAGGCTCAGTATGGCGATGTCCCTCCAGTCCCGTTTTCCTTCTCAACGGAACGCATCGACAGGCCTCAACTTCCCTGTCATATCGTCTACACCAATGAGCGCACCCACGACATCATACGGGCGAATCTTGATCGTTCTCCGCTGTATGGAGGTCTGATAAAGGGTGTTGGACCGCGTTATTGCCCTTCCATTGAGGATAAGATAGTGCGCTTTCCGGAAAAGGATCGTCATCAGTCCTTCCTGGAACCGGAAGGGGCGGATACGGTTGAGATATATCCCAGTGGGCTCTCTACCTCTCTTCCCATAGACGTACAGTTTGCGTTGTATCGTTCAATCAAGGGGCTGGAGAACGTTGAGATCATGCGGCCGGCCTATGCCATAGAATATGATTACGTTGACCCCATACAGATCCATTCATCCCTTGAGACCAAGCTCGTTAAGAATCTATACCACGCAGGGCAGATCAACGGGACCTCCGGCTACGAGGAGGCGGCTGCGCAGGGGTTGATGGCAGGCATCAACGCAGCCCTTTCCGTACAGGACCGGGGTCCAATCGTGCTGGGCCGCAGTGAGGCCTACATCGGAGTTCTCATCGACGATCTGGTGACACTTGGCACTTCCGAGCCTTACCGCATGTTTACTTCCAGGGCCGAGTACCGACTTCTCCTGCGCGAAGACAACGCGGATCTCAGGTTGAGGGATAAAGGGTATGACGCGGGTCTGGTCTCCCCCGTTGAATACGACAGGTTTCTGAAGAAGAAATCCTTGATTCAGCAGGAACTCGAGCGGGTCAGGTCCTCTCGCCTTGTTCCTTCGGAAGCCGACCAAGCTTTTCTCGAGGAGCTTGAACTGAGGGATTGCAGGAACGCCATTACCTTTGAACAGTTACTGAAAAGGCCAGGATTCACGTATCGCGACCTGGAACGTATAGATTTTGACTGTAAAGACCTTCCCGCTGATGTCCGTGAACAGGTTGAGATCCAAATCAAGTACCAGGGGTATATCGACCGTCAGTATCAGCATGTAGAACGTCAGGCCAAGCTGGAGAGCAGCAGGATTCCGGAAGGTTTTGCTTATGAAGCCCTGCCAGGTTTGACGGCTGAAGTAAGGGAGAAGCTTATCCGCTTCATGCCGGACACTCTGGGTCAGGCCTCGCGTATCCAGGGTGTCACTCCAGCCGCCATATCCATTCTGGCTATGGCGCTGAAATCAGGCAGGGGCAAATAAATATGTCGGTAGCACGTTTTCTTCGGCAGTGCGCTGGGGAGATGGGTCTTGAGCTGTCGCCCGCTTCATTTCAGCTTTTTGAGAAGTTTGCCGTGGAATTAAACAAGTGGAACAAAAAGATTAACCTTACCGCTATTCGAGATGAACGGGATATTGTCATCAAGCATTTCGCGGATTCCTTGACCTTGCTTGACCTGATCGGAGATTCCGGAGTTCTCCTTGATGTGGGATCTGGCGCCGGATTTCCCTCCATACCTCTGAAAATAGCGCTTCCAGGCCTCTCGGTTGTCTCCGTTGATGCAATCGAGAAAAAGGTATTGTTTCAACGCCATTGCTCCAGAGTGCTTGGGCTTGTCGATTTCTCGGCATTGCATACGAGGGTCGAAAAGCTGGCGTGCGATCGTTCCGGGCAGTACGATTTCATTGTTTCCAGGGCATTCTCTGATCTTCCTTATTTTGTTTCACTGGCTTTACCTTTATTGAAGGATACGGGAAAGATTGTCGCCATGAAAGGAAGGGTGGGGGAGAGCGAATTATCTTCCGCCGTTGCTGACATAAATCGCCATGGCGCCATCATTCTCGATTGCGTCAATCGGAAATTACCGTTCTCGGATGCCGAGCGCTGTTTGATAGTCCTTGAAAAAAAAGGGATCGGCCAAAATACGGATCCAGCTTGAAATTCAGTTTTCGCGAATTTGCAGCCATATCTTTCCTATGCCTTGTTTTTGTTCCCGGGAAAGGCTGACACATTGGTTGCTCAAAATAAACCGCCTACGGGCAAAATCCTGAAGCCCGTTTTTTAAGCACTTCTGTCCTTTCGACACCTGCGTCTTACAATCCATAAACATCCATTCAAACTCCGCGGCTTCAATCCAATACAAAACCGCTCTGTCCTGATATGGGAACTGGAGGCGCCCGGAGAGAACGCAGGATGATTCCAGCTGCCGAATAT
>Ga0265295_1005162_pt1 | contig 16946 bp, 12 predicted proteins | sample Munlansysbiofilm_FD_192503 | JGI IMG/M metagenome (GOLD analysis project Ga0265295, IMG submission 192503) | Leachate microbial communities from a municipal landfill in Southern Ontario, Canada - Methane capture system biofilm | ecosystem: Engineered > Solid waste > Landfill > Unclassified ...
GGCTTTGGCGGACCTGACCGCTCTTTTACCTCACTGCCCGTAAGAATCTGAAACAGGGTCTTTTTTCCTGTCTGGGCAAGTCCGATCACTCCTACCTTCATATTGATTTATCCTTTTTTTGATTTTTATATGAAACTCCCGTCGAAACGTCACTATAGAAGTCTCGATTTTAGAGCCCTCTTTGGTTACCCTGACCGGAACATGGTGAACCAAAGGGTTTAGGATTTTTGCCCTTTCAGGCGTTAAGAAGCGCAGGCTGTTTGAGGACTTTAGCCCGCAGTTCCTGCGCTTTAGACTGGAAGGGCAAAAATCCTCCCGACGTTTACCGTCCGGTCAGGGTAAACAAAGGGGGCGGAATGGTACTATTTCCCTTCTGCTTCTTTCATGTTTGATCGTTCGTTGTGTCCGCAGGACGTATGGTTTTTTTTGGAAACAACCCTGGAAAACCTAATGCTGAGTAATAGCAACCTTCATCTCAAAGGTCAAGAAAGGTACAGACGGTGGAGGTATTCTAATTCTAATTTTAATTTTACTTTGGAGGCGGTAGCAGATATTCTCCTGGTAAACAAGGAAAGCCGGAGTATTATTGACGAGGTAGGAGTGCAGGGACAATTCACGAATTACCCAGGGTGTCGGCTGCACTGTCGAAAAGGGAGAACCACATGCCACCCCATAGACTGAACCAATATTTGCTTGAGTCTAAAAACGATATAAACCATAAACCCATAGACTGTCTTGTGATGGGCAGTGAGGCCGCAGATCTCGACTCCATGGCATCTTCCATTGCCTATGCCTGCTTTCTTAATGCCGTGAAAAATGATCGGGTCGTTGTACCGATCATACCCATTGTGCGGGCTGACTTTAAACTTCGGGGTGAGGCAGTCCATGTGTTTGACAGGGCGGGTATTGATCTTAAGAATCTTATATTTCTGGATGATATTGATCTTGAAACGCTTGTAAAGAGGGCGGCTGGTCTGGTTCTGGTGGATCACAATCAATTGCCGGATCCGCTGTCCCATTTGGAGGACAAGGTTGCCATTATTCTGGATCACCACAGGGACAAGCGTCTATACCCCCACGCCGTCAAACGGATAGTAGAACCCGTGGGGTCCACAGCGACCCTTGTGGGAGAAGAATTCATCGCCCATTGCCCCAATATTATTGACAGACATTTGGCGTTGCTGTTATGGGGCACCATACTCCTGGACACGGTGAACCTCGATCATGGAGCCGGGCGGGTCACATCCAGGGATGAACAAACAGCCTCAGTTCTCATGGGCTTCTGCCCCGTTGACCAGACAGAATATTTTGACGGGATTCAAGCAGCCAAGTTCAACACTTCCCCTCTTAGCACCTTTGATCTGCTGCGTAAGGATTATAAAGAGTTTAAATCCGGCAGAATCTCCTGGGGCATTGCCTCCATCCTTTTGTCCCTGACCCAGTGGGGTAAAAGGGATACCGAGCTGTGCCTCGAATTTGAGGCCTGCCTTGACAGGCGCAGTCTTGACATGCTTATTTCCATGAATGCCAGCAGATCCCCCCGGTTCAGCCGGGACCTTGCTGTTTACTCCACGACCGAAGTCCTTCATGACAATTTGATTGATTTTTTCCAGAAAAAAGGGCTTGGCCTGACACCCATCACCTTAACGAATCAAAAACCCTGCCAGCGAGGCAAAATTTCCTTTTACAAACAGGGTAATCTGGAAATATCCAGAAAAAAAATAGCCCCACTGCTGGACGATTATTTTGGTAAGGTAATAGCAGGTCAATCAAGATAATCAAGAAAACGCTGCATGGCTGTCACCTCATCAAAGTTTGAGAGTTCCCTTCTGATGCGAATTATCTCTTCCTGCTCCTGATCATCAAGGAGAAGATCCTCCTTGCGGGTACCTGACTGATTTATGTTGATGGCGGGCCACACCCGCTGCTCTGCACATTCCCTTGAAAGAACCAGATCCATGTTGCCGGTTCCCTTAAACTCCTGAAATATGATATCGTCCATGCGACTTCCGGTATCAACGAGAATTGTGGCCAGAATTGTCAGAGAACCGCCGTTTTCCAAGTTCCTTGCCGCACCAAAGATCTTCCTTGGAAAGGCCATGGCATTCGCCCCAAGCCCGCCGGTCATGGTCTTGCCGTGACTGTTGGTCTCGATGTTAAAGGCCCGGGTCATGCGGGTCAAAGAATCTATGAACACCACCGCATCGTGACCTGTCTCGGCACACCGGATGGCCGTGTGCATGGCAAGCCTTGTCATGCGCATGTGGTGGGCAATCTGCTGATCAGCCGATGAATAGAACACCTGGGCATCCTTGAGCCCCCGCCTGAAATCGGTCACCTCTTCGGGCCGTTCGTCCACCAGCAGGACAAAGACTTTGGATTCAGGATGGTTCAGAATTATGGAATTTGCCATGTGTTTCAAAACGGTGGTCTTGCCCGATTTTGGCGGCGAAATAATCAATCCCCTCTGACCCTTGCCAATGGGAACAATCAAGTCAAGGGCCCTGCCCATGAGGTCATCTGCTCCCTGGGCCATGGTGTAGCGCTCCAGGGGATTTATGCTGGTCTGGTCCTGAAGCAGGGATATTCCGGTGTACTCATCAAGGGAAAGGTCGTTTACTGTATGGATTCTCAAGAGTGCAAGATTTTTGTTCCTAGGCCCCTTGCTTTCCCCTTCCCCCACAATAAAACTTCCCTCCCTTAAATTGAATCGATTGATCAACGGAATAGAGACATAGGGATCCTCGGGCTCCGGCTGATAATTATTTTCAATGGAGCGCAAAAACCCAAAGCCCCTGTCCATGATCTCTAAATATCCATGTATTGGTTCCAACATCAAACTCCCAGATAAATGATTTGGTAAATAAGCTTACAATTACTATATATACAGTCATACCAGCAACTTGCTTTTACGTGTGTCTCCCCAGCCTTTACCGATCAAAGCTCGAAACAAAGGACAAGTTGAGATGACAAAATGTTATGATCTTAGGATGGCAGTTCATAATCTATTTTGACCAAACATGACTATGAATGACAGATAATTAGATCAAGGATAACTGATAAATTTTTACTTTACGCAATAATCAATCGGATTACAAGAGACAAGTGCAGAAAACCCTCATTTTATGTGTCAGCCTGGAGGGGCCGCAGCCCCTGTATAATTAATCCCCCAGGGCAATTCCTGCCGATCCGGCAAGGAAAAGAAATACCAGGGAACAACCCCTCAATACCACCGCCCTCGAATGCGCTCCACCGTTGCAAAATCTGCGGAAAAAGGAAGCTCGGGCCGCCGGGGTAGGTCGATGCAATGGGTCTCTGCAAAGGGAGTCTGAGCCAACTTCAGGTTATAGGCCTTGACCATGAGGGTCTCAAGGTTTACAACGTCCTCAATATTATAGGCAAGGAGGGTTTCAAGGGCCCGGCGATCCCTGTTCCTGGCATAGTCGTTCCAGAGCAGGATGGCAAAATATCCGTCCACCCCGTCAAGCCCTCCGCGGTCAAGGCCAAGGGCCCGTTCACACCGCTTCAGGCCGCCGCTGAACCCGAGACTCTTGAGTATATAGCGAAGATCGATATGAACCTGGTCCAGGCGAATGCCAAATTCATGCTCGATAAAGGGCAGATCAAAACACTTGCCATTGTAGGTTACAATGGTCTTGTACCGGGCGATATCCCGGGGGAAAAGATCCAGGTTCTCGCCTTTTACATAGTAGAGGATGGCGGTGCCGTCGTACAGGGCAATTGTCGTGATGGTCTCACACCAGGGTTCAAGGCCCGTGGTCTCAATGTCAAGAAAGACCATGGAATTTCGAAATTCGGGAAAAAAGCGCCAGTGAAGGGCCGGAGGAAGCCTCTCTGCAAAATAAGCGTAGTTGCCCGCCTCCATCTCCTGTCTGGATTGATCCACATGGCGGGCCAGGGTTTCGATGCGCCGGGGGGAAAGACTGAACCCGGTTGAATCATTGAGCCGGTCCCAGTGGTCAAGCCCGGCAGCCCAAAGGCTCTGTTCGGTCTTGAGGCCGATGCCAGGGATGTGGTGAAAGGTGCTGTTAAGCATAGATCTCCTGTTGGTCCGGGTCAGAATGGCAATGGCCGGTGCCCGGTTGAGGCTTATGAAAATGGGCAATTTCCTGCCCTTCAAGCTCTACCTGATACTGGCGGATCAGCTCCAGGGCCTGGTCCCTGGTTTCAATTCCCGTAAGTGCGCACCTGAAGGCTGAGGCACCGGTAAACCCCTTGACAAACCAGGCGAGCCTGCTTCGCATCATCCTGCAGGCAGCTCGTTCTCCGATCAGGGCAACATGGGCTGTCACCATCTCCTCCATGATTCGAAAGGTCTCTCCAAGTGATGGTTCACTCCATTGTTCCCCCCGGAGAAGGGCCTCAATGCCGCTGAAGATAAAAGGATTACCCATGGCACCCCGACCAACCATTACAGCGTCACACCCGGTCTGCTCAACCATGGCTGCCCCCTGGTAAGGGGTTAAGATATCTCCGTTACCTATAACAGGAATTGTAAGCATCTCTTTTAACCTTGCTATCACCGACCAGTCTGCCCTGCCCTTGAATCCCTGGAGTGCGGTCCTGGGATGAACGGCAATGGCATCGACTCCGCTGTCTTCGGCCATGCGGGCAATGTCAAAAGCCTGGGAAGCAGAACTGTCCCAGCCCGAGCGGATCTTGATGGTAAGGGGCATGGACACGGCCCTTCGAACTCTTTGGACTATGGCCCTGGCATTGTCCAAATCCTTCATGAGTGCGACCCCTGCACCGGTCCTGGCCACCTTTTTAACGCTACACCCAAAGTTGATATCAATGATATCGGCCATACCCTGATCTTGAATCCACCGGGCCGCATGGGCCATGGACGAGGCATCTGCACCAAAGATCTGAACGGACACGGGGCGTTCACAGGGATCTGTCCTTAAAAGGTGAATCGTTTTTTCCGAGTTAAACTCAAGCCCCTTGGCGCTGACCATTTCAGAGCATACCAGTGCGCATCCGCAATCCTTTACAATGGTTCTAAAGGCAAGATTTGTAATCCCTGCAAGGGGGGCGAGCACCGTTCTGCCCTTGATCTCAAGATCGCCTATTTTCATGGAAAAACTTCCTTTACTACGGACTCATTTTTTCTTTCGGGCACGCACATCAGCAAGGGATATCACATTTCCACCGCTATTCGAGGGTCTCTCTTTTTTAAGGTATTCCTTTTGGTCAGCCCCTTCTTGCCCCCCATTAGTCCCTTCCCCGGAATCTTTGACTTCCCCCTCCAGGGGCAGAGGCGACTCAACCACCTCAATCCTCATGGCCTTCCCCCCCATGAAAAATTCCTCGCCGTTGATATAGAGATCCTTCAACGTCCAGGTCACAGTCTCAAGGGGAAGCTGAAGCATCAGAAGGGTAATATGATACCAGTCCTTTTTCACGTCAGGTTCTATATTCTCGACCCTGGCAAACGAGACAGGGGTATTTTCAAGATAGATCAAAACAACATCGTTTTCCTTGGCCATATTTTTTCCTTTTATGTATTCACTATATGCATTTCAAACAATCAACTTACCACAATCTTCCTTTTTCTTAAAGATAAAGTAGCCTTGACCAGCAATTCTAATCCTGGTAATACAAACATGCCCTTTCGGGTAGAATCATCAGTTGTCTGTAAAAAAAGGTGAACGACAAAATGAACCTGTTGTTTGATCTGGACGGAACCCTCACAGATCCCTATGAGGGTATCACAAAATCCATCGCCCATGCCTTAACTTCCCTGGGAAGACCTTCACCATCCCGTATGGATTTACGCTGGTGCATAGGTCCGCCCCTGAAGAAAAGCTTTTCCATCCTGCTTGAAACCGAGGATGAGATTCTTGTGGAAAAAGCCCTGACAATCTATCGGGAACGGTTCGGTTCAATTGGTCTTTTTGAAAACAAGGTCTATCCCGGCATCCCCGGAGCATTAAAAAACCTTGGGGAGATGGGGCACACCATCCACCTTGCCACATCAAAGCCCAGGATCTTTGCCCGGCGGATTGTCGAGCACTTTAACCTTGACCAATATTTCAACAGCATCCATGGAAGCGAGCTTGATGGCACCCGAACGGACAAAACAAGTTTAATCGCCTACATCCTCCACCATGAATCCTTAGATTCGTCGGCAACGGCAATGGTCGGGGATAGAAAGCATGACATGATCGGCGCAAGGGCCAACGGAGTATGGGGAGTTGGGGTGCTCTGGGGCTTTGGGAGCAAAAAAGAACTAACCGATTCAGGCGCAGGGGCCTGTATTCAAAACCCGTCAGACCTGGCCGCTTCCTTCATATAAACCGGCAGCCTTACTCCTTGTTCATCTGCAGCACGATTACTACCGCTATCACCAGAAGAGCCCCGAGTATCTGCAAGGGTGCCAGAGTTTCACCGAGGAAAAGATAGGCGATAATGCCCGCGGCAATGGGCTCAAGGGTCGCAGTTATGCCGGCACGGGCGGCCCGGATAATGTTAATTCCCTTAAAGTAAAAGGTAAAAGCCACCACCGTTGCCGGAATGGCTATAAAGAGAATCAACAGCCACTGGGAAAAAGTATAGTCCGCCTCAAAGGCAGCCAAAGGCGGCTGCAAAACATTCCACACCAGGGCCGCAATCAAGGTGGAGTAAAAGATTATGGTGACGGCATGATATTTCTGCATCCAATGTTCGCCATACATGGAATAAAAGGCAAAGGCAAAGGCCGACAAAATACCTGCGACTGTTCCAGCCCGATTCATGGCAAAAACGGTAAGATCATAACCGCCCACGACCAGGTAGCACCCCAGAGTTGAAACAAATACCGCACCAATGGTAAGCGGCCTGACTTTTTCCTTGAGCACAAAGATGGAAAAAACAACCATCAGAACCGGGGCCTGGTACTGGAGAAGTATTGCCGAGGCCACGTTGATTTTGCTTATGGCGACAAGGTAGGTGTATTGAACCGCTGCAATGCCGAAGGTTCCCAGAAGGATCATATAGGGCAGATCCCGGATGGAAATCTTTAACCGTTCCGGACAAACGACCCTGATCCACAGGAAAAAGGCTGCGCTTGCAATGGTCACGCGAATCTGAACGAGGTGTTCAGGCGAGACACCTGCGTGGAACATCGCCTTAGATGCAGATCCGCCCGATGCCCACAACACTGCGGCACTTACTACATAGAGGTATCCCAGGGCAGGGGTGTTGACAGGTTTTAATTTGGGCATTATTCAGAAGAATCCGGCCTGAGTCTGATCTGGTTAAAGCTATGGACCACAGATCATGTGCAGGCCGGATTCCGTTCCTTAATTCATGGCAAGCAGCCCCTGCCGCTGCTCGGCAAGGATTTTAAAAAATTTTTCAGGAATGTTCTTTTCCTTTGAATAGGCCTCAACCTGGAGGTCGATTCGTGCAACGATCTTATCAACGTCAAGGGTAAACTGGCGCTTATAAAGCTCCTCTGAATACTCCTTGTCGATCAAGATCGAAAAAAGAATCTCTAAATCCTCGTAAAGGGGAAGATTACCCATGGGAGTTACGACATAATCCATCTCTCCATGGGCATAACGTTCAAGCCAGGCAAGCCACACCTTGACATCCCTTTTTTCGCCCAGAAGTTTTTTTAGGGTGCCGCCCCTTGCCTCATCGGTTAAAAAATAGTTGAGCCCCGCCATGACCGGTTGTTTATCCCTGGCAATGGCCTGGTTGCCAAAAAATTCAAACTGGGCCGCCATGTAGTCCCCAAGAGCCCCGGGTATAAAAGGAGCATTGGCCCAGGGAGCACGCTTTACCCCTTTTGCCCCGACTTCGGTTGCCGTTGCTTCAGATACAATACAGGCTCCGATCACAACACCGGCATCGGAGTCATTTGCCACCCACACCGGAGGCATTGTGTCGCTGTCCCTGCCGCTGTAGGTGAAGATTCTTGTCTCTACACCGGCCGGATTTTCCGCCTCAGGGGAATAATTTGCAAGGGCAGTCGAGGCAAGGGTACACCGGGAGTTGGGATGGGAGATGGGAACAGGTTCCCCCTTATCATTGGTCATTCCCCGCTGCCAGGCACCCTGGAAATTTATCCCAGATTCCGGCGGGTCTTCACCGTTGCCCTCCCAGTGGGGGATGCCGTGCTCGTCCACCAGCACGTTGGACCAGATCACCTCTGTACCTGGTTTTCTTAAATTCTCCATGAGCATGGGATCACCCTCCCAGTTCACATCCTCCACTATGCCGAAGATTCCGCACTCTGGATTGATGGATCTGATGGTACCGTCGGAGGCTATCCACATCTGGGCGAGATCATCGCCAACAAACTGATCTCCAGCCATGGCAGTCGTGGTCTTTCCGCACCCAGAAGGGGCGGCACCAACACACCAGGTGACCCTGTTGCCAGGCCCGTTGACGCCCGTGATAAACATGTGCTCGGACATCTCAAAGCCCCGGTTTTTATAAACCGCCTTGTCCACGGCAAATCTGTGGTTCCCCTTTTTGAGCATCAAGGTGTTGCCCGCATAGGTACACTTGTAGGAGTAGGTGGTAAGATAGCTTCGATCCATAAAAACCCTTGCCTGGGGAAGATCTTCGGTTCGATTCAAACCCTGGCTGTGGAGATTTGTAAAAAAATAGCCCAGGCGTTCCACCTCGGCGTTAAAATGATCAAAGGCGTTTCTATAAAGAATCTCGGCACTGTGGGCAACATATGCAGAGCTTGTAATCTCAAGGGCCGGGTTGGACATGGGCGCCCCCACCGGCCCCCGTATATAGAACCCTACGATCATGGTCATGTCGGCCATGATACCTTCCATATTGGCAGCAATATCCTTTAAAGCGGTCTCCCTGTCCATGCGCTGGGCAAGGGAAGAGATGTCCTCCCACTCGTCTGCGATATAAAATGTTCGGTCAAGGATTCTGCCCTGTTCCTTCTCAAGATCAAAGTGAATGGTATGATTTGCCATGGCAAGGGGACTTTCCTCCCCCCTTTCAAGGGCTAATTTTCGAATGAACGTACGATCCTCGGGTGTACCCGTGTTGATGAAAACCGCCTTTGGCTTGCAAATGGCAATGGCGTTGGCGATCTTCTTTCGAACATCGAAGTTGACCTGGCGATCCATTCTTGACAGATGCTTGTCGTCCAGATACTGTTCAAATACTGCATCGATCTTCTCAATAGAATCAACCTTACCAAGTTCACACGAAATATCGGATCCGACCTGTTTATTAGCCATCTATCCTCTTTGACTCCTCATTCATATTTTTATGGAAACTTCCAACCGTCTCGCTATCCAATCCCTCTTAGAACCGCAGATTAAACAAATGGGGCAACAGGCAAATTGTTTCGTTCAAATCATTTAATCTGCGGTTCTTAATAAGTCAATCATCGTAATTTCTTTTAACACTTTAAGACTAAAAATCAAACAGTTTCAAAAAAAAGAGAAAACTCCATCAAAAAAATTAAAATGATCATGGATCCGGGGATATGTTATTCTAGGTTGTTTTTTTAAAAAAATACACAATTTGGCAGCGACACAAGTCCATTTTTGAACGAATGATTTCAGGAGAGACACCTCCATACGTATCTTTGTCCATTATGCCTTTGCAGCAGTGGCACTGGGGTTTTACGGCGGTGAAGTCTGACCTATGTTAGAAGCCATGCCCTCCGTGGTGCTGGGGGCGACCATAATACTCTCCCTTGCTCTTGTCCTTGTATTGCGAAAATCTCTCCTGGAGCGCTATGTTGAGGCAGTCCCCCCGCTTGATCAGACCAAACGCCAGTTCATCAGGCCCCGCCCCCCAGCCCGGGAGTTAACATTGCAGGTGAAATTGTCTTTTGCCAGGAGGTTGGGGGAGACGGTTTTGACTATTTACCCCTTCCTGGGAAAAAACTCGGCATTGTGGTTGCCGACGCAACAGGCCACGGGGTGGGGGCAACCCTTTACATGACAACGGCCAGGGCCTTTATAACGTAAAATCATAAAACAGGGTGCGGAATGTGAGCCAAAAAAGAATTTTTGAAGTTTTTAGCTAATTCTTGACAAAAGGCAAAAAAGCAATAATTTGTTTTAATATAATCTTAGAAGAATGTTGGGAAAATGGGCATTTTCAATAACACCCATGGGAAGAGGCGCAAAATTATGAAAAACTACAAAATTGCAGTTATCGTAGGAAGCCTTCGTAAAGAATCTTTTAACCTGAAAACAGCCAAAGCATTGATAGAGAATGCACCGGGATCATTATCTCTTAAAATATTAAACATAGCTGATCTTCCGATGTTTAATGAGGACCTGGAAGCAACTCCACCAAATGAATGGGTAGAATTCCGGGAGCAAATCATCGCTGCTGATGGACTTCTCTTTTTGACGCCTGAATATAACCGCTCGGTACCCGGTGTTTTAAAAAATGCGATTGATGTAGGCTCCCGTCCTTATGGTCAAAATTGCTGGGACGGTAAACCTGGAGCTATTATTAGTGTTTCTATTGGAAACATCAGTGGTTTTGGTGCCAATCATCATTTGCGTCAATCACTGGTTTTTGTCAATGTGCCCACCATGGCGCAGCCTGAAGCTTACATTGGAGGAGCTGCAGCACTTTTTGACGATAAGGGAAAGCTGACGAACGACTCTACCAAAGCCTTCCTGAATAGCTTTATGGCAGCCTTTGAAAAATGGGTTGATACAAATGCGCAGCAATAGCGAGAGCATTGTTTTTTATGTTTATGCGCACCGATCTTTCCCCTGGTTTATCGATGACTGTGGTTGCTGCCGATGATCAGAATGCACCTAAAGTCGGATTGCCTATCAGGATAATATCTTTCTTATTCTGAATGAACCCAATAGCCATAAGGTTTAAATCAATTTATTTTGACATTTTGCTCTAAAAGATCAGCAATTCTAATTTTGAATTTCAGATTGCCGCATCTATTGTAAAATCAAAATTAAAATTGCTGCTAAAAGATCTGACAGGTTCAGTGCACAACTTTAACTGCTTCTTGAAAACGAACAAAAGTCCTGTACGATATGCGTATATTGTTTTCTGAAAGCACCCTTACTTATCCTTCTAAAAGACAATTTACAAATTATATGGGGATAGCGAAATGAAACATACATATCACATACACGGAATGACCTGTAACGGTTGCCGCAGTCACGTAGAAGAAACGCTTTCTAAAATGAAAAACGTTTCTAACGTATCTGTTAGTTTAGAAAAGGCAGAAGCAACCATTGAAATGGAATCACATATTCCTATAGATACCTTTCAAGAGGCCTTAAAAAATGATGGTGGAAATTACAGCATCCATAACATGGGCGAACACCCCTATCATTCTGAAGCTGAAAAAGAAGAAAAACCCAAAGGTAAAGGTACTGGGACATTCTATTGCCCAATGCATTGCGAGGGTGATAAAACCTATGACAAACCAGGTGATTGTCCTGTCTGCGGAATGGATTTAGTTGAACAACAAAATCTATCAACTACCTCATCAGAACAATGGACTTGTCCGATGCACCCGGAAATCATAAAGAACGAATTTGGTGCGTGTCCTATATGCGGAATGGATTTAGTACCAATGCAGCCAGACATTTCAGCAGAAGAAAAAACCTATAAAAAGCTGTTAAAGAAATTTTGGATGGCGGCGGTGTTTACTTTACCCATTTTTATAATTGCAATGAGCGAAATGCTTACCAGCAACCCATTATATGAGGTAATAGAGCAAAAACATTGGAATTGGGTTCAGTTTGTATTATCCATTCCTGTTGTGTTTTATGCCACCTGGATGTTTTTTGAACGTGCCTATAAAAGTATAAAAACGTGGAATCTCAACATGTTCACGCTTATTGGTATTGGGGCAGGAGTGGCTTGGCTATTTAGCCTTGTTGGTATACTTTTCCCAGACATTTTCCCAAGTCAATTCAGGTCCGAATCTGGAGCGGTGCATGTTTATTTTGAAGCAGCAACTGTTATACTTACCCTTGTGCTTCTAGGGCAGCTTCTAGAGGCTCGCGCACATGGTAAAACCAACACTGCGGTAAAAGAGCTGCTGAAATTAACACCCAGCAAAGCCATAAAAATAGTGGATGGCCAAGATGTTGAGGTAAGTATTGATAAAATAAAATTAAACGATATTTTAAAAGTAAAACCTGGTGATAAAATTCCTGTCGATGGAGTGATAACAGAAGGTGAAACCACTATTGATGAGTCTATGATTACTGGAGAACCTATTCCCGTTAACAAAGCTGTAGATGATAAGGTAACTAGCGGGACAATTAACGGTAATCAATCCTTTTTAATGAAAGCTGAAAAGGTAGGCAGCGACACCTTGCTTGCTCAAATTATCCGCATGGTGAATGATGCGAGCAGAAGTCGTGCACCAATTCAAAATTTAGCAGATAAGGTGTCTGGTTATTTTGTACCGGCAGTTGTTCTAATCTCACTGACAACCTTTGCTGTGTGGGCAATTTGGGGGCCGGAACCAGTTTATGTTTATGCCTTTGTTAATGCCATTGCAGTTTTAATAATTGCGTGTCCCTGTGCTTTAGGATTGGCAACACCCATGTCGGTTATGGTTGGTGTGGGTAAAGGTGCTCAAAATGGCGTGTTGATTAAAAATGCTGAAGCCCTTGAAAAAATGGACAAGGTAGACACATTAATCATTGATAAGACAGGAACGATTACCGAGGGAAAGCCAACAGTTGAAAAAGTTGGTGCATTTAACGGCAATTTAAATGAAAGCAAAGTGCTGCAATACATCGTGTCTTTAAACTATAATAGTGAACATCCACTGGCCGAAGCTACTATAATATACGGTAAAGAGCAAAATGTTGAAATAATAAAATCAGAGGCATTTAGTGCAGTTACCGGTAAAGGTGTTGAAGCTGTTATTAACGATCAAAAAGTAGCATTAGGTAATCCAAGAATGATGGAATATGCCAATGCGGAAGTAACCTCGCAAATGCAGGAAGAAGCTGAGACCTATCAAAAACAGGGTAAAACAGTTTCCTATTTATCAATAGACAAGGCAGTTGTTGGTTATGTAGTCCTAGGCGATAAAATCAAAACAACAAGTGCGAAAGCCATCAAAGTCCTTCAGGAAAAAGGTATTGATGTAATCATGTTAACAGGCGATAATCACGATACAGCACAAGCTGTAGCTTCAGAACTAAACCTTGCGAACTTTAAAGCAAGTATGCTGCCCGCAGATAAACTCAAAGAGGTAGAGAAACTACAAGAAAAAGGTAAGGTGGTTGCTATGGCGGGAGATGGCATTAATGATGCCCCGGCATTGGCAAAAAGTGATGTTGGTATTGCTATGGGCACAGGTACAGATGTGGCAATTGAAAGTGCAATGATAACTTTGGTTAAAGGTGATTTACACGGTATCGTTAAAGCCAAAAATCTAAGTCACGCTGTAATGACAAACATAAAACAAAATCTCTTTTTTGCACTTGTCTATAATGCATTAGGTGTACCTATTGCAGCAGGTGTTTTGTTTCCGTTTTTTGGGATTTTATTATCGCCTATGATTGCTGCGTTAGCCATGAGCTTCAGCTCGGTTTCTGTGATTGCAAATGCATTACGATTAAGAACAGGCAAAGTTTAACCTTTAAAATCAGACAATAACAGCTTGATGAACTTGATTTTTTTAGTAGATCAATCCATGGGTGGACAGGGCCAACCGAAATGAAAGGAGCTGGCTATGACCTGATTATTACAGCAAAACGACCAGTTTAGCAGTTTAGGAAAAGGCAGGAAGTTGGTAATAATATTTTTTAAAAAAAGGAGTTTAACCATGAGAAAAACAATCTTTAGTTGTCTGGCAATATCGCTTTTGCTGGCTACCTCCCTGTGGGCGGCTGAAAACCAACCAATGCATACACAAAATCCTTCCTCTTCAGGTTCTGAATATGGAGCTGGAGGAGGCATGGGACCTGGAATGATGGTACCGGGGTCGGGTTACCACGGACGAGGGCCTGGAATGATGGATTATGATCACCACATGGGCCGCGGAATGCGCGGGTATGGCCATGGGATGGCCCCTGACTCACAAGGATGGCAGCATATGTCCCCTGAGCAGCGTGAGCAGTGGCGACAGGCTCGCTCCCAGTTTATGCAGGATACATTGCCGCTACGGCAAGAGTTGAGTGCCAAACAGATGGAACTTGAGGTGGTTTGGGACCAGAAAAACCCAGATCCTGAGAAGGTAAAAGCGTTATCAGACCGAATAGCTGAGCTGCGCTCCAAGTTGGATCAAAAACACGACAAATACCTGACCCAGTGCCGACAGGAGTTTGGAGATCGTGGCTGGGCTTGTCCCGGTGGCGGCCGAAGGGGTTATTAAGGCTTATTTTAAGAACAAGGATTGAACTTCTGCCCGGCATCTTGCATATCCGGCCAACTAACGCTTGCCAGTTTTAGACACCAAATAGCTACAATCTTATTTTGTGGCATAAAATGAAACAAACCAGCACTGTTCAAATATTGTATTTGCAAGATTTAAGAAGAAAAACGGAGGCTGAGGACAAGCCATGAAACATTCATATATACCACCGGCACAGTCGGAGCGAAAGAGACGTCCGGTCATAGCGAACGATGAGACTCCCCCTGTTGCAGCGTCTCCATGGGGGTTTCTTATAAAATCATTCCGGCAAAGAATTCGATTCCCGTATGCACCACCCACAATATACAGGGTTGTTTGTGATTGTATTCGGTGAAGAAATAGTGCACTGGCCCACCATCGTATCACTAGCAGCATTCCCGATTATAGTACTCGCTTATACGCTGCTCGCACGCAAAGAAGAGCGTTAGATGGTGGCAAAATTCGGCGATCAGTACCAAGATTACCAAAGGCATGTACCCATATTTATTCCAAGGCGCAACAATGGCCGGAAAGAGGAGGTATAAACGGATGCACAAACCTTGACGATTGTCAGCGGCATTGTCCTGCTGATTGTCTTCGCCCTGGTGGGTGGAATATAAGGCGTCGTAATGCCCGACTAATGCCCAAAGAACAGCGGCGGAATAAGAACACATGATGTTTTAACGGAATATATGTGTTTCGCCTTTATGTGTTAAATCGGTTTAAATAAGGGAAAGGACTATGGTGAAAGACCCGGTTTGCGGTATGGAGACAAACAACGGACAGGCTCGGTCAAGAACCCTGTATATGGGGGAAGAGTATCTTTTCTGTAGCGAGGACTGCAAGGTGAAATTTGAAAAAAATCCCGAAAAACACTCGAATGTACTGGAAAATGATGTCTCGAAAACACGCAAGGTGGTTGTGGTAGGGGCAGGCCAGGTTGGGGCGACCATCTGCTTTGCGCTTACGATGAGTAGTCTTGCTTCGACCATAGTCCTTGTCGATTTGGATTCCGACTTGGCCGAGGGTCATGCCATGGATCTGAATCACGGCCTTTCATTTGTTCAACCGACAAGAATTTTTGCGGGGAGTTATTCGGATTGCAGAGGTGCGGAGATTGTTATCATTACCGCAGGTGCAGCTCAAAAGCCGGGTGAGACACGGCTGGATCTTGTTCGCAAAAACACGGAGATTTTCAGGGAGATCATTCCCAAAATCACGGCACATGAACCGAAAACATTGCTGATCGTATCCAACCCCGTTGATATTTTAACCTATGTGGCCCTCAAAATTTCCAACTATCCCATGAACCGGGTCATCGGGTCAGGGACCGTTCTCGACACGGCGCGCTTTAGATTCCTGCTCAGCAGGCATTGTGGTGTCGACCCCCGCAACGTGCACGCTTACATTATTGGCGAGCACGGTGACAGCGAGGTTCCCGTCTGGAGTCAGGCCAATATTGCCGGTCTGGCCTTGAAAAAACATTGTCCTGTTTGTGAAAGAAACTGTTCGCCTGAGCAAAGGGATGAGATTTTCGGTCAGGTAAGAAATGCAGCATACGAGATTATCAGTCGTAAGGGGCATACCAATTTCGCCATCGCACTTGCCGTCGATCGAATTGTCGGCACCATACTGCGAAATGAGAACAGTGTCCTGACAGTTTCCACCTTGATCAATGATTTCTATGGTATCTCTGATATCTGTCTGAGTGTACCCACCATCTTGAACATGAACGGCATTTCAAAACACATTCATATAAACCTGGATGAAAATGAGCGTCACAATCTACAAATCTCCGCAGAAACCTTAAAAAAAACGATCAGGGAACTCAATATCTGAGAGGAGGAAAGAAGAGAAGTCAGGATGTGCCTACCGATCCTATACAAAATCTTGGAAGATCGAAAAAATGGGAAGATCAAAGGGCTGGCTGGAGCTCAACTTGGGTTGTAAAAGCATGCTCAGAGAACATGGGTTTTTGTTTTCAATTAAATCACTGTTTTTATCTTGACATACATTTCTGTAATTGGGTACCATGCATTCGCATGATGCATCGGTAAGTATAAAAGAACCCTTTAAAAAAATTGATCTACTCAGACGTGAATTGGATGAGCGTTCACTGTGAATTTGGACTATGACTGAGGCATTAGCAGTCGGGTATGAGAGATGGAGAAGAAGCAACCGAGTAATTCGGCTTGTAAATTTCAGGCAAGCGGGTATATGAATTTGAAGAGGTGAATCATGGCATGCAAGATTTTGGTGGCAATAGATGAATCCAAGAGCTCTTTAAAGGCGATCCGCTACGTGGCTGAGACCATGAAATGCGAGGTGGAAATCACCCTTCTGAGTATCCTGCCTGATGCCATAGGAGCCTGTGGCCTTGAGGGACCTTCCTTAATACCGCTATTCAAGGAGAATCGGAAAGCCTTTTGTTCAATTGAGGACGCCAAGCGGGAAAACGTGCAGACGTTTATAAACCAGGCGAAAGAAGCGCTTGTTATGGCGGGTTTCTCCCCAGAGAACGTTAAGTTGAAAATCCGCAAAAAGGAAAAGGGCATTGCACAGGACATCATGAAGGAGGCAAGAGATGGCGGATACGACAGCA
>Ga0265295_1005163_pt1 | contig 16936 bp, 15 predicted proteins | sample Munlansysbiofilm_FD_192503 | JGI IMG/M metagenome (GOLD analysis project Ga0265295, IMG submission 192503) | Leachate microbial communities from a municipal landfill in Southern Ontario, Canada - Methane capture system biofilm | ecosystem: Engineered > Solid waste > Landfill > Unclassified ...
GAAGTAACCTTTTTCACCACCTTCACCACTGAAGAGGGTAAAGCATTAGATAAAATACGTAAATCTGAATTTGGATATGGATTTGGTCTAGGAACCAAATATAAAAAGTTCTCAGTTGAATATAGGTATGAAATAGCGAACGGAATGTCTGATTACGTATTTCTGCAAGCTAAAACAAAAAGATCCTTTTTTCTACTGGGATACACTTTCTAATTTTCGGAATTATTAACATAGGTTTAAACAACCCAGAGAATTATTGGGAACGTGAGGAATATGTAAATAATCATTTGGTAGTAGCATATTTTTCTTTTTTGGACCATAAGAATGAATAGGAACCTGGGTGTTTTATGGGTTTTATAAGAATTTCCATTTTTTTTGACCAAAGAATAATAGAAAAGAATTTGTAAAAAGCACCACCCAATAAATAGGACTTCAAGTACCACGTAGTGCCCATCCCCGAAAAAACAGGGTAAACATGAAGACCCGGTCTGCCTGCTATTTTTCCGGCAGGTTGAACTAATTCGGAGAGGCGCATAATATTATGGACTTTGGTATGGGATTAGACGGTTTTGTGCATTTTGGGCAAATGGTTTGGCTGTCTCCCTTTCGGGATTATATCTTCATCAGTTACCTTTTCCCTGTTTGCGAAATAGTTGCGCTGCCAAATTTTAAACTGGCAGACTTTTTGATTGAAAAACAAAAAAAAAGAAATGATAAGTTATTTTTTAATTTTTGGCATTTTTATGCTGTTGAGCTGGCTGATTGGTGCACGCTTAAAGTCAAAATTCAGGGAATACAGCAAAATACCGGTTAATTATGGGATGAGTGGCGCAGAAGTTGCTACTAAAATGCTTCAAGACAATGGCATATTCGATGTGCAGGTATTGTCAGTTCCCGGCGAATTGTCAGACCACTACAACCCGCAAACCAAAACCGTTAACCTAAGCAATGATGTGTATCACGGTCGCAGCATTTCGGCCGCAGCAGTAGCCGCCCATGAATGCGGTCATGCCGTGCAACATGCAGAGGCTTATGCCTGGCTTAAGATGCGTTCACAATTGGTACCGGTCGTAAGCTTTGCATCCAAATGGGTGCAGTGGGTATTGCTGGCAGGTATTTTATTAATAACTACCTTTCCGGGCTTACTTTTGGCAGGGATAGTATTGTTTGCGCTTACTACACTGTTTAGCTTTATCACCTTGCCGGTGGAAATTGATGCCAGCCGCCGGGCCACCCTGTGGCTGGATGGAAGCGGAATTACTACTGTAGCTACCCTGCCCAAAGCCAAAGAAGCACTTCGCCTTGCTGCCTATACCTATGTAGTGGCTGCCCTGGCCTCACTGGCTACCCTGATGTATTACATCATGATATTCCTGGGCGGTCGCGACTAATGAACATTACCTTCTAAAAAAAAGCTCCTGAATAAGGGGCTTTTTTTATGAGATATCTGCAGCAATAGGCAATCGTTAACCCTTTGTTGTTTAGCAGATTACTTGTGCTCAATCAATAGTTTCACCACCTGATTAAGTTTATTAAGATTTTCTGTTACAAACTTTTTACCTGCATCACGCAAACAGTTGAGGTTTTTAACCGATGCATCATCCATTTCAGGATTGGCTTCATATAAATCGGGAGCCAGGCGGATAAAATGATCCGGTGTGGTGGTGGTATCCCAGATTTTATGAAGCTGGTAAGTTACCGTTTCTGCATTACCCGACATCATAATGTCCAGTATGGGTTGTATCCATTGAATCATTCCCCAGTCCTTGGCTTTGCTGTATTCATAAGGCTTAAAGGTAGATCCGGTGCCAAGGGAAACGATAATCATATCCTGTGCCCGGGGCCGGTCTGGCTTTTCAGGATCATTAAGTACTTTACTAAAAGGGATTCCCCGGGCTTCGGCATACGCACACATGGCTGGATTATTGGCAAACACGCCACCATCAATCAGGGGATACGGCGTACCATACACTGACTTCACCCTGGCTACTTCAAAATAAGTGGGGGCTGCAGAGGTGGCACGCGCCACTTCCTTTATCAGAAAATCATGGGTATTGGTTGCCCGCGCATCAATCTGACTGAAAAAATGCGCCCGCCGGTTGCGGATGTCATAGGAAGTAACCAAACAGGGACGCAACAATTCGCTCAGCAAAGTATCTCCATAATAATCATTCAGGGCTTCTTCAAGTTCCGCAGCACTGTACTTTTCATCAGTGAGACCACCCTTGCTCTTAATCTTTTGCCAGAAGGTAATGTCAAAAATATCATCTCCCCTTTCCAGATAGAGATCAACAGCCTGACGGGCGGTAAATTTCGGTCGCAGGGTGGGTTTACCCTTGTCGTCCCGCTCGGGAATAAGGTAAGTACACGCCAGAATGCCCCCGGTACTGGTACCAACCAGAAGGTCAAAATAATCACTTAGCCTTACATGGTCACCTTCAAGAGCCATCAGTTGTTCCTCTATATAGGTGAGCACTACTCCGGGTAAGATACCCCTTATACCTCCTCCATCTATGGAAAGGATACGTATTTTCTTACTGCTCATGGTTTTATAGTTTTAGTGTCAATTAAAATAACAATATAAATTATTTAAAGTTAAATGCTGAAACAAATTTGGCTAAATATTAACTAAATTTTATCTGTTAAAAATCAGTCTGTTGTTAACAATCAAGCCGGCACTTCCCTTAAGTTTATCTCTACAATTAATATGTATCCATTGATTGGCATGAACCAGGCCCCTCTCCTTTACAGCCCTCTTGCTGATTAGTGATCCAGCCTGATGCTGTCTTACAGAAAGTAACAGCTTTACCAGTCGAAACAGCCAAAAGAGAATAGCTCAAATATTCAATCTTCAATTTATTACCATTTATCCCATAAAAATTCATTACTTTTGTTAATACGAAATCCGAATTCCTTACACTGCTATCTATGTTGAAAAGGTTTTTACTCTTTCTTGCATTACTCACTTCGGCGCTGCTGACAAATGCTCAAAAGCAGGCTAATTATTGGTATTTTGGCGACAATGCAGGGGTTAGTTTTGCCCTGGGGCCTCCCTTTGCTCTAACCAACGGGGCATTAAAAACGGGTGAGGGTTGTTCTTCAATTTCAACCGCTGCCGGCACCCTCGAGTTTTACACAGATGGCACCTATGTTTATAATAAAAATCATACCCGCATGCCTAATGGGTCCGGATTATTCGGTCATTCATCCAGTACGCAGTCTGCTATTATTGTTCCCAGACCGGGAACTACAACAGAATACTATGTTTTTACAGTGGATGCTGCCGACAATGGACTAGCTAAAGGCTTATGTTATTCAAAAGTAGATATGACCCTCAACGAGGGCCTGGGCGATGTAGTTACGAGCGAAAAAAATATTTCCCTGGTTCCTCTTGCCTGCGAGAAGGTAACCGCCGTAGGTCATAGTGACGGCCAGACTTTTTGGGTAATTACTAAAAAATGGGGCAACGCTGACTTTTATGCCTACCGGATTACCTACGACGGAGTGGTTATGGAGCCTGTTATCAGTACCACCGGTCCTCCCCTGGTTGGAAATATCTCGCAGGCTTCAAAAGGATATTTAAAAGTATCTCCTGACGGAACTAAAATTGCTTCTGCAAACAACACCGCCTTTAATGTAGGCATCTTTAATTTTGACAACAGTACTGGAACCATTGAACATCTGGTAACTGACTACAGTTACACAAATCCGGGTGGATATGACCAGGGCGGCCCTTATGGCGTGGAATTTTCGCCAAACAGCTCCATACTATATATTGGCGAATGGAAATCAAACCGGAGAATCCATCAGTATGATCTCTCTTCGGGTGATCCCACCACCATTTTAAGTTCCAGACAGATGGTAGCTTCAGTAGGTCAGGGTTCATATGCTATAGGCGCCCTGCAGCTTGGCCCTGACAACCGCTTGTATATTGCGCGTTATACTGGTGGTTATCTTTCAAGAATAAACCAACCCAATACGCTTGGCTCTGGTTGTGGTTTTGTTGACAATGCATTAAATCTGGCGGGCAGGAAATGCAATTATGGCCTTCCGCCCTTTATACAGTCTTTTTTCTATCTTTCCGCCGACTTTTTCTGGGATGAACCGGCCTGTCTTGGTTATCCCACCCAATTTTACACCAGTGCTTCTGACAATCCCGACTCTGTTAGATGGAATTTTCCGGGTGGCGTCACTTTTACGGATCTCAATCCAATCTATACCTTCCCCACAACAGGCCTTTACCCCATTACCCTGGAGGTTTACCTCTATGGCCAATCTAAAAATGTGAGTCATTTTATACAAGTCCGGTCAAACCCGGAAGTCAGTATTGGCAACGATACCACCATATGTCACAGCGAAGCTTTTTATCTGAATCCTGGCGAGTATAGTTCCTATCAATGGCAAAATGGAGCTACATCTCAGGAAATTTTGGCCGACAGCACCGGCTGGTACTGGTGCCGGATAGCCAATGAATGGGGATGTACTGCCATAGATTCTTTATACATGACCGTGCATCCAAACCCTGATGTAAGTGCCGGCCCGGAGAAAACCATAGCAGAAGGAACCATTACTACTCTTGAGGGTTCGGTTACAGGAGGAAGTGGAAATTATGTCTACCACTGGGAACCCGCTGCCCTGCTTACCAATCCAAATATTTTGCAACCCACCACCATTCCCATGATGACCACTACCGTATTTACGTTAACAGTAACCAATACGCAAACGGGATGTACAGGCCAGGACGATGTGTTGGTAACGGTTACGGGCGGAGTACTGAGCTGCCTTGCATCCGCTTCACCCACCACCATATGCAGTGGCGCTCAAAGCCAGTTACAGGTGCAGGCTTACGGTGGAACCGGTAATTTTAGCTATTCGTGGATAGCTGACCCACCGGGTTTTACTTCACAACTTCCTAATCCTATCGTGATTCCTTCACAGACCACCACTTATACCGTAACTGTAAATGACGGAGAAAATACAGTAAGCAGCAACGTGATGATTAAGGTTAATCCCCTTCCGGTGCCCGATGCCGGACCCAATCAGGTGATTACATTTGGCACATCCACAATATTGCACGGCAGTGCAGCCCAGGGTACCGGGCCATATTCTTATCTTTGGGAACCGGCAGACAAACTGGTATCGGCCCATGTGCAGAATCCAACTACGTTAAATCTATATGCATCTACCGTATTTACCCTGCATGTAAGCGATTTGGGTACCGGATGTGCAGGCGCCCAACCGGATTTTGTAACCATTGGGATGGAGGGCGATGCCCTGAGTGTTAATCCTGCTGCACAGCCGGATGTAATCTGCAAGGGACAGGAGACCCAATTATTTGCCCTTGCCGGAGGTGGCACACAGAATTACACCTACACCTGGACGTCAGATCCACCCGGATTTACATCAAATGATGCTGACCCTAAGGTATCTCCCACTACTACCACTACTTATATGATAAATATTTCTGATGGTTTCAATCCTGCTAATGGTTCAATTACCGTAACGGTAAATCCTCTACCTCAAATCAACCTGATACCGGATGATTCCAGAGTTAAAAAGATAAGCGACACTGAAATTGGTGTTTGTGTTTATGATACCATTACCATTGATGCCGGAAATCCCGGAGCTACTTATTTATGGAGCAATGGTTCCGAGGAGCAATCCATAGATGTGCTGACCTCTGGTATCAGTTTCGATCTTCAGGAATATAATGTTACAGTAACCAGTCCGGCTAACGGCTGTGACAACACGGCCAGCATTAAGGTATATTTTACTTTCCAGCATTGCAGCTATGGGCTGGATGAACAGACTTTCAGTAATTATCTGAAGGTTTACCCCAATCCATCAACTGACGGCTTATTTAATTATGAGATTGAAGGCTTAACAGGTGAATCGCGTATTGAAATCTTTTCAATTCAGGGCAGGTTCCTGCATGGAGAAACGATTCAGCTCCCTGCAGGGAATGCTTTTAAATCCACGATGGATCTTCACAATGTTCTGCCTGGAATCTATTACCTGAAGTTGACTAATAAAAAACTGGATATTTTGAGAAAGCTGGTAGTCAGATAAAAGAGTGGCACCCAACCAGCAGCGCACCAAACAGCAACACCAGGCCGTCGAGCCAGAAGGAAAAATAATGCGGATGCAGGCGACACTTCCTGCAGCGCAATAGCAGCCAGAGTATTGTACCTGTTATCAGTGCCGGTATCAGGTTCAACACGGGCTCCAGTCCAACCCATCCCCCAGAGATATGCATCACAATAAAGATCAGGGTGAGGCCCAACGCCAGGGTGTAGCTTGCCCGTTCACCCATCAGCACCGGCAGGGTTTTTATCCCATCCAGGGCATCACGCTGGCGGTCACGCACATCAAAAGGGAGGGTAAGGGCAACAAAAAAGGTAAAACGGGCTGCCAGCCCAAACAGCAGAAGCCCTTTATCCGGCGCCAGGTTACTTTCCAGCGCAGGGATAAGTACCGTAACCAGAGCCCATACTCCCGAAACTAAAAACACTTTTGCAAAAGGGAATCGCCTGATAAGCAACCACCGGGGCATCTTACGGGTTGGTAGCGTATAAAGTAAGGTGGCTAAGGTGAGGGGTAAAAGCATCAACAGGGTGAACCGGTGAAGTTTAAAAATTACACTGCTAAGCAAGACTGCGCACAACGCCACTCCGGTAAAAAGCCACATTTCCCTAACCAGAGATTTGAAGTTAATGTGAAGGATAATGGCCATCCGGTGAAAATTATAACCCAGGAAAGTGCCGGTAAACATAAGTATAAGCAGTGGCCGGAGGGGACAATCCAGTTTCATTTGCACACAAGTTCCCCAGGCCAGAGCTACTGCACCAAGCGAAAGCAACACCGAGGCATCAAGAAAGATTCCTTTTATTACTGCTGCTCCTTGCTTCATCCATATACAAACAACCAGATTCAGCCAATGGTTTTAGATTTAATATATTTTGCTTGCCGCTTACAAAAATACAAGCCTTGTTTTTTTGTGTTCTTTATGTATCGGTTATGAAAATAAAAATTTTATAAAAAAAATAAAAATCTCATTATGAATAAAAAAATGTATCTTTGCAGCTCATCAAAAATTAATTAAACACATCATGAGTACAGGAACAGTAAAATTTTTCAACGATTCGAAAGGTTTTGGATTTATTAAAGACGACGATTCAGAACAGGAATATTTTGTTCACGCATCGGGCCTGATCGACGAAGTCAGGGAAAACGATCAAGTATCCTTTGACCTTCAAGAAGGCAGAAAAGGATTAAACGCAGTAAATGTCAAAGTGATTTAATCTCTCCGGCATATAATCAACTTAAGCTCCGTTAGTAACGGAGCTTTTTTTTTGGCTATGGTTTGGCACCTGATATAACAGAAAAAAAAAGCCACCCAAAGGTGGCTCTATCATCTATATCAAAAAAACAGCGGCTACTTAAGGCCTAATTTTTTCTTAACCAGAGGCATAATATCGTCAGCACTCTCGGTATAAAGCAACAAACCTTCAGTGGAATTAAACACAAAGGTGTATCCGCTCTCTTTGGCTACGTCCTTTACGGCATTGCGTGCCCTGTTGATAATAGGGGCGGTCAGTTCCTCCTCTTTATCTTGGAGATCTTCCTGTGCGGTTTGCTGAAAATCCTGAATCCGGCGCTGCAAATCCACTATTTCCTTCTCCTTGGTTTGCTTAATGATGTTCGACATTGAAGCCAGATTGGTCTGGTAGTCGGATACTTTTGTTTCATATTCGGTTTGCATGGCCTGAAACTGAGACTGAAGCTGCTCCTGATACGTAGCAAAAGCTTTCCGCACTGAATCCTGTCCGGGCATCAGCTCATATAGTGCAGCGAAATTGATGTGACCGAGTTTTTGTGATTTCTGGGCACTAACCTGCATGCTGGTTAAAGCAATGGCCAGGATAAGAATGATTTTTGAAGTGGTTTTCATGTTAAAATTTAAAAATTTATGATCAATTGCCGCGCAAATGTAGTAAATTTTCTGATTTACAAGCCCATTTACTTAAACAGCTGTTTATTAATGTTTACTGACGACTTTTGTAGGAATAGCCCAGTTTATCGAGTACTTCTTCGCTGATATCATAACGAGGATTGGAATACATCATGGAAACGCTGCCGGCCTTATCAAAAATTACGGCATAGTTTTCAGAAGCAGCCAATGACTCTATGGCACCATAAATTTTTTCCTGAATGGGCTTTATCAATTCCTGGCGGCGTTTGAACAGATCACCGTCACTGCCAAACCGCTTCTTTTGCAGGTCTTTGGCTGCTTTTTCCCTGGTGATAATCTCATCTTCGCGTTTGTTCTTGATATCATCCGGCAATAGCACAGCTTCGGCTTTAAAACTCTTATAAAGCTGATCAATTTCAGCAAATTTGACTTCAATTTCGCGCTGCCATGTCAACGACAATTCGTCAATTTCTGCTTTGGCATCGGTGTATTCAGGAATATTTTCCATAATGAATTCACTATCGATGTAAGCGAATTTCTGGGCGTTGGCAAAAGGTGCAAACACCATCATAGTAATGAGAATGATAAATACTCTTTTCATTTTTTGGTCCTCCGTTTTAAGGCTATGGTTATTGAAAATGGTTATTTAACGCTACTATTAACAAAAAACCTGCCATGTTTTTATACTGTTTATTTGTTGAGTCGTTGAGTCGTTGAGTCGTTGAGTCGTTGAGTCGTTGCGTGTCCGCCTCAGGCGGGAATTGTCGAAAAAGTAAGCTGTTTCTCTTCCTTCTAATCAATGCTCTGATTAATGGAGAAGTGGAACTGACCCTTATTGGCCGAGGGTAATCCGTAAATATCGTCAAATCCATAACCCCAGTCCAATCCAAGCAGACCAAACATGGGTAGAAACACCCTGACCCCAACTCCGGCAGTACGCTTAAGAGAGAATGGATCGAAGGCCTTGAAGTTCTTCCATGCATTGCCGGCTTCCACAAAGCCCATTACATAAATGGTGGCACTGGGATTCAATGACAGTGGATACCTGAGCTCAAGGGTAGTCTTGTTAAAGATGGTTCCTCCACTGACATTATTCTTACCCATGTAATAATCAGGAGTGAGAGATTCATTGGTATATCCCCTCATGCCGATAATTTCGCGGCCATCCAGATTGTTGTAACCCGAAAGTCCGTCACCACCCAGATAATAGCGGTCGAATGGTGTTACCCCAATATCACTGTTGTATGCACCAAGAAATCCATATTTGGTACGTGCACTCAGCACGAGATTGCCCACCACCTGCCGGTACACCGAAAAGTTGAATTTCCATTTGTGGTATTCAATCCACTTGAAGCGCTCCTCATCCGGCATAGATTTATAATCTTTATCGCTGAAGAGCGAATACGGCGGGGTAAGATCCATGCTGACCGAAATTTCACTGCCAGACCTTGGAAAAATAGGACTATCAATAGAATTACGGGCAAAAGTAATACCGTAACTGAAGTTATTATACTGCCCGGTTCCCGAACCAAAGGAAAAAGTGGTATAATTTTTAAGCCGGTACATTTGCAGGCTCACACGCTGAACCAGGGTAAAATAGTCATCGGGCCAGGCCAGACGTTTGCCGAGCATTACCTGAACACCATCAATTTTAAAGTAGCGGGAGATTAGCTTACTCTCAGTGGTACCCAAATTGCTGTAAAGCGAGTGAAAATAGCTCACGCTGAATGAATTGGGCTTTTTCCCACCCAGCCAGGGCTCGGTAAAGGAAGCGCTGTAACTGATGTATCCTCTTCCGTATGACTGTAGCCTGAGTGATAATTTTTGGCCGTCCCCGGTAGGCACCGGACGCCAGGCACTACCTTTAAACATATTGCGGGCCGAGAAGTTGTTGAACGAAAGCCCGAGGGTCCCTACTATACGTCCATAACCCCATCCACCCGAAAGTTCAATCTGATCGGCCGAGGTTTCCTCTACCTTATATTCTATGTCAACCGTACCATCCGCAGGATTAGGAATGGGGGTAGGCACAATCTTTTCCGGATCAAAATAGCGCAACTGAGCCAGCTCACGGGTGGTGCGGATAATGTCGCTCCGGCTGAACAACTGCCCCGGCCGGGTACGCAATTCACGCATTACCACGTGATCGTTGGTGCGGGTATTGCCCTTTACACTCACTTTATTGATGGTGGCCTGCTTTCCTTCGCGGATGCGCATCTCCAAATCAATGGTATCATTAACAACCCTTACCTCCACAGGATTCACCTGGAAGAAAAGATACCCATCATCCAGATATAGGGTACTGATGTCAATCTCATTGGGATTGTAATTCAGGTTGGCCTCCAGTTCGCTCTGATTATATACATCCCCCCGTTTAATTTTAAGCACTTCGTTGAGCTGCTCAGCAGTGTATTTGGTATTTCCTACCCATTTGATGTCACCAAAATAATAACGCTGACCTTCACTAATATAGATATCAATATCAATAGCTTTAGGTCCGCTACGGTAAACAGTATCATTAAGAATTACAGCATCCCTGTATCCCTCGTCGTTGTATTTGGAAATCAGTTTACGCAGGTCAGTCTTGTAATCATCGCGGATAAACTTACTGCCTTTAAAAATTCTTACCCGGAAATTATCAGTTCCCAGGCTGGTAATGGCATTAAATACAGTATCGGTATTGAATGAAAGCATCTTCACAGGCACCTTAAACATCAGTTGATCCAATGCCCTGAAGGGTTTAAATACGCCCTTTTCCTTGGTCTCTTTCAGGGTGCGTTTCAGGGTAATGTCCGAGATCTGTTTATTCCCATGAAAGTGGATGGCATCAATGCGCACCTTACTTTTCTTGTCAATGTTAATGGTAAGGCTTACCTGATTGGGCCGGATGGTATCGCGCGACTGGGTAATATTCACCTCTGCATTCAGAAACCCTTTACCGGTATAATGTTTTTTAATGATATTGGTGGTGCGGTTTACCACATTTTCGGTAACCACATCTCCCTTCACCAGTTTTATTTTTTCACGCAGGTCATCTGCTTCTGACTTTTTAACTCCTTTGAAGGAAAACCTATCCAGTCGCGGTCTTTCCTGAAGCTCAATGTTTAAAAATACAAGTTCACCACTGAACTTGGTAGCCGAGATGCGCACATTTTCGAAGAGTCCCTGTTCCCATAACTTCTCTATGGCTTTGCGGATTTTTTCGCCGGGGATTTCAATCTTATCAGCCACCTGAAGGCCGGAAAGCATAATGAGCACATCGTGATCAAGGTATTGCACTCCGGTAATGGTTACTCCGCCAATAACATATTGCCGGGGGCTGGCGTAATCAATGTCGCTGAGGTCATCGCCTACCCTGATCTGGGCTTGCAAACTGAACGAAATTAAAAGCAGGAGGAGTGCGGGAAAGCGGGTGTACAACTTCATTTAGCAGATTATTATTTAATTTGTTCACTGATCATACCAAATCGTCTTTCCCTGTGTTGAAAATCGAGAATGGCTTTATATAAATCATCTTTACGGAAATCGGGCCAAAGCATAGGTGTAAAATAAAGCTCGGCATAAGCAACCTGCCAGAGCAAAAAATTACTGATGCGGTATTCTCCGCTGGTGCGAATCAGTAACTCGGGATCAGGATATTTTTTGGTATCAAGATAATTTGCAAACAATTCGGCATCAATCTGATCGGGTTCAATTTTTCCCTCCGTCACCTCAATAGCCAGTCGCCGGGCGGCTTCTGCTATTTCCCAGCGTCCGCTGTAATTTAGCGCAAGGATTAATTCCATACGTGTATTGCCTGCGGTAAGATCAATGGTTTCATTCAACTGCAAAAAGCAACTCTCTTCAAGATGCGACAAATCGCCTATGGCCTTTAACCGGATGTTGTTGTCCATCAGCGTAGCCAGCTCCGAATTCAAAGTAGCCACCAACAGATTCATCAACGCATCTACTTCCATTTTAGGTCGTTTCCAGTTTTCAGTGGAAAAGGCATATAAGGTAAGGTACTTGATTCCAAGTTCTGCTGCAGCAGTGGCCGTTTGTCGAACCGACTCCACGCCATTCTGATGTCCGAAAACCCTTTCCTGACCCCGGCTCGTTGCCCAACGTCCATTGCCATCCATAATGATGGCAATGTGTAGCGGAAGCTTTTCGAGGTCTATTTTTTCTTTTAAATCCATGCTTTGATTTGACGAAACTAAATTATGCTGTATTTCAATAACACCAATCAATTTAGGTGTTAATTATTGTTAATCAGATTAATAATAAGGATTTAGGCAGCGTTCATTCTCCAGATAGTTAAGCCGCAATGAGATGCTGAAAGAGATAAACGAAACCCAGTCATTGTATTCGGAGCTGCCCCGCTGCATACCGGCCCTGTGTTTGAGTGTAGGGTCAGACACCAGTTGACCGGGACTTACCGAACCCGGATCAGCCGTATTGAGGTCAAGGTAATAGGTAGTGCTCACGTCATCAATATAATCGGTAAAGGTTTTGCGCATTCCCCAATCAAGTGAAGCCCCCAAAAAACGGTTGAGGCTATACTTCACACCTATGCCAAAAGGAATGGCGAACACCGTGCGGCTATAGACTTCGCGATCGGGATACATGGCACTGCCCTGCCCTTCTGTCGCCAGGCCGTGCAGCTCATAAGTAGTTCCGTCATAGGTGGCCTTAGGATTAAAAAAAAGTACCGACCCACCAGCATACATATAAGGGGTTACAAAATTACGCAGACTGCCTGTGAAGTATTCGAAGAAATTAAATTCAAAGGTTACGGCAATGTCCGTAATTTGTGAATGAAAGTTCAGGCCGCGTTGTAGATTAATCTTTGACTGAAAATCATCCCCTTCCAACGATCCAAACATCAGTCCGCCTCTTACAGCCAGTCTGTCATTGAAATTATGACGGACAAACGCACCAAAAGCAGGTTTAGTCAATAAAAAATGTTTGCCGGGATTGAGGTCGCCCAGATAATAGGAACCTCCTCCGGAAACACCTATTTCTCCATAACTCTGTGCGATAGCCAAATGGTGAAGGAGCATCCCCAAAATCGGCAATAAAAGAAACTTTATTCTCATGTTTATTTTTCTTGGTGAATATGCACCGGTATCTCACATCCAATGAGGCTTGATGTATGCACACCTTTGTTTCCCCTGCTAATTTGGCCTGCAAAAGTAATCAAAAAAACAATGGATTAAAGCGTAGTTTCATGAAAGCGTACATCCTGCCCCCAAAGCAGTTTCTGACGAATGGTATTGAAGAAATTATTGCCTTGTATCTGCACCAGATTAATGGTAAAGTCTTCTTTTCGCACTACGATTTCCACGGACGAATCCATAACTGTATAACGCGAGTCGAGGCCAACCAGATAATGGGTCAATCTGCCTTCCACATTGATGCGGACACTACTTTTGTCAGGGATAACGACAGGTCGTACGGTTAAATTGTGCGAAGCTATGGGGGTAATTACAAAATTTTCGGAATCGGGGGTGATGATGGGGCCGTTACAACTCAATGAATAGGCTGTGGAACCGGTGGGCGTAGCTACAATAAGACCATCTGCCCAGTAAGAGTTCAATAAAAGGTCGTTCACATATACATGAACCAGTATCATTGAGCCGGTATCCTTTTTATTGATGGTAAGTTCATTGAGCGCAAAATTCAACTCTCCAAAAAGAGATTCCGGCGATTCCACGCGAAGCAGGGAGCGTTTCTCAATGGTATATTCTCCTGCTGCCAGCGCTTTTATGGCTCCATCAATTTCGTTTCTCGAAATACCGGACAAAAAGCCCATTCTGCCGAGGTTTACTCCCATAATTGGTATTCCCGAATCCCTTACCAGCGTAACCGCATCCAGTATGGTACCATCACCACCCACCGAAATAAGCATATCGGCCTGTGCACAAAGCTCCTGATGATTACTGAACAGGGTAGGTAGAGCAGAGAAGATAAACTTCCCGCTGACGAATTCGTAAAAAGGTTTATAAATACAGATGGACAGGCCTAAGCGCTCCATCACTTCAAGCAAATGCTGAAAATAAACAAACCGGTCTTCAGCAAAATTACGACCAAACAATGCGACTTTCATGGGCAGGTAGGATTATATAAGGAAGCGCTTAAAAACTACAAATGTACGACAGCGAATGCACATGACCTCAGATTGCAGCCATAAAATGCAGGAAAAATCCCGTCTCTCCTTCACCATTACGGGTGATTTCGGCCCTGAACACCTTATCATAATAGGTAACGAAATCAATACCCAGGCCAATACCGGTAAGCATTTTACCCGACAAATTATTATTTTGCTGCAGGTGGCCGGGCCATTGTTTTCCGGTATCTGCAAAAGCATTCAGGTAAATGGCATAAGGAATGGTGTTAAACCGGGGCGATTTAATACAACGAAGGTGAAGTGTACCCGGCTTTATGACATTATATTTGATATTGGCTTTCACCAGGCCGAAGTGGTCTCCATCCACCACATAATATTCATATCCCCGCACATAATCACGATCGTAACCCAGGGCCTGGCTCAGGTAATAAGGCTTAAATCCTGCGGTGGAAAGCTTTGACGCAAATAATAAAGCTGAATTCCAGCGCTTTCCTATTGGTTGATGCCAGCGCACTGAAGTTCTGAGGGTGGCAAAATGTATGGCATCCACCATTCCCAATCCATAGTGGGTAAGCATGGCATCCGCATACCAGCCGGCGAGTGGATAAGCCCTGTCGTCACGATAATCGGCTTTGACAAAATAGCTGAGGGAAGGGAAAAAGGTGTGCTGAGAGGCATTTCCGTTGTATGCTGGATTTAAGAGTAGTAAAGAATCGGAAATATTCAACCAATTGAGCGAGAACTGCAAAAAGTGGGTGGTATGAATGCGCTTCCGGTAGCGCAGATGTGCCGAAACAGTAGTTACCTGCCGCATAAAATCATCGCCCTTGTAGTATTCAAGTTTGTCGTTTAAGGTCTGATAGCCAATCTCCCGGTCACGGGCAAGCCTTACTTCAGTGCCCATACCCAGGGTTTTGGCGTTATTGATGTAAGGTTTTTCATAATGCAACAGCATCTCCTGCTGATATCCAAGCTTTACGATAAGGTGCAATCTTTCCATCCTGCCCCTGAAATTCTCCTGTTGAAAAAACAGTCCGTACGAAAGGCGGGTAAAGTCTCCTTTACGGTACCAGGTGTTAAAATTTGGGTCGTAAATTTCCAGGACAGGCCAAAGCCAGGTGTACCACCGCTCCTGTACCCTTATGTACTGGCTGATGTGGCCTTCATCCTTGAGTGGAAAAGCATCAATATCTACCGTGTGAAAAAGGGATAATTTCAACAGGTTAATACGGGAAGATTCTATTGCCTGCGTATATTCATCCCCGTTGAGGGTGTCACCGCTGGAAAAAGTCAGCTCACGAAGCAGTATGGCATCTTTGGTTTTTTCGTTACCCTGGAAGATGATGCTATCAATGATAAAGATATCATGATTATTCACAACGCTCTGAGCGAACATCGGCATAACCGGCAGTAAGAAAATCAAACTCAACAAACCCGGAAGGCGCATATTATCAGGTATTCAAGAATCGCATAAACGAATCGTAGCGATCACGGAGGGTTTCGTCGAAGTCATTCTCGAAAAAGGAAGCCTTTATAATGTAGTTAAAACGATTGAAGGTTTGAATGATGCCGGCAATGTCCATGCGGTCGATTTTAATGGTGACTTCCATGCGCGTGGAATCAGGCAAAGTAACAATATAGAGGCTCAGGATGTTGGCGTCATTTGATTCAACGTGACGGGCAATTTCGCTGAGTGAATAATCGCGAATACCCATTTCAAGCACAATAATTCCACCCGGATTATCCACAGCGGCAAGTCTGGCAAAATACTTTACCAGGCAGTTCAGCGTAATGGAACCGAGATAGGTGTGTTTTTCATCCACCACCGGAATAAGGGTAAGCTTCTGTTCATGTACCAGCCTGATAACATCATAAACATGCTGATAATCATAAACATAAGGCTTAATCAAAGAAAGGTTATGATTGCCTAAGGGTTCCTCAAATGTATTGGTTTCAAATATATCAGCTTCCGTAACAAGACCCAACAGATCGTTATTATTTACAATAGGAAGATGCGACACCTTAAACTCCTCCATCAGGTTAAGTGCCTGCAACCCCGTGTCGCTCGTCCTGAGCGGAACAATTAAATCGCTGATAAGAGCTCTGGCCAACATATTACTATAGCTTTCGTTGCAACAAATTTACATAAATATAAGACTTGTTGGATGAATTTGGGTAAATATTCTTTGTTGTTGATGTGTTTCGATGTGTGATCGGTGATGAGTGATCGGTGAGTGTGGAAGTGAGAGATGAGAAGTTAGTTTGGTCTTTAGTCTTTGGTCTTTAGCGTTTGGCGTTTGGCGTTTGGGTTCTTGGGTTTTGGTTCCTCTTGTCCCCCCGTCCCCCCGTCTCCTTGTCCTCAAGTCTCCCCATCTCCCTATCTCCCCTTCTCCCATTCACCCCTTCTCCCCGTCCCTTTTGGCCTTTGGTCTTTCTCTTTATCGCTTCGCTCTCCCGAGACAAGTGGCTTTTGGCGTTTGGTCTTTAGTCTTTGGTCTTTGGTTATTGGTTTTGGGTTTTGAGTTCCGGGTTCTGGGTTTTGGGTTTTGGGTTTTGGTTCCTCTTGTCCCCCCGTCGCCCCGTCTCCTTGTCCTCAAGTCTCCCCATCTCCCTATCTCCCATTCACCCCTTCTCCCCCTCTCCTCGTCCCTTTTGGTCTTTGGTCTTTCTCTTTATCGCTTCGCTCTCCCGAGACAAGTGGCTTTTGGCGTTTGGTCTTTGGTCTTTGGCGTTTGAGTTCTTGGCTTTTGGGTCCTCTTGTCTCCCCGTCGCCCCGTCTCCTTGTCCTCAAGTCTCCCCATCTCCCTATCTCCCCTTCTCCCATTCACCCCTTCTCCCCCTCTCCCCGTCCCTTT
>Ga0265295_1005164_pt1 | contig 16929 bp, 16 predicted proteins | sample Munlansysbiofilm_FD_192503 | JGI IMG/M metagenome (GOLD analysis project Ga0265295, IMG submission 192503) | Leachate microbial communities from a municipal landfill in Southern Ontario, Canada - Methane capture system biofilm | ecosystem: Engineered > Solid waste > Landfill > Unclassified ...
CATGTGTATCTCCCCGCAAAGCCTGTCTAAAGTGGGTCGAATTCAAAACTATCAGAATCTTCTTTGGTTTCGGTTTCAGTCTTTTCAGTCCAACGGTGTTCCATTTCTTCCATATAGCAATCAATATCACCGTCACCGGCTTCTCTGGCTTTTTGCATCATCCGCATAACTTCTTCAACCTCGGGGTCATTGCTGTAGCCTTCGCCCATATAGTTATGCTTGTCTAAATTGTCTGCCAGATTTTTCATGGTCATCATATTCAGTTCGCCGTCTTCCATCGATTTCTGCATAAAGACTACTAACTCGTCCAAATTCATTTCACCGAAAACTGATTGAAGCCCCATCTCAGAATTGAGGGATTCTTGTTCTTTGATCATGATAAAGCTGTCGATAACCCGTAATTGCACAAAAATTGACTCTAAAGTATGGTCAAGATTTTGCATACGTTTGTCCAACTGAACAATTTTCAATGAAAGAATTTTCTGCTCTCTGGCGCCGGCTTTTTGGACACCCTCAGTAAAAAGAGCCCGTTTTTGTTTTTCGATATCGCGAATTTCGGTCAGAAGCAGGTTTTGTTTGTGTTCGAGGCGAATTTTTCCTCGTTGCGCATCTTCCATCTTGATGTCATTCAAGCTGGCTTTTTTTGCGCTCTCCGGTTCAGTCATGCCTAATAAATCTTGAGCAACTTTCAAGCCGTAGCTGAACAAGGATTTGGTGTCCAGTTTCCGCTTGTTTCCCTCGGTTTCATTTTTTTGTTTAGCCATCTTCTCTCCCATATAATTGAATAAATCTAAATTTTTTGAATCGCCAGCCCAAGGTCTTCTAACTCGACCAGGCGATAATTACCTTTGTTTGCCATCCGTTTGAAGCTTTCCATTAATACCAATTCAGAAAAGGGCAATTCATTCTTTGCCGTGATCAAGGTCAGGCTGGAATGTCCCTTTGAAAGCATCAGGCTTTCAATCTCAATCTCGGCATCCTGGGCTTCTTCACTGAGCAGGGATGGGTTGAACAATTCGGCATACTGAACCGAACGAAGCTCATTTAATGGGTATATCAGATTGTTGCTTTGCATATCAAAAAGGTATACCAAAAAATCCTCACTCGCAAATGCTTGTTGATCTTCAGAGCCGGTAACAATTTTTTTGGCGGCTTCCGTCCAACCGGTTGGTGATGCCAAGACGAGAAGCTTGAAACTGCCGTCCGAAGGCATTGCGTCGCTGATTTGAATCAGACTTTGTTCCAGGTCTTCTTCGTCCAAAGACCAGCTGTCGAAACCGGAACCAACCATCAGGTCGAGGCGACTGATAACCCGAATTTCGATAATCAAGCCCGAATCTTGCTCATTGGCTTGGGGTTTGTAGATGTACTGCAACCAGGCGTTTAGGGGTTGTTCGCTTGCTTCGCGCGAATCGAGCAAAACTTTGCCCTTCAGCCGCAAAACTTCCGCCCGATCATCGCCGGTTTTGAGAATCGCTTCCCAATCGGGAATAGAAAGCAAACTTCCGCTGACCGGATGAGCGATGGATTCAATCCGGCGCATTCGGGAACGCAAACGATTGAGATAGTTCACCTCAAGCAATCGCGCCTGACCGGCTCTGACCTTAATGGGACCTTCCGGCTTGGATATTTTTCGCAAATTGATCGCTTCGGTAAAACCCTGATGAGAGCGGCATTTAGTTTTCCCGGCTATCGCACAATTGTTGCAAATAACTTCAACACAGCCTGGGCTGCTGCAACGCTGGGCAATTTCCGAGCTGTTTTTCAAAATTTTCAAACAGGAGCCACATTTGATAATTTTAGGAGTATCGGGGTCGGTTTTATGGAGAGAAGCAGGGCTTTGATTTACGATTTTCTCCAAATCTTCCTGGCGAATAAAAATCAGCCCGCCAATCTTAATAGAAGTTAATTCGTCCGCCCAAATTCGCCGATATACCGTCCTCGTACTAACCCCCAGCATCTCTGCGACTTCTTTTATACGGTAAAGTTTGTCCTTATCACCCATTATATTCTCCTCATGGATGGTTAAATTGTCCATGAATGTTCATAATTGTACACGCCTTCAACTGGTTGTCAAGGGGCAAAATGGAAAATATACGGATTAAACTTTAGATTTGCTGAAGTGAAGCGAGTGCTGTGCCTCTCTTCGCCAAGATTGTTAACAGGAAAACATCCGTTTAATGTAAGGCGAGCTTGCTTGCGATTCAGCCGCAAGCGCAATTGAATCTCAAATATCCCAGTATCCTGCTAAAGTATCGCGTGCCCATACAATAGCGTCGATGACCATAGGATCGCTTTCGCTTTCCAAAACTTCTTCTAATAAGGGAAGGAATGAGCTGTCGCCACTATTCCCAATTGCGATGGCAACGTTTCTTCTAAAGCCACTATGTGTAGCGCGCCAAATTGGCTTATAGCGATATTTTACTTTGAAGTCTGAAGCTGATATTAGCAAACTCTCTTCCAATGACTGTTCTTCTTCCAAAAGCGGTTTTGCCGAAGTGAGTTTTGCTTTTTTGTTAACCGGGCAAACAGTTTGGCATTGATCGCAACCAAAAATTCGATTCCCCATCGCTTCCCGAAATTCAAGTGGGATTTCCCCTCGGTTTTCAATTGTCAAATAACTCAAACAGCGCCTTGCATCAAGCGTTCGATTGGGAAGAATTGCCTGTGTCGGGCAAGCCCTGACGCAACGGAAACAATCGTCGCAACCATCTTCCAAACAGGGACGGCTTTCTTCAATCTCAAAATTCACCAAAAGCTCGGACAGGTTAATCCAAGAGCCAAATTTCGGGTGTAGCAAAAGTGAATTTCGTCCAATCCACCCCAAACCGGCTTTTTGGGCATAATTTTTTTCCAGTATTACCGAAGTATCCACGCAGGCATCGCTCTCAAGCTTTTCCTCTGTCAGTCCTTCAATCAAGGCAACAAACTTTTTCAGCCGCTCATAAAGCATGTCATGATAATCGCGATGAACCGCATAGGCGGCAATTTTTCCGTAGCCCTTTTTACCGGAAGCTGTTGGCGGAGGATAAGCCGAGACCAGGCTAATCACAGTTTTACAAGAAGGCAAAAGAAGACGCGGGTCGGCTTTACGCTCCATAGAATAGGAGGAAGCCAGGTAGTCCATATCGGCATACTTTCCCTCCTCAATCCATTTTTTGTGCTTTTCAAAACCGGGCACCGGGAAAATTGGCGAAAAAGCACAATCAAGAAAGCCGAGGCTCAACGCCGCGGCTTTGATTTGTTCTTTCAGTGAAATCATGGCTCTAAAAAATTATTGGATTATATATTGGAAAAAGAAATAGCCAATAGCAGTTCCGTTTGCGTTAAAAATTTGCCAATTGCTCTTAGCTGTACCGACAGTTTCCGGTGCGGTGAAGTCTAATGTGAATTGAATGCTCATGGAAGGCGGTACGTCAATCGGCATTGTGTATTTAGTTGGGGAGACATTAAAGTTATTTCCGTCAACATATTCAATATAATATTGCGGAGTCCAGGTCGTTGAGCCGTTATTCATAATGGTAACCACAACCTTAAATTTTTCTCCGGCACCTATGGTCGAATCGTCTGCCGGAGCACTTCTCGCCCAAACACCGGAATCCACGCCTCCGGTTGTCGTCGGAGCCGCATAGGTAACAGTTACCCCGGGAGTTTGAGTGGTACCCATTGCTGCAGTTGGAATGGGATTGGTTGGAGTAATCATCTGAATCGTTGCTGTTGGTACAGGCGTGTTGGTAGGAACAGGGGTGTTAGTTGGGCGGGCAATGGCAGTTTTAGTTGCTTGTGCGCCAACAGTCGCCGCGACCATAGTATGGCGTGCGTTTTCTTCTTCCACCGGGTCAACTTTAGGTCGGCATCCGGTAAAAGCAATCATCATTACAAGTCCAAGAATCAGGACCATTTTTATTTTCTTCTTGTCCATCATTTCACCTTTCATTATTGACGGTTAATAGCTATATTATCTCACATAATTGTGACGGCTAATTCAAGCTTTGTCAAGCCAAAACGGTTGACCTCAGGGTTGGATTCTAGGTCCGAGCAAATGGACCTCGTCACCTGCCGGTGAGCCTTTTGCCTTCAACAAAAGCACAATTCTAAACTGTCTTCCACCGATTGCCGAAAGATCGGCAGTGAGCAGCTGATATTTTTCATCATAGGCTTCGTCCCATTTCGCAATTTGCACCAAATCACCCTTAGAATCGAGATAATTGATGCTAAATTCAACCTCACAGCTTGTCTTGCCGGGACGACAACCCAAAATTGCACTAAACTTTGCTCCTTCGGGGATGTTCATCGCCGGAAAACTGCCTTTTAGATAAGCATCGTTCGCATTAAAGAGCCCCATCCAGAGAGCCGTTTCGTCATCTTCGTAACCATTTTCAAGAATCGGGCGGTTGTCAGAATAGACAAAGCCAGCGCGATCTCCGGGTTGGCCGGGGCAGTGTAATTGACCGATCGGGCTTTCCCATGTAGCGGAACAATAGGTATCCGCCAGGTTGATATTGTCACCCCGTACCTGAATTTCGAGCCAGAAAGTTGTTTCCGGATTGCGGAAGGCAAAGAGAACACCTTCGGCACTGCGAAGTTTGAAATCAGAACGGTAAGTTCCGGCACTCAAAGGGGCATTCAGAGGCAGCGTAATGGTAACGTTTTGTCCGGGTGCAACCGGAGATGAGCTGATTGGGATGCTTGTGGTAGTGCTGAGCTGACTGCCGGAAACGAAAACCAGGCTGTAATCCTCCGTCCAGCTACAACTGCCAATGTTTTTCAGGGTCCAGGTTTTGGTAAAAGCCGTCCCGGGGAAAAATTGGCTTCCGTCAGGAATGGATTCTTCAACAAAACTCGCCAAATTACAATTGGAATCCTGAACCGGTAAAAGCGTCGGGATTGGCGTGTTAGTCTGAGTTGGCAGAACAGCGGTTTCGCCCGGGGTCGGCAATATTGGTGTTCGGCTCGGGATCGGAGATGGGGTTGAAAGCGCAAGTGCTTCGAATGTTGATTGTTGACTTATCAGGTCAGTCGCTACAATTGAGGTCGTCATTGCTTCGATTGTGGCGGCGGAAGACGTTTGATTGAGCTCAAATTGCTCAGCCGGCGTTGGGATCGCCTCTGTTGTCTTTCCACAAGCGACAGACAAGAGCATAAAAGCCAAAATAATTATCGATTTGAAGCGGTTTTTCAGCATGCCATCTTCCTTCCGGAGTTAATTATAACGGCAGATGACGGGAATCGGGGAGCGGGGAAAGGGGATTGTTAGCTGTGGTTTTTTGTGAAGTCGGTCAATTTTCAACTGGGTGACTGTCAACCGCTCCGCTTTCCCTGGCATTGCTCTTGCAACTATTAGCACAGGAAGTTTATGCAAGGAGCATACTATGAAGAAGTTTAGAATAATCATTTTTAGCCTTATCGCGCTTACTATTGCGCTTGCCGGTTGCCAACGGTCGGCATCCAAAGCGCCTGATATTACCTCTGATAATAGCAACCAAGGCGCATCCCCGCTCACGGTTGACGAGCAAATTTTGGCCGCTACGGCTACCGCAGACGCGATTCGCCAGGATTTTAATATGCCCACCCAGTTGGTACCCAACGCCCAGGGCACGCAAGTCGCCATTACCGCCATTCCGCCAACGCCCATCCCCAGCGTTACGCCCACCAATCTGCCTACGCCAACACTCTTGCCGCTTACCCGACCGACTTCCTGGACCATTCATGGCGGCGAAACAGTTTTTTGCATCGCTCGTCGTTTTGACCTAAACGCGGATGAGATTCTTTCGATGAACGGTTTAAACGCATACAGCATGCTTCACATTGGCGATGTTTTACAATTGCCGCAAAGTGGCTCATGGGCCGGTGGAGATCGCAAGCTTCTGGATCATCCCGACACTTGGGATGTCAGTCCCGGTGAAACGGTTTATGAAATCGCCTGCGCTTATGGCGATGTTTGGCCCGAGCATATCATCCAGGCAAATGGCCTAAGCGAGCCCTATGACCTGAGCGGAATATCGAGCCTGGTCATCCCGTAACAAAAATGAATTAGAATTAAAGAGGCTTCGTGCCTCTTTTTTTGTAAAAATAATTCGGTTTCAGATAAGGACAACATTGTGACAGAAACAAAAATTACCAACAGAAAAGAAGTTTTCAAAGGTCGGGCATTTAACGTTGAGGAATTGCAGTTAACTTTACCGGATGGCAGAGAACAGGTTTATTACTTGGTAGATCATTTGGATGCTGTAACGATTTTACCGATTGACCGGGAGGGCATGGTTTATTTCGTCAGCCAATTTCGAGTTGGTGCCGAACAGAACGTATTGGAGCTGCCAGCCGGTATGATGAATCCCGGGGAAGAGCCTCTGACATCCGCCCATCGCGAATTGCAAGAAGAAATCGGTCATGATGCCGGAAAAATGGAAAAAGTCGGCAGCTTTTGGATGGCACCTGGTTACACTTCGGAATTTTTGCATATCTTTTTGGCAACCGATTTGATTGAACACAAATTGCCGGAAGACGACGACGAATTCCTGAGCGTCGTCAAAGTTGATTTGCGACAAGCCTTTGAGATGATTAAATCCGGAGAAATACAAGACGGGAAGACACTCTCAACCTTTATGTTAGCATTGCCGAAACTTAAAGAATTAGGATTAACTGCAAACTGGTTTTAGTTTAAATTTGTTTGAAAAAGACTTCCTTTTATGGTGCTTACTGGTTTATAATAAGGAGGAAAGAATAAAAAATGACGGAACAAGCTGCAAATAACGGTCTCACTATCCTTATTACGACATTTAATGCTTCTTCAATGATTGAAGAAACCTTAAGTCGTCTGATGACGATGGAAAAGGTGTCCGGATTAGCCTGGGAAGTTTTGATTGTAGATAACAACTCCACCGATGATACTGTTGAAAAAGCGCGCAAGTTTTGGGATAACTAGGTCGAACTGAGAATTATCAATGAACCGCAGCAGGGCGCCGGTTATTCAGCATTTAGAGGTCTAAAAGAAGCGAAATATTCTTGGATTGGTTTCGTCGATCAAGACAATTGGTTGCATTCAGATTGGATGATCAAAGCAATCAAATATATTGAGGAAGCAGAAAATGCGGCTATTGTTTGTGGGAGAGGCTATCCGGTTTTTGAGAGCGAAAAGCCAGCTTGGTTCGATCGATATCAAGCTAATTTTGCTGTTGGGCAACAAATTAAAACTAACGGTAAAGCTGAAAACTTGAACAGCTTCTTTTATAACGCCGGCAGTATTATGCGAAAGGCAGCTTTTGAAGATGTCCTAAAAACGGGTTTCCAACCTCTGATGAAAAGCCGGGCAACAAATCAATTGCTTGCGGGTGATGATACTGAAATGCAAATCATGTTTCGCTTGCTCGGTTGGGAAATCCATTATCAAGACGAGCTTTGTTTTGATCATTTTATGCCTCGACAACGGCTTTCTCGTGAATATTTTCGAAATATGCGCATGGGCATGGGCACAAGTTCGGTTTATTTGGGGATCTATCGAAACATATTAAAGGCAAAAATCAACGGGCAAAAACCGATTCCAATTGACTGGAAAAAAGCTTTGCAAAATGCATTCCGCCAAACAATCCATGACCCATTGGCAATTTTTGCCAGTTTGCTTCCAAATTTCACCTCAAATCATCGCATTGCAAGCTATTGGTCTAGTCTCGGTGAATATCGCGAAAGGCGAAAACTTGGTAAGGAATTTGAAACCGTTCAAAATGGAATTTATGCCTGGATGGATCGCTGGCTTTGGCAGTGAAAGCGCCTTAAAAAATAGTCAATTATCAGCATCTATTCATTCTCGTTTTGCAAAAGTTGTCATTCGCACACAAACAATATCCCGAAATTGCGGCTCTTGAACTGACTCAAGGACAACTCTGCGATGACCGTCATGATCTTTTTCATAGGCTCTGTCGGCGGAATTATGGACGATCAAAATCCCCCCTGGTTTCAAAAATGGGATCCACTCGTCATAAGCTCGGCGTGCACCTTGGGGGCTTTGGTCGCCATCCAAAACCAACATGTCAATCGCCTCATGCCAATCTTTAACGATTGAATCATCCGTCCCCTGATGAATTACCACGAATTTTTCTAAACCTGTTTTTCGAATATTCTCTTCAAATTGTTCTCGTAAACTCAGCTTAAGCTCGCCTTCAATTTTTTTATACACAGGCACTGAGAATTCATCGCCCGAAGCGTCGAATGGATCGATAACGTGGACAATGCCATTGCCTTTCAATCTGCGCGCACCGGCAGTAATGACGGTCGAACGTCCCAAAAAAGCCCCTATTTCAACTACGATTGCATTGTCAGGCAGGCTGTAACTACTCTCCCACTTTTTGGCTAATTCTTCAGCCGTCACCCAACCTGGGATTTGCTCCGCTAAAAACATGTAGGCTTTTTTCCCGCCTCGTCCGAATTTGACTAAAAGCGGATAGACAATCCTTTTTATCGTCTGTTTTATTTTTGTAAGCATAATAGGCCTCAAAGAGCAGAATATGTTTTTAGTATAACACCGAGATTATAAATAAGAAGTAGAAGTCCTGTCCAACAACAATTCTCATGATGGATGCGGGCAGTTCCATTTTGAGAAATCCTGGTCGGGGTAATACCAAATTGAATGATTCTACTTATTGGATTAGAATTATTGGCAGCAGTATAAAGACGGGCGAAATTGTATGATAAATTGAGGAAGACAGTGGTAGAAAACAAACGCTTTGAAAATAAGAAAATTCTCATAACCGGTGGTTTGGGCTTCATTGGCTCCAATCTGGCGATTCGTTTGGTCGAATTAGGGGCGGAGGTCACGCTGGTTGATAGTTTGATTCCCACCTATGGTGGCAATCTCTGGAACGTTGAACCAATCAAAGACCAGGTTCGCATCAATATTTCGGATGTGCGCGATCCTCACTCTATGAAATATCTGATTGCCGGGCAAGATTATCTCTTCAACCTTGCCGGACAAACCAGCCACATTGATTCTATCCAAAACCCGGAAACCGATCTTGCCATTAACGTCCAGGCTCAGTTGCAAATTTTGGAAGCCTGCCGCCATAACAATCCGGAAATCAGAGTTGTTTTCGCCAGCACCCGTCAGGTTTATGGTCGCCCTCTGGCAATTCCGGTAAATGAAAGTCACCCGCTGGCACCGGTTGACATCAACGGGGTGCATAAACTTGCCGGCGAACAATACCATCAGCTTTACAATCAGATTTATGGCATCCGTTCTGTCATTCTGCGTTTGACCAACACTTACGGTCCCCGCATGCGCGTAGTCGATGCTCGGCAGACTTTTTTGGGTATCTGGATTCGTCGCCTCCTCGAAAAAGAACCCATTCTAATTTACGGCGACGGGGAGCAAAAGCGCGATTACAACTATGTTGATGATGTGGTTGATGCACTTCTGCTTGCTGCTCTAAGTGAAAATTGTTGCGGAGAGGTTTTGAATTTGGGCTCTGAGGAATGTTTTTCGCTCAATCAAACCGCTGAGATTTTCCTAAAATTAGAACCGGAAGGTTCGGCACAGAACATTCCCTTCCCATCAGACCGAAAAGCAATCGACATTGGCGATTATCAGGGCGATTTCAGCCTCATAAAAGCCAAGCTGGGATGGTCGCCAAAAACTTCTTTTGAAGAAGGAATGCGAAAAACAATCGATTATTACAAGCAATTTTCAGAAAAGTATTGGTAAAACGATGAACGAGATAAAAATTCCCTTTGCTGACCCCAAGGCTGATTACCTGGCTCAAAAAATTGAGATTGATGCTGCAATCCAAGCGGCACTTTCCAACGGCTTTTACATTTTAGGCCCCGAAGTGAAGGCTTTTGAAGAAAATTTTGCAAAATTTGTTGGCTTATCAGATTGTGTGTCGGTCAATAGCGGTACTGATGCGCTGATCTTGGCTTTGAAAGCTCTCGGCGTAGCACCAGGTGACGAGGTAATTACGGTTTCCCAAACTGCCGTCGCAACCGTTGCGGCGATTGAGCTTGCCGGAGCAACTCCGGTTTTGGCAGATATTGACCCTCAATCTTACACCCTGAATCCTTCGCTTTTACCGAGCCTGATAAGCAAGAAAACCAAGGCAATCATTCCGGTTCATCTCTATGGACATCCGGCAGACATGCCCGCCATCATGGCAATTGCTCGCCAGCATCAAATTGCGGTGGTGGAAGATTGCGCCCAGTCACATGGCGCAAAAATCAATGGGCAGATGGTTGGAAGCTTTGGCGATATAGCTTGTTTTAGTTTTTATCCAACTAAAAACCTTGGCGCAATTGGCGATGGCGGTGCAGTTCTGACAAATAATCCCGAGCTTGGGCACAAATTGCGCATTTTGCGCGAATACGGATGGGAAGAGCGTTATGTCAGCAAAATTGCCGGGATGAACAGCAGGCTGGACGAAGTCCAGGCAGCCATTTTGAACGTCAAATTAGTGGATTTGGCGGCAAAAAACCAACGGCGAAGAGAAATTGCTGCGATTTATCAAGAAAATCTCGCTAATTCAGGCTTGATTTTGCCACTTGCTAAGTCTGGTGTTGAACATGTTTATCACTTGTACGTTGTTCAGAGTTCAGATCGTGAAAGACTGCGGGAGGAATTGAGAAAAGAAGGAATCGGCAGTGGAATTCATTATCCTTTAGCCGTCCACGAGCAAGCGGCCTATCGTAAGCGCCTGCGAGGTTTTGAAGCCTTACCGGTAACCGAAAATCTTGTTCCAAAAATTCTTAGCCTTCCAATGTATCCGCAACTGACTGATGAGCAAGTCCATTATGTTTGCAAGGCTGTCTTGAAGTTAGTTAGAGAATAGCTTGTTCTTCCGATAAAGCCCCTCCCATTTCGATATTGTTATCTGGTCTCCACTAACTAATGTTAGCATTGGGTATTTAAGTTTGATAGGCGAAATTGAATTAGGGCAAGCGCTTGCGATGAGAAGGTGCGGAAAAATAAATGATGGACAATCTCGGCTTTTCTGTTGGCAATACCGAGTTTGAAAGAATTATGGTTAACTGCAAACTGGTTATGATTTATATTTGTTTGAAAAAACTTCCTTTTATGGTGACTCCTGGTCTATAATAAGGAGGAAAGAATTAGAAATGACGGAACATGCTGCAAAGAAGGGTCTCACTATTCTCATTACGACTTTTAATGCTTCTTCTATGATTGAAGAAACCTTGAAAAGACTGATTGAGATGGAAAAGGTGCCAGGTTTGGACTGGGATGTCTTAATAGTAGATAATAATTCCTCCGATGATACTGTCGAAAAAGCTCGTAAGTTTTGGGATAATCAAGTTGAACTGAGAATCATCAATGAACCGCAGCAAGGAACGGGTTTTGCTAAATTCAAAGGTATGAGTGAGGCAAAATTTGAGTTCATTGGTATCATCGATCAGGACAATTGGGTACACTCGGACTGGATGGTCAAGGCTGTCCAATATCTGGAGCAGGATGCAAGCGCAGCTATCATTTGTGCAAGAGGCTATCCCGTATTTGAAACTAAAAAACCAGACTGGTTTGACCGCTATCAAGCCAATTTTGCTGTTGGCCCTCAATCGGAGAAGACTGGAGCGACTGAAGACTTACAGCGCTTCTTTTATAATGCTGGCTGTATCATGCGAAAGTCTGCCTTTGAGGAAGCGCTGAAAGTAGGCTTTGTGCCTATTATGCGCAGTCGAACTTCAAATAATTTGCTTTCCGGTGAAGACACTGAATTGCAAATTATTTTCAAACTCTTAGGCTGGGAGATACATTATCAGGACATGCTCCGCTTTGATCATTTCATGCCCAAAAAACGGCTGAGTGTCAACTATTTTCGCCGATTGCGGGAAGGAATGGGCGCAACATCAGTTTACTTGAGCATTTACCGAGAAACGATGGATGCATTCTTTGAAGGCAGGCAAAGAACCAGAATAAATTGGCGGCAGGAATTAAAAAAATCATTTAAGAGCGTAATTCAAGACCCTTTGGCAGCTCTTGCAAGTCTCTTTCCTGAAAAGTTTGCTTCTAATCATCGTGTGGCATCTTTTTGGTCGAATCTCGGTAATTTCAAAACAAGACGCTTTTTAAAAAGCGATTTTGAGAGAACACAGATCGAGTTGGAGAGTTGGTTGGATTCCTGGCTTGAAAAAACGCCTCTTAATAAACATCAGGAGTAAATAATCTTTATTCCCATTATTTGCCTAGAGAGTTTGAAGAATTATACGGGTCAAATACACATAATGCATATCTTTCTGCATCTTTTCCAATATCAACTTTCATCGGGAAAAAAATAGGACGAATACTTGTTGGGATTGGTGAAGACAAGTTGGTGTTTTCTTCAGTTGCATGAATCACAAATAAGTTTCCTGAAATTAGAAATGAAAAAATACTATTTCTTGGATCTTCACCTTTTGGAACAGATTGCCAGGTTGTTGTGATTCCCCTGTGTTGTATATTGGTTCCAGGTGCCTCGTTAAATTTATATGCATCAAAAGATCCATTGTGACTATAAGCGCTAAAAGAATCAGCAATCGTATTTGCTGGACTATTCATCCATAAAGCCCCGTTGTCGGTTAGAATGGGGTCCGAACCGATAAAATCAAAATCAATTCTGGGAAATCCCTTTTCTAATCTAATTAAGATTAATGGCTGTGCTGAATTTGCATCTTCATTAAGAGTTACTTGTTCCGCCATAAGATAACCAAAACCAGCCGATATTTTTCCTATTTTTATATTCTCAGAGAGAATTGAAAAAACATTTTCAATATCAGCTGTCTTTATATCCACTTTGACAATAGTAGATTTCTGGAGATTGCTCCCGTCAACACCCTCGATATAACTAATATAGACTGCATTATCGGTCACAGCAAGGTGAATATCTTGTGCGATGGAAGGCTGAATTCTCGTATCACTAAAAAGACTCTTGACAATTTTTGTTTTGAAGTTGTATGAAAGAACTTTCCATTCGCCTTTATAGTTATTTTTCTCAGTATCGAGATAAATTAAATTGTCTCCTTCAAGGAATATTGGAAAGTCAATCTTGCCTGCAGTAAATTGTGATTGGATGAAAGGCTTTTCTTCATTTGAAATGGTGATTTGGTTAATAGACTTTGAATCGGTCGATTTTGTGAAGATTAATGCAGTTTCTTCGTAAGGAATAAGAAAGATTTCATTTTTGGATTCTATCTTGCAATATCGTTCACGATCATTCTTATCCCATTCAAAGTATTGACCTGGATCTCCAATTATTTCACCAGTACCTACTACCAGGCTTGCTAAAAGAGGCTGAATTGCTTCAAAGCAAACTTCAGCATTTTGTTCATTGCTAAGCATTTCAAGTTTCCATGTTGAGTCTAATGTTTTATATATTGGGTCTGAATGCTCATGGATTATTAAATAAGAGATGTCATACTCTGGTTCAAGTTTAAATCTGTCGGCTTTATCAATCTGTGTCTTAAAATCTTTTCCTGCAACCGAAAAATCGATAATCGGTTTTGAATTGTTAAAATTATCTCGAAAGGTGAAGTCTTTCAGGTAAAAACGGCATGTATTAATGGTTAATGATTCAAGTCCCTCTTGAGATAACTCTGTATTCTCTTTCCAATCGCTCGTTCGATATTGGATGGTCTGTGATTTATCGATGTTCGAGAAAGTCCGTAAAATCTCTGACTCAGTTGTCGAAATCACTTTTTCATAATCAGTGACTGAGTTGACTGGATTTGGTGTTTGTGACGTTTGAATCGGAACACAAGCCGAAAGCAAGACAACTAATATAAATATACTAAGAACAACTTTTCGAGTATGATAGTTTCGAATCACTTCAAATGTCTCCTTAATGTCTTTTGAACCTTTTTCGATTATACACTGTTGTTAAAAAGGGTATTGCGATGGGATTGTTAGGTAATATGGCTCATGAAAATAAAATAACTAGTGAAATCATTAAATTTTGCGGCGATAGTAGGAAACGGTTAATAGATAACCTAAACCAAGTCTTCTCAGTAATCAAACATTAACCTTCACATCTTGTCTTTTTTTTACTCAAAATAGGCTTGCGATTGTAAAATAGGGGTTATGACTACAAGCTCAGAAAATGAAAGCCGAAAGCCTTTGCTTTCAACGACATTAAAAGTTTTTCTTTTTTCGATGATTCTTGCCAATATCGCTGGCGCGATGTATATCAGCTTTCTTCCGCTCTACCTCAAGCAGCTTGGGGCAAATGTGGCTCAGATTGGGCTGTTTTTTACCATCTCCCAGATAATCCCGCTCGTGCTCCAGGTTCTTGGTGGCTGGATTTCGGATAGCATTGGACGTTTGAAGAGCATTGCCCTGGGTAGTATGGCTGGGGTAATTTCGCACATTGCGCTTATCATCGCGCCGACCTGGGCATGGGTTTTGGTCAGTGAAGGTTTAGGTGCGGTTACCCGCTCTTTGGTTGGACCCAGTTTTGGCGCTTTTACTGCTGAAGAATCAGATGAAGAAAACCGTGCCCGTGTTTTCGGAGTTGTGGACGCGTTTTATAACATTGTCGCCATCGTTGGTCCTCCCTTGGGCGGTTTTATGATTGATCATTATGGCTTCACAGCAATGTTGATTGCTTCGGCAGTGCTTTATACCATGGCAACCGTCATTCGGGTTATTATGGCAAAGCGCGCTACGAAAAGCACAAAAAACGAAGGAACCAAAGGCAAATTGGATCTGCGCGAGCTGCGCATCAACCTCGGAGCTATTTTTGGTTTGGTTCTCGCCGGTGGTGTTTTGACCTGGATTATTGTTACTGACGGAATTAGGGATATTGCCTTTTCGCTTTCAGGCACGCTCATCCCGGTCTATCTTGAGGATGTTGGTGGGCTAAGTGCGCAGAGAATCGGCATTCTGGGCTCGGTTTTGGGTGTCGCTATGATGCTCACTTCTTATCCAGCCGGACATTTGGCAGACAAATTTGGCGAAAGGCTCATGATTGCGCTGGGCTTTACCCTCCAGGGAGCAGGCTTGTTCACTTTTATTGCCGCCGAAAATTTCTATATTTATGCCATCTCCTACGCCCTGATTGGGATGGGGATAAGCCTGATGAGTCCGGCTTATCAATCGTTGCTCAGCAAAGTTTTGCCTCAGAAGTTGCGCGGCACAGGCTTTGGCTTGATTCATTCCGGTTTGGGCTTTTTCTCCCTGCCCGCTCCGGCAATTGGTGCAGAGCTTTATTCCTCCGTTGGTCCCACTACGCCCTTCTGGATTACCGCCATAGCTTCTGTTTTTGCGGTGTTTCCTGCATTTTTTAAATTCAAATTAAGCGATAAAGACCGCCAACAAATTGACGCAGCCGAAGCGAAAATGATTAAAGATGAAGAGGAATTGAAAGAATAAAAGAAGTGGATTACAAAATAGCCAGAGTCTTTATCAGGCTCTGGCTTTATTTTTTGTCTTGCTCTAACCCTTAATCAAGGTAAAGGATTGGCCGCGAACAATAAATTTATTGTTGGCTGAGATGATTTTGTCGAGGTACTGTTCTTCAACATCGACCTTGGTGTAATTCTTTTGGATATAAATCCGACCCATCGCCGAGCCGGGGATTCCGGCAATGCTGGCAATCGAGGCGACCACGTCGCCCGGTCTCAAACCGTCCTCCTTGCCCAAGCCCATTTCCAAGCGGACCATGCCTTCTTCATCGCTTTGTTTACCACGAACACTGGCACGCGGTTTGCGTGGGCCATCGGCTGGTTTGCGGTCTTTCCGGTCAAAACGTTCACTGCGTTCCGAACGTTCGCCCCTGGCTCCACGATCTTTCCGCTCGCCTCTATCGTTGCGTTCATTACGATCATTGCGATCATAGCGGCCTTCTCGTCTGCTGCGTTCAGGGCGAATTGCCTTTTCGTGTATAGGGCTAATTTCAGGGATTGGGCGCTGGCGTTCTTCAGCCCGGGCAATTTTCAGGGCAGCAGCGGCGATATCAAGCGGATCAGTTCCGATTGCGACCAAGGTTTCGACCAAAGCTCGCTCTTCCTTTGAGCGTCCGCGTTTGAGCCACATTTCAATCTTGTTAAGCAATTCATCCATGCGTTTGCCTTGAATTTCTTCAATTGTCGGGACCTGGCATTCGGTCATTTGCTGCTGAGTTACGCGTTCAATCTGCTTGATTTGACGGCGTTCGGCAGGTCTGGCGAGCGAAATCGCAATCCCGGTTCTGCCTGCCCGACCGGTTCGGCCAATACGGTGGACATAAGTTTCCGGATCTTCCGGCAGGTCAAAATTGAAGACATGCGAAATCCCTTCCACGTCCAAACCACGGGCGGCAACATCCGTCGCAACCAAAACTTTCACTTGTCCGGCTCTAAAGCGGCGCATGGTATGCTCACGCGCATCCTGGCTCAGGTCGCCGGAAAGGGCTTCGGAAGGGTATCCGCGCAAGTTCAATTCGGTAACCAATTCACCGGTGCGAACGCGGGTGCGGCTGAAAATCAGGGCTGAAGTGATATCTTCCATTTCAAATAAGCGGGTCAAAACTGCCAGCTTATCGTGTTCGTTGGCGAAATAAACGCGCTGTTCGGTGCCTGCAAGGGTTAATTGTCCTGCATCAATCTTAACTGTCTTGGGATCATTCAAATATTTGCGTGCTAATTCTCTAATTCGCGAGGGAAAAGTCGCCGAAAAGAGGGTTGTTTGGCGTTCCTCGGGTGTTTTAGCCAAAATCGCTTCAACATCTTCGACGAAACCCATCGAAAGCATTTCGTCAGCTTCGTCCAAAACAATGGTTCGCACTTCAGATAAATCCAAACGATCGCGGTTCATCAAATCCATAATTCGGCCGGGTGTACCTACAACTACCTGCACACCGCGTCGGAGCTGATTGAGCTGGTGGGAATAGGAAGTTCCGCCATAAACGGTCAAAACCTGGATATTCATAAATTGTCCAAGCGTTTCGATCATGCTGGTAACTTGTAAAGCCAATTCACGGG
>Ga0265295_1005165_pt1 | contig 16926 bp, 25 predicted proteins | sample Munlansysbiofilm_FD_192503 | JGI IMG/M metagenome (GOLD analysis project Ga0265295, IMG submission 192503) | Leachate microbial communities from a municipal landfill in Southern Ontario, Canada - Methane capture system biofilm | ecosystem: Engineered > Solid waste > Landfill > Unclassified ...
GTGTATCATATCTACGATATTAGTCATCGTCACCATCATCAAGAACCTTTAAGTCATCATCGGACATACTTTCCAATCATTAATTAATTCAGTCATGATTTTGAGTTGAAATATCCTAATTTTTCAAAGTCCGCATGATACATCATATCAAACACGGCATGATCAATACATTTCTTCAATACGCATTCCACATCACCTGATTCCAGTAAAATTTTATTTTTTACAGCTAACATCATTTTTGATGAGGTGAGAGTCTCAAAGGTTAATTTTTCATCTTCCCACCATAAATATTTTGCAATAAACTCACACATAACTATATCTTCAGTTGATAGCATAGTTATAATTTTACTTCTATCAGATTTTTCATTAGTCCATAACTGATATAATAACCATTTTGAATAATATTCAGTAAGAAACTGCTTATCATTTAATAATTCTAAATAATATGCACGAAGTAAACGTCTGTATTCCTGTTTATTATCTACTGTTTTTTTAAACGAAAATAATTTGTCAACAGTTATAGTCTTTCTGATATAAGATTCTATATCTTGAAGATAAATTTCATCTAACATCATTACATTATCGCCGATAAAAAATCCAGCCAAATTACCATCAAAATTTGCACTAAACATGTAATTTCACATCCTTTAATTAATTAAAATCCAATCCTAATTCTAACTTAAGTTCTACAATATAGCGATTAAAGAGAACGTATTCATCTACAGGAAGAAGTTTTTCGGCAAGAATATCTATTCCTTGGTATTTCCCAACATACCTAGCATATACAAGTTGTTGAAAGGAGTCCAAAGAATCCTTTCTACGAGCCGCAAATGTTAATACTTTTTCAGCCTCATACTTCATTACATCCAATTGTTTTGTCATTTCGTTTGACTCCTATAGTTTTACTATATCATATACTTGGTTTTAATAGTATATATAATTTCCGATTTGTATATCCGCATTAAGTTGTTTATAATAAAAATATAAAAAAAGTTAAGTTATAATTCATCCAGTATAATAGTCTTATGCCCACAGACATTTTTCAATTTCGTAGTCTTACTCTTTTTCAAACCATCAAGACCAGTTTCGATAAGTTCATACCTCTTATCCATTAACACCATTGATATCAAAAGGAGTTTTAGCATTAACTAAAAGTCCTTCCGAATCGACATATAACCAATATCCAGTTCCTAACGTTATAACTCGCTCTGGACCATATATACCAGAACCTCCGTTGATAATTACTGAATCATAACTTCCATCCACAAGATTCCACGGAATGAGGGTTTTCCATGTATTATTGAGACAAGCGAAGGCCCTTTGTGCTGAAATATCCGCATCCGACGAAAGTCCAATTGCATTCCATCCAGGATACAGCTGTTTACTTAACAATTCATTTACTTCGTTTGAATATATAAAATTAACAACAGCCTCTTGTTTAGTATAAATCCAATAAGCATTTAATGGTTGAATCACATCTGTTTTATTTAACGATATCCATTTTTTAGCAAGAGCGTCATATGTTAAAATCTGACGATTATCAGTATCAATTTCGTTAAAGAGCTTTTCTACAGTATTTGTGGATTCATCAAGCGTTTTTGGAACAGAGATAAAATTCCAACCATGTTGCAAAGTGATAAATGGAAGAATCGATTCGTCCGGATATTCAAAAACTGAGACAGTTATCTGCGATGAAATCATAGGAAACTCAACGGATGATACTGAAATAATCACAGAACCATTACAATTCGCTGTATATCTACCATCTTCAGTAATATGCAATACTGTATCATTAAAACTAGTCCAAATAACACTTGCCGGCATGCGTTCGCCGTATTGATCTAATCCTTCCATTAAAGCAACATCTTTTGTTCCAACTTCTAACACACTCCCTTCATTAGGGAATGTGATGCTAATACTTGTCAAAACGATTGGTGATTGTATAACCTGAATAAACCCTTGTGTTACAAGATGTTCATCTTTGAGATTTAAGCTTTCATCAGAAGTGTTCAGACTATTTACTGAAATTATAAGCGGAATTTGAGAAACATCAGCGTCGTAGACTGTTACATCAATGAAAAACAAAGTAATGAGTTCACCACTTACTCCTATATTCAAAGTGTCGTGCCAATACACTAACGATGAATTCGCATCTAAATTATAATTTGGGAAATATTGATTTTCATATGACGAACCTTCGCTCACATCATCCATCGGTCTCGACTGATTTACTAAAATAGATATCCCATTAATATTATTTGGAATGATGATTTCAAAGGATGTGATGTTTGTTGCATCATACATAATAACTGGAATCGTTACTTGTTCGTCGATTGTCATTCCAGATATGACCGATGAAGTGTCAACTACAATTTCTGTTGTAGCAGATACAGTTCCACAGCCAATTAAAGTAATAAAAAATAATATTACTAACACCGTTAAATATTTGTTTAAGTTCATACTAATTCACTCATACTATCGTTTTGTTTAATAAATTCAAGATTTCATTTCGTTACTGAAAAAATTAAAAACTGAATTTAATTTTTCCATTAGTATATTGAAATTATAAGTATATATAATTACCTCATCTGAAACCACTCATGAGATAAATTATCCTATGGCTTTATAATTTGAGATTTCGTTTTCATTCATTCCTTACCGCTAATTCCTGTTTTAAATTTTCTAATGTTTTCATCCATACAGGAGCATCAATTTGTAAATTCCCAAGACAATTATTAGTTTTATTACATTCAATATCCTCAATCAATACGTTTATTGTTCCAATAGATAATACTTTAAGATGATGATTTATAATTTCACATACCGTATGTGGGGCAAATGTCATACGACCAATCGCATATTTCTGAGCGTTAATGATAATTGCTTCAAATTCTTCATACGAAAGAACAAACTTATCGGCAAGTTCACTCGGATCATCAAGGTAATACAAATCAGTGAATAACTTTTTCCAACACTCATTCATATCAATATTCCATTCTTCACAATCTTGCATTCTCCAAGTAATATCCCTCATGATTACAGCAACAGCATTTAAACTTAATTCTGTCATGTATTTATCAATTATTGGATAAATTTCAGATGGTTTTTCAACAAACAATAGTTCAAATCGTTCTGCGTAAATCAGTATATCCTCAAAGTCATATCGAAACAAAATAACCGTCATATTTTAATTTCCCCATTCACATTTTTACGCTGTTTTTTCTCTTCTTTTTCACGTTGTTGTCTATGCGCGTCAGTTTCAGGAATTTCATCAGATGGTTCCCAATCAAGATGAAGATAATCATACATATTTGCACAATAGGTATCGCCCTTTGCGACAGAATTATCATCTTCAAACCGTCTAACCCATGTAGGGCGTTCCGATATACTTGTAAATACAACATAAATAGTAAACAGACCCCAGTGGTCTTTTCGATGTTTGTGTTCAATTGCAAATGGGAATGTGGAATTATGATTTGCATAAGCGGTTTTAATTGCGGCGTGAATATTCATCTTTAATCCTCATCTATCATTTTTACTCAAACAATTGCATCTTCGATGTTACATTCCGTGAAATCAACACCAAGAAGAATTGCATTTTTAAAATTCGACCCAGTTACCCATGCATCTTTGAAAATAGCGCGTCTCAGGTCACATCCTTCGAAATTCGCGTTAAATAAATTTGCATTTTTAAAATTTGCACATCTAAGGTCACGACCTGAAAAATCAAAACTCGCAAGATTCGCATTTTCGAAATCAAAATCTTTAGACTCCAACATAGCTTGTATATAATCCGCTGTCATTTTAGATAACTCCATTTGTATAAGTAATAATTGGCTGTAATAGTATTTATAATTTCTTATTAAAAATAAAGTTATTAAAAATTTAGGTATAGAAAAAAGAAACAGCATTGCAATAAAAATATTGATTAGAGAAGAGATTTAGCTTTCTGGTTTGCGATACGTTTTTTAAGCTTATCCAATTCAATCAAACTTGTTAAACTACCACTTTCTGTACGTTTTCTCGCAAATATAATTTTAGGTTTGCTAATATTAGCCGGACTTAACATAGCATTAAACTTTTGAATTAATGTTGCACTAGATATAGCTTTGAGATTTCCAGAATTTATCCACCAAGTTTCATTATCGTGTGTATATTTATACCAATCAGAAACCCAAACATCATTAATTTTACTATCGTAATATTCAAATCGTAATGCAATTATAGATTTCGGTAGATTACCTAAAAACTTTTTACTCACAGTAACTTTTGTCATGTGAATATAATATTACATCCGTATATTTAAATGTTATTGTATGACCGAGTTTTACAATATAGAGTGTGCGGCATTAACTGATTGCAATATAGAGTTAGATAAACATTAATTTAAAATTAGTAATTAATACAAGTAGGCATATCTATAGTAATCAAAAAAAAACTTAAACCTTATTTTCTATGCAAATAAGGTTTAAGTTTCCTAGATGCAAATTTAGAAACGTTGCAACCACGCAAAGTATCAGTCGTAGTTACCGAAAAGCATTATCCAAATAATCCATTATTTTTTCTATAACATCATAAACATCGCCTGTCAATGTATCAATTGCTAAATAATATTTCGCCGCAACTGGATACATACCCATGTCCATCGCTTTTTTAAAATTTTTAATTTCTATTTTTGCATGTTTGTTTAAATCAGTTGATTTTTTAGTGCAAGAAGCAATAAATGCTTTATTTTTCACAGTAGGTCTTTGCTGAAGTTGCATTTTCAAAAACTTTACTTTGGAAGTAAGTTCAAATAAAGCATTTTCTAATCTTTCAATTTGCTGTGGTGCGACATTAATGTGACCACGAGGACAAGAAAGACGCAATTCAATTTTTGTAAGATTATCTTTTGAATTCATGACATGTAATAATTGCTTTTCTATATATATAATTGTATGCATTCTAAAATTAGATTGAGCAAACTACATTTATTTCAAAAATATTTAAAATCATCTGACTTTCCGTTCAACAGTTACAATGGTATCGTTATGCCAGCCCCCATGAGCAACTAACAACACCTCCTCTATCTCAAAGCCACGAGATTTTCCAATTCCATTACTATTCCAACACGACGTTATACAAATACCATTTATGTCTACAATTCTTGCGATTTCATCTTTAATATTTGCCCACCATGACGATTGAGTGGTTTTCATATTTACGGCACGACCAACAGACTTGTAACATTCTGAAGATTGCCTTGGTGAATAAGGAGGATCAAAAAATACATTCTGAAGAGCGCATGATTGTAATTTCAAAAAGTCAATTGCATCTAAATGATAATCAGCCATAATTTCAGGATTCAAATCATTTGTCACAGATGCATATTTATTTTGTCCGCAAAATGGATCAATCCATTTACCAGAGCTTTGAACCTGCCATTTTTCAATTAATTGAGCAATTGGCAGAATGGAATAGGTGCTTTTATTTGGCATTGCCCAGACACGATTCATTAACATCTCCATAAAATGGGCCATACGGGTTTCGAACCCGTAACCGCTCGGTTATGAGCCGAGTGCTCTACCGTTGAGCTAACAGCCCTCTACTAATATATTTGTTATTAAAACTATATAAACTGTTTGATTTAATATTCAAACAGTTTCCCACATTGCATACAAATTTTCATTGTCTGTTACGATTATTGTATCTTCAGCACCATAAATGACGCCTGTTTTACCAGATTGCCAACCAATTAATTTATAATCGTCACGATTAAAGATTGGTTTTGTTTTACCGCTTTTTAATACCGCGCATAATTTTAATTCTTCATTCAACATTTTACAACGAGTTGTTGCAAAGTCTTTTTCAGAGTTATCATTTTTATGTAATTTTATAATATATGAATGACAGATGTTATATGCTCCTTTTAAATCATGATGCCATCTTAAACCACAATTGGAGGCATGTTGATTTTTACAGAACGATGTTTGATTGCGTTAGAACAATAACATTAGCTTTAAATATAACAATTTATTATGCTTGTAATACTAAAAATTATTCTGTAATCGAATAAGTCTTTACAAAAACATCGTATACTTTGTCCATATATTCAACACCAAGTTCATCAATCACATCTTCTTGTTTGTTATATTCAGTAGGGTTGTCAAAATACATATCGTTTAACAATGCAATTGCAAGTAATACATCATCGTCCGTCGGATAAATAACCGATACATCTTCGCGCAATGCATCATACACCGCATCTGAACCTACTTCCGCTTTTATCATATCTATTACGTATTTAGGTTCAGTTAAATATTTCTTCAAAGCGTTAATAATATCAGTGTAAATATCAGTATCATAATTTGTAAGTTGCGCTTCTAAAAATTCTGTTTTAGTTGGAAATTCGTCATTTACACAATCATACCAACAACGAATGTCATATACAATATTGTTTGTTGCGATGTTGTTAGTTAATTCTTCAAGGATGAACGCGCGGAGTTTTTCTAAAAATTCAGTGAACTTTGACATAATAGAGTATTGGATTTAATAATATATAAAAGATTGGTTTGTGTTATTACCCAAAAGGTTGGTTATTTTTTGTAACCAACAGCGAAGTTGTTTTAGATAAATTTAGTGCAAGATATAGTCATAGTTTGAGAATTGCTAAATTACATTGTTTAGCAGATGTTTATGAAATGTAAAAATGGGCTATACGGGTTTCGAACCCGTAACCGCTCGGTTATGAGCCGAGTGCTCTACCGTTGAGCTAACGGCCCCCCGCGCGAATGAATTGTGAGAACCAGATTTGAACTGATAGCATACTAGGGTATGAACCTAGCGGGATAACCTGATTACCCTATCTCACATCATATACTTATATGTATTAATAATATTTAAAGATATGCATTTAATCTAACGCATTCATGATTAATATATCAATTAATAAAAATACAGGTATCAAAACGAGCATAACTATGATATTATGGAATGCTAACCCAATATAAGTACTCCCCATGCAAGCTAAAAGAAACAACATGGCTAAAGAAAGACCACCTACTTTTTTACAGTTACTTTTAGTAAGTTTAATATAATTCGTTATTACGTTCATTATCATCATTCTTTTTCCCAGTTTAGTTCACAAGGATAGCTCATACATAGTAATATGATACATTACTATAAATAATTATCTAAAAAAGTAAAGTGGATTATATCGTCAAATTAAACGATGGGTCCACCAAATTCGCCAGTCCCTTTGTAATAAGTGACATAGTTAAGCAAATATGCGTTCCATTCTGTTTCCTTTTGGACATCATCTGCGGTAGGTTCAGAACGAACATCTTCCACGGGTTTAGATTTCAAATAAGTTGATAATTCAGAAGTCATGCCGAATACCTCATTCTGCATTTCTAATTTAGCATTAGATTTTAATTCCGGAGAACTAACAATAAGTGAAACCTTATCCTCCATATTTGGTTTAACTGAAATAATATCAACTAATTGTGATTTAGTAACTCCACGTAGCATGTTGCTAATATCAATTGGTTTCATTTTACTCACATCACCAATAGTAATAGCATCTTTAATAGGTGTTATATCAATTGGGCCTTTTACAACTTCTTCCGCAGAAACACTACCTATGAAACAAACACAAAGCATCATAGCAACTAAAATTAAAAATATTTTACTTTTACATTTCATAGCAGTATGTTACGCAGTCTTTATATTTAAACCTATGCCTTCCTTGTTTACTCTATTTTACATCTAAATATCTTTGAAATGATTTATCTAAATCATATCGTTCACGCGCAGAAAAATTAACTCCAAATTTATATTATACATAGTAATTTGACGTTTAAGTATTTATCGTTTTTCCTTATCCGTTTTCATTTTTAAATTCTTGTGAACGAATCACGATATCTTCTAATGTGCGCGGTGTATAATTCATTAATTTAGTCATACATCCCACGTTAAATGAACGTTGCATGTCTGGACAATTTACAATTGGATGTTTATTGATATGAATATGACCATACAAATGATATCCACCATTGAATTGTTTATCCCAAACACACATTGGGTAATGGCACAATGCAACCGTGACTTGTTTACCGAACAAATAATCATTTACTCGTAAAAATTCATGATATCTCATATGGTTACATCTGTTTTCAGGTTCGTTCATCCATTTATCATGATTTCCTCGCAAAAACACCTTTTTCCCGTTTAGTTTATTAAAAATACGTACGGTGTGATGATAATCGTAATATGAAGAATCACCCAAAATATAAACAATATCACCTTGTGATACAGCTTTATTCCAATTCGTACTAATCAATCGTTCGTTTTCTTCTACAGTAGAAACAGGTCGTTTATCGACAGCGAGAATACGTTCATGCCCAAAATGCAGGTCAGAAATATATAATTTTGTCATTACTTATTATTTGTTCTACATCCTTATAATACCTTGGTGGTTAACGCAAACGAAAGGATTCGAACCTTTGATCTCAATTGAGAACCTATTCTCAAAATAGGCTTCTTACCACTAGAATACGTTTGCACAAATAAAAAGATTAGTGATATAATACTGATGTTAAGTCAGTGTAATTTTTAAAATATTCATCTCCTGTTATCATCGCGTCCTTGAGATTTGAATATCTCCAACTAAAACACGATGTATCAGATGGTTTTCCCGTATGAAACTCGTAATGATCATTAGCATATTTAACAATATAACCTCTAATTTTTCTGTTCTGTTTATAGAACTTAATTATCTCTTCCGATTTACTAGCCATTTTAAATCAATATATTATTAAACAGCCTTATATATAAACGTATTCATCACACGACTTCAATTAATACAAACGTTTAAATCTCGTATACGCGCATTAATTGAAACCTTAGAAGTGAACCTAAACACCCTTAGAAATGAACCCTCCTTCTTAGAAGTGAACCTAAAAACCCTTAAAAGTGAAGTTGCATCTATGGTATATATAGTTATGCACCTAAAGTTAAAAATAATAAAAAAAATTAAATCATTCTTTTGAATCCAATAGATAATTTATTGGATATATTAGATGGTTTTTTATTTTGTTTTTTAGTTCTAACTTTTCTACCATTCATTTTATTCAATTCATTTTCGGTCACAATAAAGCCATCTGCATCGGCGATTTGTAATGCAAAATGATCATACATACCTAAATAACCATCATTATCACGCAAATAATCATATGCGGCTTTTGAACATTCAGTTACATATAAAAGATCGGAATCTAAATAATCCTGTAAAACACGAGCACCTAAATTCTTTTTAGCATTAGCTAATACAGACTTATGGGTCAATCCGACACCCACAAATGCGTTAATTCCAGAACCTTCGTCTATATATGCACATAAATAATTTCTCATATACTAAATAATGGACACTCTATATATATAAACGTATGCCTAATACAAAGACAATTAATACAAACATTTAAATCTTACTAAAATACATGACATATAATAAGTAAGCCCTTCCAGAAACGGATGATGGTGCTTTGAAGTACGCGGAACAAAGTAAGGAAGGGATTGTTATACTGTCAATTGTTCGTAATGTTTTTCAGATTGTTCAGACTTAATCCGACTATCAAATGTATCATATTTTGGCCAAACTCCATCTTCGTAATCAGCCAACAATTGTGCACGCAACCATTTGATATAATTTCTATGCGTCTCTTTATATTCCAATGCTTGTCTACAATAATCCCCAACCCTATAGCGAGGTGCAAGTCCAATATACGGGATATTCTCACTGTCAATAAATGAATCTGGCATTCGCGATAAAGCATATATACTAGCCGCTTCTTCTCCATAAGGCATATCAAAATCCGTAAAATGTTGTAAAATATGCCCCAATTCATGAAAAATAGTATTCATTGACGAACGAAAATGAATATTAAAATTCACACCGGGTTCGCTTTTAAAATTTACATAAGCAATTGCATGATAACTTCCCCGTGTGCCATGACGATTTAATCTCAACGGAAATGTAATTTCAGGGAAATAGGGGAGCGCGCGTAAAACTTTTATATAAATTTCTTCCGCATATGGATGTTCCCAAAATGTAGATGAACATATGAGTTCGGGATGTGAAGATTGAATTAAACAACTTTGATCAGTTACTTTCATCAGTAAGACCTTCTTTGTTTTGTATTTTTGAAGAACAAGAACGAATCGTATACATTGCTCCAGTTGCAGGATTTCGGATTTGTTTCGGCGCGTTTCTATATTCAATTTTTAACAAAGTATGAATATATGCTTTTTTATCTGATTTTTCATAGTCATAAATGCCGTATATACGATTAATTTCGTTAAGGTAATCATCTTTCGACGCAAATCCCTCTAGTTTCCATAAAACGTCATAGTCAGAAGCGATTAATTTCGCAAACAATAATTCATAATAGCTAATAAGCATATAAATTTCGTTGTTTACAACCGTAACATCACCGATATCACCTTTTAATTCATCGCGAAGCGTAGTAATCATATTAGGGTCATAGGCAACATGCTTATTCAAATTTTCTTCAGTAAATTTAATTGTAAATCGTTTCATTTCATTTCCTCCCAAATTGCATATAAATCATCGACGCCATTAATAATAAACTTATCTTCAACAGTATATATCATTCCTGTTTTGCGAGATTGCCAACCGACTAATGCATGTCCTTCCCAAGTAAATATAGGTTTGATTTTTCCATTTTTTAAGACCGCGCACAAAGCTAATTCCTCACCTTTCATTTTACATCGTGTCACAAAAAAATCCTTTTCAGGGTTGTCATTTTTATGCAATTTAATAATATAGGAATGGCAGATGTTATATGCACCTTTTACATCGTGATGCATCCGATGACCACACGACGGGCAAGTTTCAATTAACGTTCTATTCACAGAATCCCGTCTGAAATTATAAACGGTTCTACATTTTGGACATTTTTGGGATGTAAATGCTGGATCAACTTCAGTAACCAAAATTCCAGCTTCCTGAGCTTTATACGTAATAAACTGTTTTAATCGATAAAATGACCATGAATTTAATGCGCGCGCTTTGTGCCTGCTAACAGAGCGAATATGTTTTTTCACAAATTTATGTTCTTTTTTCTCGCTCATTCCTGAGAGTTTTTCCAATTTTATTTCCTCTACGCCGTTCGTAATAGCAAAATCGACTATCTGTCTACTCAGCGTATGATCCATTGTTTTATACATGTTTTCGGCTTTATGCCAACCTTCTATGGCATTACACTGCTGGCGTTCGATTTGATGTTTTATGTATTTGCGATTTAAATATTTTATCTGTTTACCATTTCCAAAAAACTTCATAAAAACCTTTCCATTTCCAAAATCAATACATGCAACCGCGGGATTATTGATTCCCAAATCAACTCCCATGATTATTTTCGGATCAACAGCTGGTTTAATATCATCAAACGTTAACGGCAAATCCACAATCCACGAATTTTCAATATTTTTGATGACTAAATCCCCACTCTTAGTGCTATTAATTAAATTTTCAAGAAGATATTCATCGAAAAACTCAAATGGTATTTTCACAATCATGTCAATTCCATTTAATTTAGCATATTTTTGAGAATAAAGACGCAAATTTAATGTTTTATTTTCAATGTCTAAAACATATCCGGTTCCACCACTGGAATGAAAATTCAAAATATCTTTTTTCCGTTGAGGAATACACGGAGTTTTCTTTTCTCGCAATTGATGTTTTTCATCACGTTGAGTATTTAAAATGTTTCGTTTTACATTTATACGAACAGATTCTCTGTATTTTTTCCCATATGCATTAGCTAACCCTTCTAAAGCAGTCCCTAGCCCAGCCTTAACGCTACTGCCATAACAATCAAATGACAAATCTTCATTTATTGGCAAATCTGGAAATTCATCGCGAATGATTTCCCAATTTTTAGATAAATTAAGAAAATGCTTAATTTTTTCTCCATTTTGAAGTTTAGTTAGATGGTAAGTTAAAGCTACGTTCAAAATAGATTTCTGAACAGACATGGCATTTAACAAAATAGATTTTTGCTCATTCGTTGGAAATAATGCAAATTTGAATGTTTTTATCATAAATAGTATATGATTTCAAACTATTTAAACATATGGCGTCACCCTGTTCTGCTCTCGCATCTCACGCACACGCGCGAAGTGCAACCTGATAATATGAGAGTATATAACTATCTGGTTCACCTCGCATCTCACGCACACGCGCGAAGTGCAACAAGCAAAAAGGTCTAGAATATGATTAGCGATATTCTCGCATCTCACGCACACGCGCGAAGTGCAACTCTTACATTTATATGCGATGACAGTAGAGCATCACAAAATGTAAAGCATAAGTCACTACGTGTTGCACATAAGTCGATTTTATGCCGGTATGTTTTACCACTTCCACCCGACTAGAATCACGCACATGATACGCACCATATACACGATCCACAAATCATTCGCATATCAGAACAATACTCGAAATCTGACACACGTGGGCATGCGAATGCCCAGTCCAACCGCAGAACTGAGGCATAAAGCCAGTAGTTCGGAAGGCGGCATGTTTCTATTGATAATAATAACCAATCGTGGAACACGCCCAGACAGCACAACAAGTGCCGTCCAATGCAGAAGACGAATCAGTTCGAACTTTACTGCATATTATAGTAGGACACGGAACCTTATATAGTTTTCGGTCGAAGGTATCAAACTAAATCGATATATTTAATTTGATGCCGAAAATTTTAATCCCAATCGAGGTCAATCATATTAATTTATCTCGTGATACGCACGGTATTACCTAATTTGTCGGTTCTATACAGTTTTTCTTTCACAAAAACACCATACGCATAATCAAGATCAACCACTCGTGCTAAATATCCCAATTTACGATATGTTTTTGCAATTTTTTGAGCTTCGATTTTAGTCGAAACCGGGTTTCCCACTAAATGTAAGGTTTCTCCATTAAACTTGCGAGTTGCCATTTTTAATTCCATCACCATTAATATGATGATATTTGTATATTTAAATGTTTGCACAATAAGATGAGATTGCCGCATCTATACATTGGTTAGTTTTGCGATTATATTTGTTAGATTTAGACAGATATACCTTTAATTTTTCAAATTCTTTATGAGTTAAAAACAAAGCAAGTGATGTTTTCATTAATATACTATATAGTAACTTAGTATATTTAAATCTATCGCACAAAGATACATATTTAAACTAACTTTGAACTATATGGTTTAACCGGATAGTTCACTTAACTAAAATTTTGCATCACTGTATTGTTACATATGGATACTAATATACAACAATACACACATATAGTATTTGTAGATATATTTAAATGATAATAAAACTAATCTAATATAGATGACATACGACGAAAAAACACCATCGTATTATAACAATGCAGGTTTACAGCCATTTGATGTTATGAAAGTCTGGAGTGTTAACGATGCTAAAATGACGCATTATGAGGCATTTTTTAGATTTAATGTATTAAAGTATTTATGGAGATATCGGAACAAGAATGGTATGGATGATTTACAAAAAGCGTTACATTACATGCAATTACTTATTCACGAATATGAAGAGGATGCTACAAACAGTAGAAAAATAATAGATTTAGTTTCTCCAGAAATACCAAAACAATGAAACAAAATCTCAATCTATTTTATTTAAATCGAAGCAAGCGTGTCTAGTGCCGCGCATAAACATTTTATGTTTTTTACATAATTCTATTCGTTCGGGATCTCTATTGTGAACCGGAGACCAATAGGAACATAAAAAACAAATATCGTCATCTTTCATTGTCATATATAGGTTTACGAAACATAAAAAGGTTTCTTTATTATTAATCATGAATGATAAAACGGCAAATATATATCCTATTAAGTTCAAGAATATAATATGAAAGTTATTCAAAGCTATTGTTTAGCAAAACTTCATGAATTGGCAGTCGAATACGTATGTAAATACGGCAAAGAAGTCACCACAGAAGATGGTAAAAAAACACTCGAATCAGAGGCAATCTGTTTAACCACTACAACACCATGGGACTATCCTATGGTAAGTGAAAAATCAGCATTAACTAGTGATTTTGCTGAAGAATATATGCAAAAACTCGTATATGGATACGATAAAAATGTAAATTTCGAATACGATTATCATTCAAGGTTGTTTGCATATCGAAATATCATAAACCAGATAGATGAATATATTATTCCAAAACTGATTTCTGAACCTGAATCCAGACGCGCGATTGCCATTACATGGAATCCAGAAACAGACGAAACAATGAACGATTGTCCATGTTTACAGTTAATTCAATGCACGGTTCGAGATAAAAAACTCGATATTACAGCTGTGTTCCGCAGTAACGATATGTTATTGGCGGCAGGCCAAAACATGTATGCGTTAGTTGGATTACAGTCGTATATAGCTGAAAAAGTAGGTGTAACCTTAGGTAAATATACACATATTTCGTTAATTCCGCATATATATTATGTGGATGATGCAGACGAACTGAAAAAATTTGTAAAGAAATAATATTCTTTTTTCTATTTTCCAAACGGAATCCATTTACCACTAATAAGTTGCCAAATACCAATTGCGGTTACGACAAGTGTAATTACACTTATCAAACTAACTAAAGCAGGTGGAACACCTAATAATAATAATAATGACGGCAAATAAGTCACTGATAATAACGCAAACGAAATTATCCATATAAACATTTGTAATCCGACAGTTAACCAAGTCCAAAGAACACTAAATATTCCAAATGTTTCATCTGGATGTTCAATCAATGCCATTATATTAGTTAATTCATCCTCTAATTTCGCATCTGCAGGTGGCAATTTTTGAATAGTTGGATTATCGTTTATATTAAATGGATCAACTGTACCAAGTAATCCTAATACACCATTGAAAATAATTAACCACATTACTATATCATACATCTTCATAGTAATTATGTATTCACAGTGGGTATATAAAAAAGTAATTATAAAAAGAAAGATTAATCGTAATCGCGCGCGTAAGAGAATAAAGCCAATACACCAATAACTACCATCATCGCTATCCAAATGGGGTCAATGACAAGAAGACCTAATACGGTAAATATTGCCGCTATTCCAGCAACCAACAAAGCCCCTTTGGCTGAATGCTGAGCACCAAAGAGACCAGCTATAACCATCAATATGCCACAGATTATTAATTGTATTAGCTCACCGTCTAGCTTGACTGGCAACCCCACATCTGACCAAAACGGCGCAGGAATTAAAGGTTTTTTTGCACCAGGTAAAATTAAACCTGTTTGATTTGTCGGATCGGCATATTTTTTTAACCAAACTGTATAGGATTTATCATAAGTATAACCACTGTCCGGATTTGATACGTGCAAAACGACAGCTAAATACGAATCATCACTTTCAGTAGCATCATACACATAAGATACATTATTTGTTACACTCGAATACGTTTGTAATATAGTTGTTGCATTCCAAACAGTAAAGGTAACTAAATTATTCCTGCCATCACTGTCAAAATATGACATATGAACTAATCGATAATCTAACGATACGTCAGATGTTAAGCCAGGTGCAAATTGGACACCTGAGGGTTTACTTAAAATTAAATGTTGCAACGCAAAGTTATTTGCTATATATGTGATAGATTTACTACCATCCGAAAATGCGATAGTATATGTACGCGATGGGACAACTTCGAGCACACACGAGCCACTCGCATCGCTCGTATATGTCGTCGGAGCTGTTTCCCCAATACCTACCGTAAAACGTGTATTATCCAGATATTGACCATTTTCCATTAAATAGACTTGCAAATAATATTTAGTTGTCAAAATTGTATCCGAACTATCGGGTGTCGCTTGAGATAATAAATACAACGACCCATCGGATACAACTGTTAAATAATATCCTCCAGTAGATAATGCAACTTTATTTATTGAAGCTGAAAAATGTATTATATCAGATACATTCCATGTAGTAGGTGAAGCACGAGCTAATACAGTTAATCGCATATCATTACCGCCAAATGCTGACCAAACGCCACTTTCCGCCGAAAGTGCGAGCGTGTTTAGTTGCGCGATACCAGTAAAATACGTCGATAAATTACCAGTTTTATCAACAAAATAGACAGATGTTTCGTTAAGACCCATATATTCTAATTGTTGGTCAGCGCGCACTTCACTAAATGCAGGAACCTCGCTCGCCGAAGTCGAAATTAAATTAAACGAACCGTTTATTACTTCAACAACAAAAATTTTATCCGTAGTTCGAATGATAAAATTATTAGTATCATCAATGGATTGGATCGATTGAATGGTTGTACCGGCAGTTAAATTTAATTGATTTGTTGATTTTTCGGTTACAACACCTGCGGTTAAATAACTTATAGTTACATTCGAAGGATTTACATTAGTCCAGCTCAAAAACATTTTATTATACGGATTACCAACTATACCGTTATATGCACTAAGTGTAAAAGCCGAATAGGTAACGCCTGTATCGATACGATGATAATATGTATCTACAGCATTTGTATATGTAATTATATTAACTTCGGGGCTATACGCCTTGCCTAAAGTGATAGACATTACACCACCTACCTTTTTTATTATTTGTCTAGTTCCGGTTGCATAGGAATAATACGAAATTACTTCGTCAATATCATAAATTACAATACCCGATTCATCAATTGCACATAGAACAGCTGTATTTCCTACATGATTTGAAATCGGAGTTATGACACTTGTTTTTGCATTTATATGATAAGGAGTATTGCCAGATACCATATAGGCATCGCTACTACTTACGTATTTTATATCTAATACCGAAGCGCTCAACGCATATTGTTGAACTGGATTATAGCGTTGAG
>Ga0265295_1005168_pt1 | contig 16922 bp, 15 predicted proteins | sample Munlansysbiofilm_FD_192503 | JGI IMG/M metagenome (GOLD analysis project Ga0265295, IMG submission 192503) | Leachate microbial communities from a municipal landfill in Southern Ontario, Canada - Methane capture system biofilm | ecosystem: Engineered > Solid waste > Landfill > Unclassified ...
TTCGATATGGACGGGACCCTGGTGAACACTCTGGAAGATATCCGAAGTGCTTTGGGGTTTGCCCTCGATCTCATCGGGTTTGGTCCACCCTCCACCGAGACCACGAAACGAGTGGTGGGGAGAGGACTGAGAAATGCACTGAGAGGTGCAATCCAGGAGGTGGGTGTCACCCTGGACGAACAGGAACATCAACGTCTGTACGATGCCATGATGGATTCCTACCGTGCACATCCATCAGATCGGAGCAGTCTGTATGAAGGTATCCATGCATTGTTGTGCAAGCTTCACTCTGATGGGGTTGCTCTTGGGATTCTCTCCAACAAGGAGGATGAGCTGACCAAGCGCATTGTCCGTGATGTGCTGGGCGACTTTTCGTTTGTATGGGTGCAGGGGCTTCTTGATTCTGTGCCGCGCAAACCTGATGCTACAGCCATCCATCAATTTCTCACCTGCCAAGGATTGGCATCTGAAGATATTCTCTATATAGGGGACAGCGAGGTGGATTGGCAGACCGCATGCAATGTCCCTTGTTCCCATATTCTGGTTTCCTGGGGATTCCGGCCGAAGGAAGAACTGCAATCATTGCCTGGCTCAATGGTTGTCGACACGGTACATGAGTTGGAGGATGCAATCTATGGCATACAACGAGAAAGATCTGAGAAGCAAAGCTGAAGCCTACCTGAATGCAGAACGGGAACAAATTTTCCGCGACGAGGTGGAAGCAGAACTGAAGCGTGGTGATTGGGAAGCTCTGTTCGACCGATTCTATACAAGCCTTTCATTCGGGACTGCCGGGATGCGCGGGGTGATTGGTGGCGGTACGAATAGGATGAACAGTTTCATGGTTCGCAAGGTCACCCAGGGCCTGAGTGAGTATCTGATGACTGCCAGTTCCAATCCTTCAGTGGTAATTGCCTATGACAGCCGCAACTACAGCGACCTCTTTGCCATGCAGGCAGCCTTGGTGTTGGCTGCCAACGGGGTGTCGGTCTATCTGTATGAGAGCTTGCATCCCGTTCCGATGCTCAGCTTTGCTGTGCGATACTTGCAGACGACAGCAGGCATTGTCATCACGGCAAGCCACAACCCTGCGAAATACAATGGATACAAGGTGTATTGGCGGGATGGTGGGCAAGTGACGCCACCTCACGACTACTCCATTGCAGAACGTGCAAATGCGGTGAAGGCTGAGAACATCAAGGATACCAACGAACAGAGTGCACGCTCCAAAGGCCTGCTGGTTCCTGTTCCAGACAAGGTTGATGCGGCATATTTCCACACTGCCTTGCTCAGCTTGCGAAGACCGAACCTGGTGCAGAACAGTCCCATCACCGTAGCCTATACTCCCTTGCATGGGTCGGGAAACATCCCGGTGCAGCATCTCTTGAAACAGGTTGGGATCCGTTGTGTCGTGGTTGAGGAGCAGAGAGAACCCGATGGGAATTTTCCTACCGTCGAATTGCCCAACCCGGAGCATCCCAAGGCGATGCAGATGGTCCTGGAACTGGCGAAGCGGGAAAAGGCCGATATTGTCTTGGGTACCGATCCTGATGCTGACCGCCTTGGGATTGCCATTCCTCTCTCTCCTGACAAGGATGAGTATCGCTTGCTTACCGGAAATCAGATTGCCACATTGCTGGTCGATTACCTGATTGAGGCAGACAAGGAAAAGCTGCTGAACAAACGTCCTCTGGTAGTCAAGAGCTTGGTGACGACGGATCTGATTGCACGCATTGTGGAGAGCCAAGGGGGTCGATGCAAGGATGTGTTGACCGGCTTCAAGTATATTGCAGAGCAGATTGCCGACCTCGAGGGGCCGAAAGGGGAGCATGAATACTTCCTCTTCGGTTGCGAGGAAAGTTATGGATTCCTTACGCTCAGCCAAGTGCGTGACAAGGATGCGGTCAGCAGTGCCCTGGCCAGTGTTGAGATGATGTGCTATTGGGCAAAACAGAACCTTACGCTGCAAGAACGGCTTGAGCAGATATACGAGCGTTGGGGCTACAGTACGGAAGCCGTTTTCTCCAAGGACTATGAAGGTGCCAGTGGCAAGGAGAAAATGGCATCCATCATGGCAAACTTACGGAAACTGAATGCCGGAGATCTTCTTGCAGGCAAGAAAATCACCGGTGTTGTGGATCTATTGGATGGGAAACAGGACAAGTTCCCGCCTTCAGATGTGCTCATCATGCATCTTGAGGGGGGAGATAAACTGGTCGTCCGTCCCAGTGGAACCGAGCCGAAGATCAAATACTATCTCTTTTTCACCGCTGAGGCCTCTGAACGGGCACAGCTTGAGAAAGATCTTCCCTCACGAATTGAACGCTATAAGGCGGCACTCTCGTGATTACCTGTTATTTCGTGCAACGATCAAACAAGGAGAACCTCTGCATTTCTCCCTATCTGGACACCGAGAAAGTGGACAGCTGGGAGGAGGGGGAGTCCGTGCAGCTCCTTTCCAGCGGCATGTTGACCAAGACCCAGCGTGATGAGGCGACCTACGCTCTGTACTCAGCGATTGACTTCAGTGTCGATCGCTGGATCCAGAACAAGCAGTATGTACCCCGTCTTTTGGTCACTGCCCTCATTTTCACCGCTTCTTACTTTTTCTTTTCTCTTGTCATCCGCGATCCACTGCCCATGCTTGATGAGCTTGCCATCAGCTTTGGGTTGGCAATTTTCAGCTGGTCTGTTCTCGCCAAGCGTGATACACGTTCTTCCGTTGCCCAGCGAAGGCGCTATGAGATGAAGGTGCGCAGCAGCGAGCGGGAAGAGGTCGTGGAAGAGCATTTGTTTGCGCTTGAGACGTATCTTGACGAAGTCTCCTCACTCGACACCCTGGATCTATCCAAAGCTCTTTGCCTGGTGGGAGATGAGAAACTCAAAGGGCTCTCCTTTGAAGGGTCCGATTCGTTGCTCACAGACATCACTTCCTCCATGAAGCTTTATCTTTCGATACACAACAAGGCGCTGCTCAAACTTGCCGAGCGCATCCACCAACAGAGAGCAATGGGCAAGACGGATGAGAATCTTGCGGCCCGCCTGTTCCACCAGAGCATGCAGAAGCGGTTGGATCTGAGTCTGCTGGCCCTTGTGGTGGTATTGCTGGAGAGCTAGAAAAGCAATCAAGCTTGGTTCGCTTCTTGATAGGGTATGCTCCTTCTCATCGTGGGTTCGACCCTCAGTGTACTCTTCTCCTTGTATGCAGTCTGCTTGCACAGTGCATTGCTCCAGTATCCTCTGATAGTCGGCTTGTTGGTGGGAACCATACCCGTGGTGCTCGTGGTAGGATTCGACTTTCCGATGCGAAGCACCCTCGTCTGCTTTGCTTTCCTCTATTTCCTGTATGTGTTGGGCGGAAACGCTATGGCCAAGAGCCAGCCTTTCTTTGGATTTGAGCCATTCAGGCTCAGCCGGATCGAGGGGACGCTCATTGAAGACTCCTTGCTTACCCGTTCGAGCAAGCAGGTCATCCGTCTCAAGCTCAAGACATGCGGTACGCAGGATGGACATGCCTTTGGATCAGGAGGCGTAGTCTCAGCCTTGCTGAAAACAGATGAATTGCTCATTGCTGGAAGCGACATCATGTTGGAAGGGAAACTTTCCGAGACAGGGGATCTGTTTCTCTGTTCTTCGTTCCAGGTGGGAAAGCTCACCAAATTGGGTTTGATACGAAGAGAAATGCTCTCACTGCTTTCTTGCTTGCTGCAGAAGCGCATCGCTGACGAATCATCAAGAAGCCTTGCACAGATGCTCTTGCTGGGCCATTCGAGCGAAGCCTCCTTTGCCTTGAAGGATGCAAGCCTGGAGGCTGGCTGTGCCCACCTGCTGGCACTCTCGGGTATGCATCTGCAGGTCTTCCTTCTCTTTAGCAGTTGGCTTTGCTCCCTTTTTCTGGGCAGGTATTGGGGCAAGCGTATCGGATTCTTGATTCCTTTGGGCTATGTGGTGCTGGTGGGGCCAAAACCATCCTTGGTCAGAGCCTTGCTGATGCATCTCATCTCCCTGTTCCCGTTCTCTCGGGAATTGCGATCGGCAGCCTCTCTTTTGCTAGCCTATGCAATACAGCTGTGGTTTTTCAGCTACTCTGCGACCAGCTTTGCCTTTCTGTTCAGTTATGCAGCAATTACCTCGCTCATCTTGGGAGCAGCGCTTCCTCCCTTTCCCCTGAAGACTACCGCCCTTGCCATTTTCGGCACTGCACCGGCCTCCATGATTTTGACTGGTTCGTGGAATTTGGCGGGGCTCCTGTTCTCGTATCCTGCAGGTCTTCTGATTCATCTTTTGATGGTTCTCGGCCTTGTATGTCTGCTCTTCGGCGGGGTGCCAGTCCTCCTGCTGACCCATTGCACTCACTTGCTGCAAAACCTGCTTGCCTTGGCAGCTGCACTGCCTCTTGCCTTCGCAGTTCGTGCATACTGTCTTTATCTTCTTGTTCTGTTGACCTGTATCGCCATCATTGGCTATGCTGGACAAGCTCTGCACAAGAGAAGGAGATACCGCAATGAGCTGGACCTTTGCCTACGATTCACCGAACGCAATCACTCGCCTCTTGGAGAGAGAGGATCTGGCGATGACCAAGAAGTTTGGACAGAACTTCCTGATCTCCCACCCGGTGCGTGAGCGCATCGTTGACCTTCTGGATGTCAGAGAGGAGCAGCGTGTCTGGGAGATCGGCCCGGGTATCGGCTCGATTACGAGCTTGTTGCTTGAGAAGCGAGCCCAGGTCACCGCATTTGAGATTGATCATGGGTTTTGCAGGATTCTGAGTGAACAGGCGTTTGGGGATGAACCTCACTTCCGTCTGGTGGAAGGGGATGCCCTGAAGACCCTGCCGCACATGTTGCAGGCAGAGGGTGAGCCGGAACGCATATGCGGCAATCTTCCGTACAATGTCGGCTCGGTCATTCTTGCAAAGCTTCTGGAAAGCAACCATCGTCCCGCCCGCATGGTATTCACCCTGCAAAAGGAGGTGGTGGAACGTATCTGCGCGCAACCTGGTTCAAAGGATTGGTCCTCATTCTCCTTGCTTGCTCAGGCAGACTATGAAGTGAGTCTGGCGACCACCATCAACAGCGGAGCGTTTTATCCTCCTCCGAAGGTCACCAGCAGCGTAATCCTGTTCACGTTGCGCAGTGAGAGCAAGGTTGAGACATCCTTGCGGCCCAACTTCTTCCTCTTGGTGCGCGATCTCTTCGCACAACGCCGCAAGACGGTGAAGAACAACCTGCTTGGCGGGAAGGTAGGAGCCATGGTGGGCAGGGATGGAGTGCAATGGATACTTGAGCATGCTCAGGTCGATGCTTCGCTTCGTGCAGAAGCGCTTGATTGGAAGCAGTTTCTTGATCTCAGTGCGTCTCTTTCCAGCTATCGAGCCACGTATACCGGCGATACTGCACAAACGAAATGATGCCGCGCAGGGTCAAATCGCTGGCCATGGCTATCCACACACCCAACAATCCCAGACTGGTAGTCTTGAGCAACAGATAGGCAAGCGGCAGACGCAGAAGCCACATTCCCGCTATTGAGATGGCGAAGGGGCGTCGTGTGTCCCCTGCGCCTCTGAATACTCCGAATGCAAGCATGGAAAGGCCGAAGGCAGGCTCCGCAAAGGCTTCGATTCTCAGGATTGTGGTTCCCAGTGCGATGACTTGGGCGTCATGCGTGAAAAAGCGCATCAGAACCGGTGCAAAGATATAGAGAACCACTCCCATCAGGCTCATCAAGGCTGTACCCATGATGGTGCAAGCATCTGCAAACCGCTTTGCAAGATCCTTGTCCTCGCTTCCCAGCGACTGGGCTACCAAGGTGGTTGCCGCTGTGGAGAATCCCGAAGGAGGCAGAAAGGTGATGGACTCAGCGGTGTTTGCCAAGAAGTGCGCCGCCAAGGCAGTGGTTCCCAAGGTTCCCACCATTTTGGTGAACACTATCTGTCCGAACGAGAGCGTAGAGCGTTCCAAGGCCACGGGGATGCCGAGGCGCAAGGCATTGGCAAGGATTGCCATATCAAAGTGTACCTTTTGACCGAATTGAATCCTGATGGCCCGGTCGCCGGTGAAGAGCGTGTACAGCAGAAGCAAACAGGTTACCGTCACCGAGATGGTCGTGGCGATGGCAGCTCCCTTGACCCCCAGTCCAAGGCCTGGGATTGTGGCAAACCCAAGGGGGATGCTCTCAAAGATGAGCAGGAAGTTGAGGATTACATTCAGTATGTTGTTGAGGCCGTTGAGGATCAGCGGGGTCTTGGCATCGCCGCTGCAGCGTAGCAAGGTGGAGATGAGGATCATCACCAGATTGGGCAGATAGCCAAGGGCAATGTAGTGGTAGTAGGTGATGGCCAAGCTCTGTACTTCCGCCTCAGCTCCGATCCAGGTGGGAAGAATACGGGCGACCTGCAGGAAGGCCAGGGTGAGCACACTGCCCAAGATGAGGGAAGCGTGCAAGGCTTGGCGAGTGATGAGGTTGGCTCTATCTTTCTTTCCGGCTCCCAGATTACGGGCCATGAGGACAGAGAACCCGATGGCAAATGCATTCATCCATCCGTTCACCAACCAGATGGTCGAGGTGGGCACTGCGATGGCGGCTGTGGCCTGAGCTCCAAGAGAACCTACCATGGCTGAGTCTACATAGGTAACGGTTACCTGCAACACCTGTTCCAGTATTGTAGGCCAAGCGAGAGCCCAGATGATGGTTCTCGGAGGAATAGAGCGGTCGAGAAGGTTTGGTTGTGAGCGTAGGCTTGCCATCAAGCGCCTCTCCTTTTGAGGCGAAGCTATCGTAGCGAAAAGAGAAGCGCAAGGCAAGGGCAGGAAGGGAAGCCCTCCTGCCCGTCAGCAATCAATTTGCTGCAGCCTGGGCGAGCGTGATGGCACTGGTCACCACGATGTCCTCCACCGAGCATCCGCGGCTAAGGTCGCTGATCGGCTTGGCGAAGCCCTGGAGAATGGGGCCATAGGCCTCGGCTCCAGCAAGTCTCTGCACGAGCTTGTACCCGATATTACCTGCCTGTAGGTCGGGGAAAATGAGGGTGTTTGCACTGCCGGCAACTGTTGAAGCGGGAGCCTTGCTCTTGGCAACGCTGGGCACGATGGCGGCATCGAGCTGTAGTTCTCCGTCAACCGCAAGATTGGGGAGTTTCTCCTTGACCAAGCGGGTGGCGGTGGTCACCTTGTCCACAAGGTCTCCCTTTGCCGAACCCATGGTTGAGTAGGAGAGCATGGCTACCTTCGGCTCAGCATTGAGGAAGGTTTTGCAGGAGAGTGCAGAAGCCTCGGCGATTTCGGCAAGCTGCTCGGCGGTAGGGTTGGGGATGGTAGCGCAGTCAGCGAAGATGAACGAACCATTGGCACCATACTCGGTCTTATCCGTAGCCATGACGAAACAAGAGGATGCAAATTTGATGCCGGGTTTTGTCTTGATGATATTGAAGGCGGCAAGCAGCACATTGCCGGTGGTGTTCTCTGCACCTGCGACCATGGCGTCAGCCTTGCCCAGACGAACCATCATGGCACCCCAGCGCAACGGGTCGGCAATTCCTTCGAACGCTTCCTCAAGGCTCATGCCCTTGTGCTTGCGCAGCTCATAATACTCCTGAGCGAAGGCTTCGCGATCTTGGCTGCTGACAGGATCAACAACAGTGATGCCCTCGAGGGAGGTGCTCACTGAGTTGGCAGCCTGTGCAACTGCATCATGGTTTCCGACCAGGATAACGGTCTTTGCCAGCTTTTCGTCGACAATCTTGCGTGCTGCCTGGATGGTCCTGAGCTCAGTTCCTTCTGCGAGGACGAGCTGTTTGTTGGCCGCAATAGCTTGGGCCTTCATTTTTTCTGCAAACGTCATGGTTATGCTCCTTGACAGGAAAGATAAAATTGGTTTATTGCAGTCTACCACGTTCGCATCGCTTGGAAAAGGGCGGCAAGGCTCTGTATTTCCTTGCTTCGCTGTGATACTGTCGGTTCATGGTAAGCAGGAACCTCCTCTTTGTGCAGGTTATAGCATTGGCATTCAGCACCAGTTTGTTTGGAGGGTTGGGCGAGGAGATTCGCACTGCTTGCTCCATCAATCTTGAGCAGATGAGCCTCTTGATGGGGTTCAGCCAGATAGGTTCGCTCATTTCCTTTCTTATGCTTCCTTCGCTCTCCAAGCGTGTCGGTTCGTATTCGATGCTCATCTCAGGAATTTTCTTTTCTTCATGTTCTTTGTTGGGAATGGGTCTTTCACGCGCTCTTATTCCTTTTGGAGTTTTTTTCTTGCTCAGCACACTCGCAGGATATCTGTATGGCACCAGCAATGTCATGGTTTTGATCAACTTGGACCCCAAGCGTTCGAAGACCAACATTCCCATCATGCATCTGACGTACAGCATCGGTGGAATGTTCAGCGGTCTCTACATTGCGTACCTGAAACGCACCCAGTGGTATTATGGGTATGTACAAATGGCTGCTTTGTATGCACTCCTGGCTTTTTTGTTCCTGATCTTCAGACCACAGCAAGCCCGTGCTTGGACAAAACCCAAATACCAGAGTTTGGGTAGTGGCTTCTCCCTGCTCAAGGATGCCCAATTCAGTCGCTTTCTCTTCTTTCTGATCACCGCCAATGCAGTGGAATACTGTGCCATCATCTATCCGCTGGCCTTCATCACTGAGGTGCTCGGTGGAGGAGCGAGAGCAATCGGCAGCGCCATCGTCATTCTGCACGGAAGCATCGCCTGCTCACGACTCATAGTCATCCCCCTTTTGAAACAAGGCGTTGCTCCCAAACGTCTTCTGTTCGGGCTCAGCTTGGTGTGTACCATCGGCCTTTTGTTGCTTGCATTCGCATCCTCCCTTGGGGTGGCTTTGCTCTGTCTGTCCTTGCTTGGTTTTGGCATCGGGGCGGTGAATCCGGTCAGCCAGGTGTTGGAAATAACCCAGTGGCCTCAGGATCTCATGCAATTGGCGAACCTTCGCTCAATGGGCTCCACCGCAGGAAGGATGTTCATGCCTCTCTTGGTTGGACTGATCCTGACCACGTTCAGCCTTGCTTCTGTCTTTGTGTTTCTGGCCTGTTGCATGGTTATTGCGCTTCTGGTGTTGCTTCGCTCCACGTTCTGAGAGGAGAGCTGTACGAGTACCCGCTTTTTCTGTACAATGCCGGCCATGGAAGCAAACTTGCGCATTGGTGTCTATGGCTTGGGTAGGTTCGGTTCATTCTGGGCCAAAGCATTGGTCTCACACGGATTCTCAGTGATTGGCTACGGCAGAAGTGCCACCAGTGCCCCTGAGGGAGTGCGTCTCGCAACAGAGGACGAGGTTCTCACAGCAGACGTGCTGTTCTATTGTGTCTCCATCAGTGCATTCTCATCTGTCCTTGATCGGACAGCAGACAGGATTGGGTCACATACCCTGGTGATGGATACATGCTCGGTCAAACTCTATCCAGCAAAGCTGATGCGTGAAAAGCTTCCCAGGCAGGTCCAGTGCATCGCCACCCATCCCATGTTCGGGCCCGACTCGGGAAAGAACGGGGTGGAAGGGCTTCCCTTTGTCATCTGCCCGGTCCGCTGTGAGCAAGAGGTCTTGCAAGCATGGATTGCGGAATTCAAGCGATGGAATCTTGAGGTTCTGTCCATGAGTTGTGAGCAACATGACCGGGAGGCTGCCTGGAGCCAGGGCATCACCCACTTCATCGGAAGAACACTCAGTGAACTGAATTTGGGGGAGACGGAGCTGGCAACGAAGGGGTACCGAACCCTGATGACCGTGGTGGAACAGACCTGCAACGACCCGCTGCAACTCTTTTATGATTTGCAGCGATACAACCCCTATGCGCGTCAGATGCGCATGGGTCTCAAGGGAGCGCTCGATACGGTAATGGAAGCGCTCAAGAAGCAGGAGGATGGACGTTGAACGTTTGTGTATATACGTTGGGATGTAGGCTCAACCAGTGCGAGAGCGAGGCTATCGCCGATAGCTTCGCAAAGCAGGGATTCACCGTCGTAGGGGAGACAGAGCGTGCCGACCTCTACGTGGTGAACACCTGCACCGTAACCAGCAAGGCAGAACAGAAGGCGCGTCGGATGATCCGCAAGTTTGCAGCCCTGTCAGTGACCTTGGCTACCGGGTGCTATGCACAGGTGAATGAGGAAGAGCTGAAAGCACTCAGCGAGAATGTCATTGTGGTCCCGTTGGAGAAAAAGGCCCATCTGCTCAAGCTGGCAGAGCACCTGAAAGCAAGTGTGGTTGCAGGCATGGACCTCAAGCAAGGCTGTCTCTCCTTCAGTGATGGGAAGGCATCCGTCTTCGATTATGATGCGGCTTCCTTCTCTTACCACAGCAGGGCATACCTGAAAATCCAGGACGGTTGTGACAACAACTGTTCATATTGTCGCGTGCATATTGCCCGGGGGAAAGCGATAAGCCTTGCCCACGAGGAAGTGGTGGCTCGTGCTCTCGCACTCGAGCAAGCCGGGTTTCAGGAGATCATGCTCACCGGGGTGAACCTTACGATGTATGACCATGATGACCAGGGGCTTGGCGGGTTGCTGGAACACCTGCTTCCCCGCCTTTCAGGCTCCATGCGTTTGCGTCTCAGCTCTCTTGAGCCGGACCACATCGATGAACGGCTTCTACAGATGCTCAAAGACCCGAGGATGCAACCCCATTTTCACATACCCGTACAGAGTGGAAGTGACCGAATCCTGAAGAAGGTTGGCCGCAAGTATACCATTGCGGAGCTTTCGAGGATTCTTGACCGCTTGCGCATGGCAAAGGATGATCCGTTTCTGGCAGCCGATTTCATCACCGGCCTTCCCGGAGAGAGCGAGGAAGACTTTGAAGCGACCTATCAGTTCGTTACGCAGCAGCAGTTCAGCAGCCTGCATGTATTTCCTTTCTCTCCGCGTCCTGACACTCCCTTGTTCAAGGCTTCCGATCGTGTTCCTGAGTCGGTCCGTGATGAGCGGGCTACGCGTCTGAGGAAACTCAGTGCGGATTTGTACCACGCTTATCAGATGCGACAAGTGGGCAAACCTGCTGAGGTGATCATGCAGAAGCGCAAGGGTGGATATTGGTATGGGCTCAGTGGCAACTATCTGGAGGTGAAAGTCCTCTCTGCTCCCCTGCTTGCCAGGGAGGGCTTGCTCATCAACGGATCCTTCGGCCACGTGCTTGGTCCGGATGGGAAGATGGAGTTCCACTTCAATGGCCCCGCTGCTTGAAACAAAGCGGCTCAGAGGCTATGTGGTAGGCCTGGATGCTGCGAAGCAGCTCCTCGCCTACGAGAGCCGCAATCGTGCGGCTTTTGCTCCCTATTCGGTTACGCACCAAACCAGCTACTACACGCTCTCTTCACTGCAGGATGTGTGCGAGAAGCAGGTATCCCTGTATCTGAAGGGCCGTATGCTTCCTTTGCTGTTCTTTGCAAAGGAAGACCCTCACCACATCTTGGGTGCCGTGAGTTTGAACCACATCATCTGGGGAGCAAGCATGTCAGCAAGACTGGGCTACAGCATTGATGCAAACCATCAGGAGCAAGGCTATGGCAAGGAAGCAGTTGGTGCTGTCGTCCAGCATGCATTCAAAGCGATGCATCTCCATCGTTTGGAGGCGCACATCATGCAGGGGAATGCACCCAGCATCGCGTTGGCCACTGCTTTGGGGTTTTCCTGTGAAGGCGTGTGCTCAGGATACATGTATGTAAACGGCAGGTGGGAAGACCACCTGCGTTACGCCCTGCTTGGAGACGATTGCAGGCCCTAGGACCTGCGCATCTTCAAGTCGCGGAATGTTATCTCCGGCTCCTGGATGACCACCATGGTGTCCTGCGGCACCGACTCCTTGATCCATACGTTTGACCCGATCACTGCATTCCGGCCGATGGTGACATCGCCGAGAACCGTTGCATTGGAGTAGATGGTTACATTGTCCTCGATGGTGGGGTGACGCTTGGCCCCCCGTATCAGGACCCCACAGGCATCCTTGGGGAAACTCAACGCACCCAGCGTCACTCCTTGGTAGAGTTTCACATTGTTACCGATGACCGTTGTTTCACCGATGACGGTACCGGTGCCGTGGTCGATGAAGAAGGAGTCTCCGATCGTGGCACCCGGATGGATGTCTATCCCTGTCTCCTTGTGGGCATACTCGTTCATCATCCTGGGGATAAGGGGAACCTCCATGACAAAGAGCTCATGTGCTATACGATGGATGGTCAGGGTTTTGATGCAAGGGTAGGATAGGATGACCTCCCGCAGGTTTCGGGCGGCAGGATCTCCCTCGAAGGCAGCTCTGGCATCCATCTTCAGGCTGATGCGCAACTGCGGCAAGAGCGTGCAAAGCTTGTTGATCATTTTGTCCGCACGATCATTCACCTCACACTCTTCGAGTGAGGGATTGTCATAACGGAAGGCCAAAAAGAGCTGGCTCTTCAGAAGGGAACAGACCTTGTTCAGCTGATGAGCAAGGATCTCTTCAAGGCTCATCTGCGCCTGGTCGCGGCCGCACCGCCCAGGGAACATCAGTTCCAAGAGTTCATTGGAGATCTCCCCGATGACTTGCATCTGGGGAAGCGGTTTCAAGCCGTGAAAATTTGCGTTTCCGGCAACACGGTCGAAGGTCCCCAAAAATGCGCTTACATGGGCTGACGCATCGAATTCCTGTTCTTTGCATTGTCTCATGGGTATACCATACGGTTCATATAGACATTTATGCAAGGGTTCAGGCCATGAACTGCTCCGTTCTTTCATGAAAGGTTTTGGCAAGATGGGTTGCTGCCGCCACTTTCAGAAGATCTCCGATAAGAAAGGGAAGCATCCCCACTTTCAGGGCAGTTTGCCAGGAGAGCGAGCGCGTGTATTTGAGGAAGGGTACCCCGACCAGGTAGACGACGAGCGTGGCTGCCAATCCACCGAGTATGCACAAAAGCAGATACCGTTTCGGTCTCTCCGACTTCTCCTTCAGATTGCCAGCAATTCCTGCAAGCAGGGCAGCCGGAAGCAAGCCAAACAAAAAGCCTCCGGTGGGGCCAAGGAGGATGCCGAGCCCCCCTCCGCTGGTGAATACCGGCAATCCAACCATCCCGAGCAGGAGGTAGATTGCGGTGCTTGCCAGGGCAAGCTTCGATCCTCCGAGAAAGCCGGCAAGCAGGACAAAGAGTGTCTGCAAGGTGATGGGAACCGGTGGCAGGGGGATGCGGATGTATGCCCCGACGATGATGAGGGCGCTGAAGAGTGCAGTAAGTAGGATTCGTTTCTGTTGCATGTGCAGATCCTAGCATGCACCGTTTTTTATTGTAAACAGGAGAAAGGTTGACAATTGGAAGCCTGCTGGATACCATCCCCCTATGACACCAAGCCAACATCTTTTGCATCTATTGGCACAGAATCGGGGAACGTACCAAAGCGGTGAGGACCTTGCCCGTGCCTTGGGGGTATCGCGTGCAGCGGTATGGAAGGGTATCGAGACCCTTCGTGACCAAGGGCACACCATAGAAGGAGTCCAGAACCGCGGATATCGTCTGCTCTCCCTCTCCACACTCTTGGAGAAACAGCGGCTTGAGACGATGCTGAGCGACCATGAGATTCATCTGTTTGACTCACTGGATTCAACCAACCGTTATGCAAAGAGTCTGGCTGCAGAAAAGCCCCAGACCAAGGCTTTGGTTGTGGCAACCCATCAGAGCGGGGGCAGGGGAAGGCTGGGAAGAACGTTCCACAGCCCTCGTGGAGGGCTGTACCTGAGTGTGCTGCTGCCGCTCACGTTCTCTGTCCAGGAGGCCCCGCTTGTTACGAGCATCGCGTCTGTTGCTGTTGCCCGATCGATTGATCAGGTGTGTTCGCTCTCCTGTTCCATCAAGTGGGTCAATGACCTCTTTCTTGGTGGTAGGAAAGTCTGTGGCATCCTGACCGAGGGGGTTCTGGGGGTGGAAAGCGGCAGGGTGAGCGCACTGGTGGTCGGTATCGGCATCAACCTATCGACTCCACGGCATGCTTTTCCTGTGGAGTTGCAGGAGTTGGTGACATCCCTGTACGAGAATGAGGAAGCAATCCCGTCCGAATTCGATGCCCATCAACTGGTTGTTGCCATTGTCAGGGAGTTGGAGCGAATGATAGCTCAGCTTCCCGACCGCTCCTTTCTTGCAGAGTATCGAGCGCGGTCGCTGGTGTTGGGTAAGCGTGTGACCGTGCATCAGGGGAAGGAGCACTACCATGCATTGGCGTCCTTCATTGATGATGATGCACATCTTGTGGTGGAAGATGAGGCCGGAGGGACCCATGTTCTCAGCTCCGCAGAAATAAGCGTTCGACTTGAAAGCTGAGTTTGGTTTATTGTATAGTCGGTATCTACACAGAAAGGAAATGATAGTATGCTGAAAGCGGTACGTGAGACGTGGAAGACCTTGATCGAGGAGCAGTTGGCTCTCTATGCGAAATCGGTGTTGGCGACGGATGTTGCACTCCCTCCCTTGGCGGTGCAGACCCCTCCCAAACCTGAGTTGGGGGACCTTGCCTTCCCGCTCTTTGCCTATGCGAAAACGCTGAGAATTTCCCCACCGCAGCTCGCCCAGGAGTTGAAAACCCGCATTGAGGCTCTCTCTGATCGTCCGGCAGGCGAACTTTTGGTTGCCGGTCCCTATCTGAATGTCCGCATCGATATGGCTGATATCGCCACAGCATTGCAGCAGAAGATTGCTGAGGATGGGGAGCACTACGGTACCAATTCCAGCATGGAAGGCAAGCGGGTGACCATCGAATTCAGTTGTCCGAATACCAACAAGCCCCTGCATCTGGGGCACATGCGAAACGACAGTCTCGGCGAGAGTGTTGCAGCGCTGCTGAAAGCAAATGGAGCCACGGTGCGCAAGGTGAACCTGATCAACAACCGTGGGGTCCATATCTGCAAGTCCATGCTTGCCTATCAGAAATTCGGAAACGGGGAGACTCCCCAGTCCAGCAACATCAAGGGTGACCACTTGGTCGGCAAATACTATGTGAAGTTTGCCCAATGGGCAAAGGAAGATCCCAGTGCCGAGGAGCAGGCCCAGCAGATGCTGGTGAAGTGGGAGCAGGGTGATGAAGAGACCATTGCCCTGTGGAAGCTGATGAACGGCTGGACGCTGGACGGGCTCGCCGAGAGCTATGAGAAGATGGGTATCAGCTTTGATGCCTATTACTACGAGTCGGAAACCTACAAGTTCGGAAAGGATGAGATTCTCAAGGGCCTGGAGGACGGGGTGTTCTATCGGGAAGCGGACGGCTCGGTGTGGGTCGATCTCGAGTCCATCAAGCTCGACAAGAAGGTTCTTTTGCGCAAGGATGGTACGAGCCTGTACATGACACAGGATGTCGGGACAGCCATTATGCGTCACAAGGACTGGCCGTTTGACTCGCTCATCTATGTGGTTGCGAGTGAGCAGCAGTACCACTTCAGGGTGCTCTTCCATGTGCTCGGCCTGCTTGGCTACAGTTGGGCGAAGGATCTGCACCACCTCTCCTACGGGATGGTGAACCTTCCTGAGGGGAAGATGAAGAGCCGCGAGGGTACGGTCGTTGATGCCGATGAGCTGGTGGATACCCTGACTGAACTTGCACGCAATGAGATTCATGAGAAGGAACGGGAAGAACTTGTCGACGATGTGGACAAGACAAGCCACAGCATCGCCCTCGGAGCCCTGAACTACTACCTCCTGCAAGTCACTCCAACCAAGGATATGATCTTCAATCCTGCAGAGTCGATTTCGTTCAACGGTAACACCGGCCCCTATCTGCAGTACATGGGGGCACGCATCTCAAGCATGCTGCGCAAGTTTGAGTCCGAGCATCAGCACCTTTCAGAGACGGTGTTTGACAGCTGGTTGCTTTCGCTCAGTGATGAGCGCGAGCTGATCAAGCAGATCGCCCTCTACCCTGAGGTGGTGGAGAAGGCCGGTGCTGAGTACGATCCTTCGCTGCTTTGTTCCTACCTGTATGACTTGAGCAAGCTTTTCAGCCGCTGGTACCACGATAATCAGGTACTCAAGGCTTCCACGCCTGAGCTGGTGCGTGCCCGTATCGAACTGTCGAAGATGGTGCTTCAGGTATTGATGAATGCCTTTACGCTCATCGGGGTACCCTTCCTCGCATCAATGTGATCATTGTCCCTGATAGAGGGAACAGAAGCGATTTACAAACCGTTCCTCCTCCCATTCCAGATCCTCCTCCTCGTCGAGGAGGATTCTTCTGAGGAAGTGCTGGACGATGGAGCTGAAGCTCAACCTGGCAAGATCCAGATCATCGATGGTCAGGCGCCCGCTTTCATTGAGACTCTCCAACAAGACGCCGCTCTGGCCTGCAAGCATCTCGTCGAGTGTCGCTTTGATGCGCCGTGCCTCAGGATGGGTGAATGCCTCGGACTCGATGATCCGATAGAAGTAGCGCATCGGCTCTCCTTCATAGACCGAGTGCCAATGTTCCATTGCACGCATCAGGACTTCCGAGGCCTTTCCCTGGAGGCTGATGGTAGCCATCTGTTGGTAGGCGAGGGTGTTGCAGTAGGCGAAAAGTGCTTCGATGAGCTCTTCTCTGCTGGAAAAGTGGTGGAAGATTGCTGCCTTGCTGATGGAATTCTCCTTTGCAAGGGTAGAGAGCGAGATGGCATCAAGGCCTTTCTCCGAACCAAGTTTGAGCAAGGAAAGGATGAGGTTTTGTTTGGTAAGGGTTGTATGCATACTCGATACTAACCTATCGGTCGGTAAGATTTCAAGCTCTTTTTCTTTGTTTTTCAATCAATTATTCCCAAATGTTGTTGAACCTGTCTCTTCAATTGTGGTATAAGGGACAAGCACAAACTAAACCTAAGGATGAATATCGACATGTACGCACTTGTAGAGATTCTCGGAAAGCAGTACAAGGCCGTCGAAGGGGAAACCGTTCAGGTTGATCATATCAGCCAGAGTGAAGCCGGTTC
>Ga0265295_1005169_pt1 | contig 16919 bp, 8 predicted proteins | sample Munlansysbiofilm_FD_192503 | JGI IMG/M metagenome (GOLD analysis project Ga0265295, IMG submission 192503) | Leachate microbial communities from a municipal landfill in Southern Ontario, Canada - Methane capture system biofilm | ecosystem: Engineered > Solid waste > Landfill > Unclassified ...
GGCGTCATTGATCTGGTGCGTTCCGGACTTCGGCTTGAAGCGCATTTCGGCGCGCCGCAGGACATAGAATGGGCTGAAGATGCACAAGGGAAGCTCGTTTTTCTCCAGTCGCGCCCTTTGGGCATCACCAAGTCCGGCAAACCACCTTCAGCTTTGAATACCGAAGCCATGGAGCTGCTCTTGTCGGCCGGACAAACGGCGTCGCCCGGCAGGGTTTCGGGTAAGGCGGTCCTTGTTTCCCCCGAACTGAAACCGGAGCAGACCGAGAACGCCATCCTGGTCGCCCGGACGGCAGCTCCGGATCTTGCCCCCTACATGAGCCGGGTCCGAGGGCTGATCACCGATCTTGGCGGGGTGGCCAGCCATCTTGCCTCCGTGGCTCGGGAGTTCAATGTCCCGGCCCTCATGGATACCCGCGAGGCCACGACGAAAATATCCTCCGGCCAGGAGATCACCTTGCTGGCTGAAGAAGGGGAGGTCTATCTGGGCCTTGTTCCCGAATTGACCCGAAAGCTTCCTGCCCGGGAAGAAGATGAAGGGCAGGGGCCCATTGGCAGGCACCTGCGAAAACTGCTGGAGCGCATATCCCCCCTCAATCTGACCGACCCGAAATCGCCGGACTTCACTCCCGAGGGCTGTCGCACTCTGCACGACCTGATCCGCTTCGCCCACGAAAAGGCCATGGAGGAGATGTTCAACATCTCCCGGCTTGCAGGCGACTCGGTGGTGTCGCGCAGCATGAGCGCCAATATCCCGCTGGCCATGCATTTTATCGACTTGGGCGGCGGCTTGGCCGAGGGGCTTGATACGTGCGCCGAGATTCTTCCGGAGCACATCCGTTCCAGACCCATGGCCGCGTTGTGGCGAGGCTTGGCGCATCCGGGCGTGACCTGGGCCGGAAACGTGGACCTGAGCGGACGCAACTTCATGGCCCTCATGTCCGGAAGCATGGGGCCCGGCGGTGCCATGCCGCCGGAAACGAAATCCTATGCCCTGGTTTCGGCCGATTACCTGAACCTGAGCGTCAAGTTTGGGTACCATTATTCCAATCTGGACGCGCTCTGTTCGGATGATTCGGATGCCAACACCCTGACCTTGCAGTTTTCGGGCGGAGCCGGCACCGGCTCCGGCAAGGCCCTGCGCATCGAGTTCCTGTCCAATGTGCTGAAGCGGCTGGGCTACGAGGTGAACATCAGCGGGGATATGCTGCAGGCGGCTTTGAGGGGGCTTGACTGCCCGGCCATGGAAGAGGTGCTGGATCAGACCGGGCGTTTACTGGGCTGCAGCAGGCTTCTTGATCTGGCCATTCCAAATCAGGAGGAGGTGCAGACCCTGACCGAAATGTTCTTCAGGCAGGAATATGATTTTCTGGATCGTTCCGAAAAACGTGTTCCCGGTTTTTATGCGTCTTTTGGTCAGTGGTCCCTTGCCGAAATGGATGGCCGGGAGGTCATCATGCATGACGGAGCGCACATGGGGCAGACGGTTTCGTGCGCACTGCATTTTGCCGCGAGTTCGGTCCTGGGGGGACGGTACCGGAAATTTCTGGAAAAAAGGCATGCCCGGCACTACTATCCGACCGCCGTGAAGCGCGACAGTCGGCACGAAGATGGGGGTATCCGGGTCGATGTGCGCATCGAGGCCGGATGCGTGGACCTCGCCGCCGGGCTGGCTTTCGGCCTGGGCAATGTCGGAAACTGTCTGGTATTGGCAGTGGATGGCGCCGCAGGAGAATTGCAACTGCTCGAATTCGTGAACAATACCAGAAGTTTTTTGGCGCGGGTCGACATGCAGGTGCCTTTGGGGCGTTGGATTGGCCTTGAAGTGACGGTGGCTGGAAAGGAGATCAACGCCGCCGGCTTGGGTGGACGCGGTCCAAGTCTAAGCTTCACCGCCTCCAGGCCCCTCTCCGGTTACGTCGGTCTCTGGACCAAGGGAGACACCACGGCCTATTTCAGGAATCTGGAAACGGCCGGTGCCCTGCGGAATGAAAGCCGATCAGGAGAATAGATCCGACGCGTGCAAAATGCAGGAGCGGCAAAACGCGCCGCTCCTGCCGGGAATCCTTTTTTTCAGGCGTTTTTCCAAGTTATCGGAACATGTATTTCATTGCGTAGCCAAAAGATGGGTATGCCCACAGCATGGAACGCAATTCATCGACATCGACCTTCTTGCGCATGGCCAGGGCGAAAAGGTTGATTGTCTCCTCTGCCGCGTCGCCCAGAACGTGCGCCCCCAGTAGCAGCCGCGTGTCTTTTTCGACCAGCAGCTTGAATCCCGCGCACGTTTGCCCGATGCGCTGGTACTCCGACCACCCTGCCGAATCTCCATGGATGACATCGAAGCGCATTCCCCGCTTTTGTGCCTCCTCTTCAAGCATGCCCACGGTCGCCAGCGGCGGGTAGGTGAACAGGGAGAATGGCGTCACGTCAGGGTTCATCGTGTGCTTCGGGCCTTCGATGATGTTTTTGGCCACGACTTCCGCCTCCACGCTGGCCACCGGAGTCAGGGGCATGGTTTCGGCGATGACGTCTCCGGCAGCGAAGACGCCAGGGTTGGAGAGACTCTGCATGTAGGCGTTGACGGCGACTCCGCCATTGCGCGTATCGACGTTGCCGGCGGGCAGGTCGAGGTCGGCCAGGGCCGGAATGCGTCCGGCCGCATTGAAGATCGCATCCGCCGCAAAGCTTTGCCGACCCTCGGCTCCAGCCTTCAGCAGCAACGCTCCGCCATTTTCTTCAATGGAATGGGGCGGACAGTTCCGATGAAATTTCACGCCCAGTTTTTCCAGATGCCCGGTCAATCGCTGCACCAGGTCGGTGTCGAACTTTTTGAGGAAACGCTCGCTGCGATGAACGATTGTCACCTGGGCCCCGGCAGCTGCCGCGATGTGAGCCAGTTCAAAGGCGATGAATCCGCCTCCGATGAAGACGATCCTTTCCGGCAGGGTGGGCATGGCCAGGAAATCGTTGCTGGAAGACAGAAGCCCGTTCCCCGGAATCTGCAACTCTCTGGGCGTCGAGCCGGTTGCAATGCAGATATGGGCGGCTTCAAGCCGTTCATCCCCGCTCACGATAGTGTTGGGACCGGCAAAGCTGCCGGCCGTCGTGAATGTCTGGATGCCCAGATTTTGATAATGCTTCCGGATTTTGTCCGGCAAATCGTCGGTGAACGTGCGCTTGAAGCGCATGAGCTCGACCCAGTCGAGTTTGGCGGAGCCGGTCGGACCTGTCCCGGAGGTGTTGTTGAAACGCTCCACGGTCTCGGTGGCGTCGGCCATGACTTTCTTGGGTTCGCAGCCATGCAGCGGGCAGGTGCCTCCAAAACCGTGGCTTTCCAGCAGCGCCACACTCAGACCGGCCTTGTAGCAGCGTGAGGCGACATGGCCCCCGGCGACTCCAGAGCCCAGAACGATGACGTCGAATTTTCGAGTTTTCAAAAGCAACTCCATGTGTTCAGATTTGAACCCCCGGGACTTCGGGAATGCCGCATCCAAGCGGACTTGGAACGGTAAGCATGGTTGCCCGGGTGCCTGATTGAGACTTCTTTCGCGGCGGAATTTTGCGGCATGCGTCCGAAATCTCGAAAGATGGGTTATTCAGAATGGACGGTACATGTAATTGTGCCGCTTTTCAAATCATGGAGAATAAAAAGTCGGATTCGAAAAGATTTGCATGGGCACGCCCGCACGAGATGCGTTGGCATTGGGAAACGGAGCGAGGCGTTCCGTACTCTCCGGATTACCGCCCGTAAAAGCCACCTGGCTGCATCACTGCAAGGCTAACGTGAAGGTGGTTTTGAATGATCGTGGAATGGTTGTGAGAAATGATGTCCACAGGACGTTTCTTGCCTGCCTTGCGGACATGGCATGTCGGTAATCTGGTGTTTCGCGAGACCGCCGTTTTAAGTGCGAGCCTTAATTCTGGTTCAGAATATCAAGAAAATATATCCCTCCGTGACGCAGTTCGTTGAAGGTGTGGATACCTATCTTCTGGAGGATGTTCGAGCGGTGCTTGTCGACGGTCTTGATGCTGATGGCCAGAATTTCAGCGATCTCCCGGCTTTTCCTGCCGTCGAAAATCAGTTTTACCACTTCGATCTCGCGGGCGGTGAGTTTTTGCAGGGAAGACAAGCCCTTTCGTTGCCGTGTGGCGATTATATAGTCCTTGACGATGTTTTTGGTGAGCTTGGGGCTGATGAAGATTTCATCGTTCAAAGCGTATTTTATGGCCATGAAAATTTCTTCTGGGTTCTCGCTTTTGAGGACGTATGCGTTGGTGCCATATTCCAGGGTTTCATAAAGGAACTCGTTGTTCTGGCAGACGGTCAACACGATTATTTTGACCTGCTTGTCGATCCTGCGCAGTTTTCTCAGCACTTCCGTTCCTCTCATGTCCGGCAGCAACAGATCCAGAAGGACGATGTCCGCAGGTTTCTGCCTGAAGGAGCGCAGCGCCTCCCTGCCTGTCGCCACGTCCGAAGCGCATGTGTATTCGTCATGCATGTCGATCATGGATTTCAGCCCCATGCGTAAAAGGTGATCGTCTTCAACCAGAAGAAAGTTGTTTTTTTCCAAGGTGTGTCACTCCCGGATTTTTCTCGATGATTGCAGGTTACGAAGCCCCTTTTTGTGTTTTTTTATCGAATGTTGAAAATTGCGGACTTATAAAATTTTTCATGAATATTATTTATTAACATAATATGCGAACTGCTTCGATATTATTTTGTATCTTCATGCTTTGTGTTTTATATATGACGATTATGAATTATGTGAATTATTTCAGGGTGGAAATTTGCGAAGTGACAATGATATGCATCTTGAAACGCCACACAACGCCACTGTGTTACATAAGTACACATTGAGAGTTTACTTGAATGCAAAGAGTTTCAGCAACGGAAAGTGCTGTGTATTTTGGATAAATTTGACTAAAACGTGGTAAGTATAAAATTAAGATTCCACGTCCGTATTTTTCTCGAAGGGAAGGTTGTGGCGGCTCGGCTATTTGTTGATGTCCTCTTCGTACATTTCGGTGAGGACATACATTTTGCGCTGGCGCAGGTCGGCCAGGTTGCTGAGGCCCAGTTTTTCCAGGATGTTCGACCGGTGTTTGTGAACGGTTTTGACGCTGATAAAGAGCGTGTCGGCTATCTCCTTGCTCTTTTTTCCGTCGATGATGAGTTTGACGATTTCCCTTTCCCGTGCCGTGAGTTCGTTCAAAGGCGGCAGTGCCTTTCGTTGGCGATTGACGAATAGGTAGGCTTCCACGATGAGCTTGGCCAGTTTCGGACTGATGAACATCTCGTTCAGTAGCGCGTAATGAATGCCCAAGAACAATTCTTCCGGCCCCGCTCCCTTGAGAACATAACAGTTAGCGCCCCACTCCAGCGCTTCAAAAAGCAGTTCGTTTTCTTCATGGGCGGTAAGCACCACCACTGGAATTTTGGGAGCGATCCGTTTTATGTGCCGCAACACCTCGATGCCGGAAATGTCAGGCAACAAAAGATCGAGGAGCACTATATCGGGATGATTGGCGTCGAAGAGGCGCAGGGCCTGCTTTCCGCTCGCCGTATCGGCATCGATGGCGTATTCTTTTTTGGTCTGAATTATGGACTTCAGGCCCAAACGCAGCAGATCGTCGTCTTCAATCAGCAGAATTCTTTTTTTCATGGCATACTTCTCCCAAATTGCTGCATGCCACGCAATTCGCTGAAGTTCAACCCTTACCTTTCACGAAGAGCGCCTCTGGCAGTCTTGATGATGGGTTTTAAAATGTATTCAAGCACCGTTTTCTTGCCGGTCAGCACATCCACTTCGGCCACCATGCCCGGGATGATGGGCAGTTCCTTGCCATCCTTGCTTGTCAAAGACGCACTGTCGGTGCGGACTTTGACCAGATAGTAGCTGCTTTTTTGTTGTTCGTCGGTAATGGCGTCGGCGCTGATGTGTTCCACTTTTCCCTTCATGCTTCCATAGATGGAATAGTCGTAGGCCGTGATCTTGACGTCGGCATTTTGTCCTGGATGCAGAAAGGCGATGTCTTGCGGAGGCACTCTTGCCTCGACCAGAAGGGTGTCTTCCCGGGGCACGATCTCAAGCATCTCCTGGCCCGGTCCGACGGCCTCACCGATGGTCGTCACGAAGACCCGCTGCACGGTGCCGTCCACGGGAGAGCGCACACTGGTGCGGTTCATCTGGTCTTCAAGGGCCGGAAGTTTTTCCTTGCGACCCTCCATTTCGGTGCGAATCGCACTGAGTTCCTTGAGTATTTCCGTGCGATGGTTGCTTTTTTCTTCCTCGATGCGGTGCGTGGCGGCTTCCTGGGTGGCGGCCACCTTGGGGATGGCGATGCGGGTGTCGGCGATCTGGCCGGCAAGTTCCATGAGCTGGCGCCTTGAGCGCAAAAGATCCATTTCCGACGCGGCTCCCTTGGCAACCATGGTCCGGGTCATCTCCACTTCCTTGCTCAGCAGCGCATGGTTGCTTTGCAGATAACCCAGCCTGCTCCTGAGTTCTTTGAGTTCCTGCACGCGCTGCTGCCTGTCGAATTCAAGAACGGACAGGGCGGCCTGGCGGTTTGCGGTGCGAGAGCGCAGAAGCTCGGTCTGGTTTTCGAGCAGGTGCGGTTTCTGGTTCCGCGCCTCGGCCGGGAAAACTATGCCATCCTTGCCTGCCAGTTCAGCCTCCAGACGGGCGATGGCCAGGATCTGGTCCAGATAGTTTGACTGCTGTTCACGAAATCGGGAGGCCATCTGTGTCTGATCGAGGAGGATGAGCGACTGGTCCCTTGCCACCTCCTGGCCTTCGCGCACCAGGATCTCCTTGACGATGCCGCCCTCGAAATTCTGGATGCGCTTGATTTCCGTGGAGGGGATGACCTTGCCCATGCCCCGCACCACTTCGTCAAGGGGGGCATGGGTCGCCCAGGCAAGGGCTGCCGTGAAGAACATGATGACGATGACGAGCAGAAGATTGGGTGTGATCCGGCTTCGGCTGGTCAGATCGTCGAGCTCCATCGCGAAACTTCGGGGCTGTTGGTCCTGGGGGGCGTGCCCCGGTCTTCCTGCAGCGCTGCCCGGAGAGGGGCACGATCCTTGTTGTGCGCAGGAGGGCGGTGTGGTTTTAATTTCGGTATTTGAAGAAGGTGTGGCGGAGCTTTGCGGAGCGTTCATTGTCTTACCCCCGTTTGCCGCTGCACGGTTTGGTTGACGGGGACTCCTCCGGATTGCAACTGCCGCATGATCGCCTCCTTTGGCCCATCCGCCACCACCCGGCCATCGTCGATGACCACCAGACGATCCACCAGTTCCAGAAGGGATGGACGATGGGTGATCAGCACCAGGGTCTTTGCGTCCAGAACGAATTTGAGGCGTTGCAGCAGAAGCGCCTCGGACTGGGAGTCCATGGAGCTGGAAGGCTCGTCCATGACCAGGATACGCGGATCGCGCAATAGCGCCCGGGCGATGGAGATGGCCTGGCGCTGGCCACCGGAGAGCGTGCTGCCGCGTTCACCCACGTGCAGGGCGTAGCCTTGGGGGTGAGTGCTCATGAAGTCGTGGGTGCCTGAGATCCGGGCGGCATGCAGGATTTCCTGGTCCGAAGCCTGGGGATGCGCCATGGAGATGTTTTGCCGTACCGTGCCCTGGAACAGGGCCACGTCCTGGGGCATGTAGCCGGTCCAGCGACGCAGGTCCGTCGGGTCGACCTGGCGCAGATCCGCACCGTCCACGAGCACCGAGCCTTGGTCGGGAGTGTAGAGGCTCATGATCAGCTTGCCCAGGGTTGACTTGCCCGAGCCTGTCCTGCCCACGATGCCCACCCGTTCACCGGCTGCGATGCGCAGGTTCAAGCCCTTGAGAGCCGGCAGCTTGGAGCCGGGGTAGAAGAACGTGACGTCGCGGAACTCAATGCTTCCATCAAGTCGGGGTCTGTGCAGAAAGGAGTCCGTGTCCGTGCGTTCGACCGGCAGATCCATGATCCGGTTCAGCTCCCTGTAGGCGCTCATGGTATGGTGCAGGCGTGTGATGAGCTGGGCGATCTGGGCGAAGGGGCCCATGACCCGGCCGCTCAATATGGAACAGGCCACAAGGCCGCCCATGGTGAGCTTTCCGTCCTTGATCAGGTACACGCCGACGATGATGATGATCACATACGCGAACTGCTGCACGAAGCCCGTCAGGTTCATGGCCAGATGGGACAGGGAGCGGGAGCGGATTGCGTGACGGGCGCTGGTGGCAGTGTCGTGCATCCATCGTCCGCGCATGGTCGCCTCGCAGCCGAGGCCCTTGATCGTTTCGATGTTGCTCAAGGTCTCGACCAGTACTGCGTGCTTGCTGTTGCCCATGGCCATGGCGGTTTCTACGGATTTTTTTATGGGGACATGGATGATCAGGCCAATAAGCAGCGTGATGGGCAGCACGGCCATGAAAATAAAGGCGATGGGGCCGCCGATGTACCAGAACATGATGATGAAGAGCATGATGAACGGCAGGTCGACGAAGCTCACCAACGTGGCCGATGTGAAGAAGTCCCGCAGGACTTCCAGTTCGCGCAGGAGGTTGGCGAAGGAGCCCACGGAGGCGGGCTTGTCCTTCAGGTGCATGTCGAGAAGCTGGTCAAAGAGCCTGCCCTCCAGTTCGACGTCGATCTTCTTGCCGGTGCTGTCGATGAAGAAGGCGCGCAGTCCTTTGATGGCAAAATCGAAAACGAAGACGACGCCCATGCCCATGGCCAGCACCCAGAGGGTTTCCAGGGCGCTGTTGGGCACCACCCTGTCGTACACGTTCATGACGAAGAGCGGCATGGCCAAGGCGAGCATGTTCAGAATCGTCGCCGCGATAATGACCTGCGAATAGGCACGCCAGTTCCTGAGCAGGGCGCTTTGGAGCCAATGGCCTTTGGGTTTTGATGCGGCGCCCTGAGGTGAGGCCTCCTTTCTTGTGGGCATGAGATAGAGGACGTGTCCTGTGTGGAGTTTTTCGAGCTCTTGCCTGGTCATGACCTTGACCCCGTCTTCAAGGTCCGGATGGGAGACCGTGTAGTTTTCGCCATCTACCTCTCGCAGGACGCAGACTTCGTCGTCCTTCAGAAAGAGCACGGCCGGCAGGGCGAAGCGGGCGATCTTCTTCAGCGGACTTCTGACGATGCGGGTGGACAGCCCGGCATTGCGGGCAGCCGCCTCGATCATGCCGGGAGTCAAGCACCCCTGGGCATCGAGAGGCAGGCCGGACAGGAGGGATGCAGGCGACAGGATGCGGCCGTGATGTCTGGCGACAAAGAGAAGACACCCGGTGAGCGCGTCGGCGATTCCCGGACTTTCTTTACGGCCGACCGTGCCGGACTGGATGGTCTCTTCGCTTGCTGTTTGCGGTTCCTGCGACATGCAACACTCCTTGGCTTGCGTGTTTTGATGGCCGATCCTGGAAGGGAGATGAGGCCATCCCGATATGACTAGGTATTACGCGATATAAATTTTTTGAATCATTCCTAATTGTTATTATTTTTTGATTATAGCCGTACTTAGCTTTGTGTATTTTTTTGGCAAAATATCCGCCAAGGTGCGTATGATCATATTCCATCCCCGTAGCTTATGATGTTTTCGAGTGGAGGATGTTCTTGGTCGGAGCTTCGCATCGGGATGACGTCATTTACCTGAAATAATCGCACATCTGTCTTACAGTCGGCAGCCTTGCGCGTTGCCAATGAGCCTTTAATGTATTAATGTCATACATATTTGTCATACAGTGTGTAGATTGCATGAAATTTTGGGAGGTTAAGTCCGTAGTGCGTATTTTTTGGGCGAATGCGTGAATGAAAGAGCTTGGGGTCGTTTGGGTTGCAATTTTAGCGAGTTAAGGTTTTTTGGCATGGATTGATATTTTTACGGAGGATGTGATGAACAGTAACGCGGCGATTCTGGTTCTGGACATGGACGAGGCGCTGTTGAGGTTCAGCGGGAACAGGCAGATTTTCGTGAAGCTTCTGCTGCGATTTCTGGAGCTTAACGCGCAGGTTCGGGAAAAGGCGGAAGGGGTCGTGCAGGGCGGCGATTGCGATGACATCGTCCTGTTCTTTCACTCCATCAAGGGTGGGGCTGCAAACCTTTCGGCCAAGAGGCTGGCCGCCCAGAGCGCGCTTCTTGAAAATCTGGCCCGGGTCGGAGACGTGGAAGGCATCAAGCAGGAACTTCCTGCCTTCCATGCTCTTTTCGAAGAGGTCGCCATCGCGGCCCGAGAACTCAGCGATTCCACCCCCTAGGCTTAAGCCATGAGTTCGCGGCATGGGAAAATGTCATCGTGTATTTGCCATTTTTCTTCGCTACGCAGCGGGGCGCTATTTTTCTTTTCTCTTTTCTTTTGCCTGCCCGGCTCTCTCCATGCCCGAAATCTGTCAGTTCTGATGCTGGATTGTTCGGTCCAAGAGCGCGACCTGCGTCCATTCATGGAGGTCATGGAAGATCCTGGCAGATCCCTGACCATCGATCAGGCCGCCTCTTCGGCCATGGCGGGAACATTCGCTCTTCCGGCATCCGGACACTTCAACTTCGGCTTTACGTCCTCGGCCCTGTGGTTTCGCTTTTCGATCAAGGAGGAGCCGCGATCGGCTAATCGCCGGGGACTCCCTTCCGCCTGGATTCTCGATCCCGGCTGGAACGTCTACGACACCATCCATCTGTATGTTCCCCGGCCTGATGCTTCCGGCGGCTGGCAGGTCCATGCGGCCGGAAACCTCCTTGCGAAAACCGGAGAGCCCGAACGGCGGCACTTTCTTCTTCCGGAAGATCTCTCGGAACCCCTCACGTGCTACCTGCGCGTGACCGGCCTGCGGCCGATCATGGTCAGTCCGCATATCACCACCGTGGATCGTGCCCTGCATGTCAACAGCCTCAAGGTCCTCGGAACGGGTCTGGTCATCGGCTATTTTCTGACCATGGCCTTTGGCCATCTTTTCGTCTGGCTCTATGCCGGCATCGACAAATTCAAGTGGTCCATACCCGGCAATCTCGGTTTTGCCTCCTTCGTGGCCCTGACCAGCTATCAGCACCTCGTAAGTTTCCGAAATCTTACGGAAATAATCATGGTCGTCGGTCTCGTGACCCAGGGGTTCCTGGCCCTGGTCATCCGGGCCGTCATGGATACGAGGATCCACAACAGGATTCTCGACAGGCTTCTGCTCGGAAGCGTCTTCCTCGTGTTTTTGGCCGCCGCTGTGGGGCCGTTTCTGCCGGAGCATCTGCATGGGAGCCTCTCCATGCGCATCGTCATGCCCGTGGCGTTCATCGGCGCCTGGGCCTGTGTCGACAACCTGAAGCGCAACCGGACGGTATCGATCATCTTTCTCGCAGCATGGGGCGGAACGGTTTTTGACACCTTGATCTACAACAGGGCGGCCAACGGCGGAGCCGCGTTCATGCACCCCATGATGATGTGGGTCGGTTTCATTGCCGAGGCGTTGGCCATGGCCTTTCTGCTGGCCTATTTCACTTCTTCCATCTCGTCGCAGCGCCAGGCGGCCGAGGCCATGGCCAAGGCCAAGAGCATTTTCCTGGCCGGAATGAGCCACGAGATCCGCACCCCCATGACCGCCATTCTGGGATTTTTGAACCTGGCCATGCAGTCCGGGGGGACAGGACCGCTGCGGCAGTATCTGCGCAAGATCCAGGCATCTGCCCGGCATCTGCTGGGAATCATCAATGACATCCTCGACGTTTCCAGGATCGAGGAAGGCAAGATCCACCTGGAGTCGAAACCCTTCGAGGTGGAGAACCTGCTGCGCGAAACGGCTGATATTTTGGTGCCGCGCGCTTTTGAAAACGCGAACGAGCTGGTTGTCTGCCTCGGCCCGGGGGTACCCCGGCGTATCGAGGGTGATTTTTTGCGACTGGAGCAGGTGCTGGTCAATCTTGGGGGCAATGCCGTCAAATTCACCAAGAGCGGCACGGTCGTCATTGATGTGAGCCTGCCCGGGCAGGTTGCGCCGGAAGAGGGCAAGACGGCGCTGCGCTTTCAGGTCAGCGACACGGGCATCGGCATCGAGGCGGATGTCCTGCCCCGTATGTTCCAGTCTTTCGAGCAGGCCCACGGAGCAACGGCCAGGATTTTTGGCGGGACGGGACTCGGACTGAACATCAGTCGTCGGTTGGTGCAGCTTATGGGTGGGGATATCGATGTCTCAAGCACTCCCGGCAAGGGTTCAACCTTTGCGTTCACGATTCCGTTCGTCGTGCCCGAAGAAACCGGAGAAAACGTCTATCTCTCGCCAACCAGGTATGCCGATCTCTCCGTTCTTTTCGTCGAGGACAATGCTTCGGCCAGAGCGGCCATGGAGGACATCGCGCTTCGACTGGGACTGGACATGCGCGTTGCCGGCACGGCTGACGAAGCACTTCGCATGGCGGCTGAAGAAAGATTCGATGCGATCCTTCTGGATTGGGATCTGCCGGACATGACCGGGATTGAGCTCGCCTCGCGTCTGCGTGAGGCCGGTGTCGCCGACGGGATTTCGGTCGCCGTCATGTCGAGCCTGGCCCGTCCGGAAATGGAGGGTCTGCAACCGGCATTTTTCGGGACCCGGGCGATTCTGGCCAAGCCGTTAACGCTTTCCACGGTGGAGGACGTGCTGCGCCTGCTCGTGTTCCAGGAAGAGATCGTGGACGAGGAGGGCGAGGCCCTGCACGCCGAGGAGCTTCGCAACCTGGAGCAGGTACGGGGCATGCGCATCCTGGTGGTGGACGACAATGCATTCAACCGCGAACTTTTCGAGGTCATGCTCACGCAGGCCGGAGCGGAGCTGGAAACGCTGACCAACGGCCGGGAGGCCGTGCGTCGCTTGCTGGATTCGGACCGGTTGTTGCCGGAAGTTGTACTCATGGATGTGCACATGCCCGAGATGGACGGATACGAGGCCACGCGAATTGTTCGCAAGGATGCCAGGTGCGCCCGGCTTCCCATCATCGCCCTGACCGCCGACGTGGTGGAGGAAAACAGGGCGCTTTGTCTGGAGGCGGGGATGAACGACAGATTGACCAAGCCTGTGGAGGCCGGGCCGCTTTTCGAGGCTCTGAGCAGCTGGGGTCGGTCCGGGAGAGGCACCCAGAGCCCCTCCTGCGCCGGGTCCGGGGAAGGTGTCGAGTGAACAAGCGGGAGGCCAGTCTTATGCGCGGCAACTCAATGGTATTGCTTATATTCGTCCTGATAGGGCTTTTGTGTTCATCGCAGGCCGAGGCCGGGTCCGTCTGTGTGCTCGATCCGGGCAGCCAGGCTCATGACCTCAAACCCTTCATGGAGTTCCTGGAAGATCCAGGCGGCAGGCTGACCATCGAGGACGTTGCTTCCGAATCCATGGCTTCGCGATTTCGCAGGCCGTCCACAGGGCATTTCAATTTCGGCTTCACTTCGTCGGCCCTGTGGTTCAGGTTCACCGTTGTCGAGCCGTTGCCGCCCGGGCAGGCCTTCGACGCGCAAAGGGCATTTTGGATTTTCGATCCGGGCTGGCATCTTTACGACACATTTCATCTTTTCGTTCCGCAAACCACGGCCCACGGTGGCTGGAAAGAATATTCCGCCGGACGGCTGATTCATGGCCCAGGACACAGGGAGCACAGGCATTTCCAGCTTCCTTCGGACTTGACGACTCCCACGACCTGTTACGTCCGTGTCACGGGAATCCGGTCCGTTGTTCTGAATCCCTACATCTCCACCATCGACCATGCCATGCACAGCAACGGTTTCAAGATGCTGGGCACGTCCTTGCTGCTGGGTTTCTTCGGCACTCTCATGCTCGCCAACCTGGGCATCCTTCTCTACACCCGCAACCTGAAGTTCGGCGGTTTCGTCTTGGCCAACGCCGCCTTTACCGTCTTCGTAGCCGTGAGCAGCTATCAATTTCTGTTCATACATGAGCGACTCCCTACGTTCATCATGGTCGCCGGGCTGTTCTCCCAGGGGGCCCTGGCCATGGTGGCCCGTGCATTCCTGGAAACCCGCAAAGGCGAGAGGCTGATCGATGGTCTGCTTCTGACCAGTATCTGGCTTGTGTTTGCCGCCGCCGCGCTGGCGTTCTTTCTTCCGGACCAGGTGCAGGGAAAACTTTCCCTCTACGTGCTCACCCCGCTCAGCCTGGTCATGATCTGGGCCTGCCTTGCGAATCTCAAGCGCGACAGGACGGTGTCGCTTATCTTTCTTTCGGCCTGGGTCGTGGGGAGCGCGAACATTTTTGTCTATACGTGGGCCTCGCAGGGTATTTTGCCTTTCGTGCACCCCGCGATGATCTGGATCGGCCTTGTGGTGCTGGCCATGGCCATGGCCGTGCTGATGGCCCATGACATCCGTGTCATGGCCGCCCGGCGTCAGTCCGCCGTGGCCATGGCGCGGGCCAGAAGCACCTTCCTGGCCAGCATGAGCCACGAGATCCGCACTCCGATGACGGCCATTCTGGGCTTCCTGAATCTCTCCCTGCAAGCCGGGGCCGAGGGGCAGCTTCGAAGCTACCTGCTCAAGGTTCGAAGCGCGGCCCAGCATTTGATGGGCGTCATCAACGACATCCTGGACGTGGCCAAGATTGAGGCGGGCAAGATCGAACTGGAGAGCAAGGTCTTCGATCCCGAGACGCTTCTGGCCGATACCGCAGCCCTGATCACATCCCAGGCGTTTGAGAACGGCAACGAACTGGTGCTCTCCCTGGGTCCTTCCGTTCCAGGCTGTCTGGTGGGCGACTCTCTGCGTCTGCAGCAGATTCTGCTCAATCTGGGCGGCAATGCCGCAAAATTCACCAAAAACGGTACGGTGTGCATGGTCGTGGATGTGGCCGACGGGGGCGAGCCGATGAAGGACAGCGTCTGGTTGCGTTTTCAGGTCGTCGATACCGGCATCGGCATCGATCCGGAAGTTTTGCCCAGGCTCTTCCAGTCCTTCGAACAGGCGGACAGTTCCACAGCCAGGGTCTACGGCGGGACAGGCCTCGGACTGAACATCAGCCAACGACTCGCGCATCTCATGGGCAGTGAAATAAATGTGCAGAGCGCGCTAGGGCGGGGATCGACATTTGAATTCACGGTCAAGTTCGAGCGGGTTGCGGGCGATGAAAAGAGCCAGGAGAAGGTACATGCCTTCGATGGGCTGAGGACGCTTCTCGTGGAGGACAATCCCGCCAGCCGTGCCGCCATGGAGGAGATTCTCGGTCGTCTTGGCGTCGACGTGAAATCCGCCGCGACGGCGTCCGACGCCCTGCGGTTGCTGGCATCTGAATCATTCGACCTTGTCCTTTTGGACCTGGATCTTCCTGACTATACAGGGCTCGAAGTCTTGGCCTCTCTGAACGAATTTAAACTGGGCGCCAAGCTCAAGGTGGTGCTGATGGCCAGTCTGGTCCGGTCCGAGATGGATGGTATGCAGCCGGATCTGACCGGGGTTCGTGAAATTTTGATGAAACCCTTCACGTATTTGGCGGTGAAGGATGTTCTGAGCCGTGCGGTTCTGGGAGAAGCCTTTGTCGTTGATGCCACGTGTCGGGCCGAAAAGATGCCCAGTCACGAGGCGGTGCGGGGGCTGCGCGTTCTACTGGTCGAGGACAACCTCTTCAACCAGGAATTGATATCCGTGATTCTGGAACAGGCCGAGGTGGAATTCGATCTCGCCATGGATGGACGGGAAGCCGTGACCAGGATCATGAAAGACGACACGAAGTTCGATGTCGTGCTCATGGACATTCAGATGCCCGGGATGGACGGGTACGAGGCAACGCGCATCATCAGGAGCGATAAGCGGTTTGGGTCCCTGCCCATTATAGCCATGACCGCCAATGTCATGGCCGAGGATCGTGCCAGATGCAAGGAGGCAGGCATGGACGGGCATCTCAACAAACCTGTCGACACGGATGAACTTTTCAAAACCCTTGCGGCATGGGGTCGCGGAAGCGAATAAAACAGCGCCCTTCGTTTTTGACACGTGTTGCGAGATCCCCGGTTGCCTCCGGGGATTTTTTTTGCATACACTTTTGCAAGTTATGGGTCATTTTTTTGAATCTGAAGGTGATACGGATCAAATATTTCAATAGGTTGTATTTACAGGATGCGTGCTTTGTTATCTATAAGCATGGCAGGTAGTTATGGTTGTTTTCTGTTGGGGGTATAAGTGTTTTTACTTAGATAAATGCAACGCGCTCTACAGCTCTAATTAGTGATTTGATCTTTCAATTTCAGTACACGTGCACATTATCCTGAATGCTCAAAGAGAATAACACTCCCAGATAATTTATCACTACTCGGCAACTTAAATCCTGGGAGAGAGTTCATGCCAAACACCAAGGTTCTGGTTCGGCAGCCGGACGGAAATACTCGTGAAGTGGAAATTGTCGACGGCAGCAAGCTGTCGTTGCAGGAAAATGAGCAACTGGTGATCGCGGCTTCTCCGGATCAGGCCGAGGTGAAATCTGGTGATCAGGGACAGATCTCGATACGCCTCGAAGGATTGGGTGAATTCACGGTGGAGTCGGCGGCCGAACCGCCCGAAATAGTCGCCATGAATCTTGATGAAGCTTCGGCGTTTCGAGCCCAGCCAAGAATAGTTTTCGAAAAGGCCGGATCGGGCGCGGAGAGTGACGCGTTGACGCATGAACCCCTGGGGGTCCATCAGGCCAGTGTCGGCGACACCGGATTTCTCGATCAGAATGTAGGCGAGGACTTCGGTATCGGACAGGCCCTGGACATGGCTTCCTTCAGCGCCAACGCCGGGGGAAAGCTGCCTATGACCAGGGTCGCGTCTGACCAGGGCGTGCTTGGCCTGGCCGATTTCGATTCGGGCTCCTCCAGTCCCGGGGTCTTGAACGAACCACCGGTCATCGTTCTCAATGATACGCTGCTGGTGCCGGACGGCCAGAGCGCGTCCCTGAACGGTTCGCTCAAATCGGTGGATGAGCGCACCCC
>Ga0265295_1005170_pt1 | contig 16918 bp, 11 predicted proteins | sample Munlansysbiofilm_FD_192503 | JGI IMG/M metagenome (GOLD analysis project Ga0265295, IMG submission 192503) | Leachate microbial communities from a municipal landfill in Southern Ontario, Canada - Methane capture system biofilm | ecosystem: Engineered > Solid waste > Landfill > Unclassified ...
TCGTCCCGGGCGCCGCGGAAACGGCGGAGGACCTCCCCCTGCCGGCCCGACTTGTCCTGGGCGAAATCGGCCACCTGATGGATCGCAAGGCCTACGATGCCGCCATCGCCAAGCTGTCCGATTTCCGGCGGCAGGGGAAATCCTCCGAAGGCCAGGTGCCGGCGGATCCCGATGGCCGCCGGCACCCCTTGATCGACCTGGCCCTGGGCAATCTGCACCTGCTCAAGAAAGACTACCCCAACGCCAAAACCGCCCTGGAACGGGTGGTGGCCCGGGTGCCCCAACGCGCCGACGCCTGGCTCAACCTGGCCACGGCCTGCTACGAAACCGGGGATTATCACCGTGCGGCCATGGCCTTTGTCAACGCCTACGACCGTTCCGCCAAGGGGGAAAAAGATCCCGCGCACCTCTATTTTGCCGCCGTATCGCACCAACTCGGCGGGGCCAATGCCCAGGCCGTCGCCGCCTTCGAACGGCTCTTTGCCGACCATCCTGAAAAGATCAAGCCTCAGTGGCGCGAAAACTTCGTTCATGCCCTCCTGGCCACCGACAGGCCGCGCCGGGCCCTGCCGCTGATCCGCCAGTTGGCGGGGCAATCCAGCGGCGAGGCCCGTCTCAAGTGGCAGGAGATGCTTCTGCACCTGTATCTGCAGTTGAAAATGACCCCGGAGGCTCGGACCCACGCACGGCAACTGGCCCATGAAGCCCCCGACGAGGCCCGATGGTGGAAGGCGTTGGCCCACGTGGAGCTGTCCGCGGGCCGCTACGCCGAAGCCCTGGCGGCCCTCACCGTCTATGGCTGGCTCCAGCCCCTGACCGAAACGGAACAAAAGCTCTGGGCGGACCTGAATCTGCAACTGGACATCCCCGACCGGGCCGCGGCGGCCTACACCCGGCTGCTGAAGCAGAAAAACGACCCGGAATTGCGGGACAAACTGATTTCCGCCTACCGCCAGTCGGGGCGCTACGACGAGGCCTTGGCCCTGCTGGACAGCCCCGGGGGCGACACCCGGGCCAAACTCATGCTCCGGGCGGATCTGCTCTACAGCGCCCGCCGCTTCGCCGAGGCGGCCCAAGCGTATCAACAGGCCGCGCGCAAGAACAAGGACGCGGCGGGCCAAGCCTGGCTCATGGCCGGCTACGCCGCCTGGCAGGACAACGATCTGGAAACGAGCCGCCAGGCCTTTCGCCGGGCGAGCGCTTTCAAGCAGCACAAGAAGGCGGCTCTGGCCGCTATTCGGCAGATCGAGGGGATCAACTGAAGGGAAACTCGAAACTGGAAACTTGAAACTCGAAACTCGAAACCGGGTCCTTTGGGTCTCTTTGGTCTTTTGTGTCCTTTGGAACCTTGAACTTTGAACGGCGCCGCAGGCGCCCTGAAAAAAGTGAAGGCAGCCGCTGCCCCGCCACGGACGAGTCGGCTGCCTTCGGTGTGAAGCCTCCGGCAAGGGACGCTTCGTTGGGCAAAATAGCACCGAAGCTTCCCCGGCGTCAATGCAGGCGCCCGCCGCCAGGCATAACCGCCCACTTCCAGGGCAATGCCACAGACAAAGGGGGAGCAAGATGCAGCAAGCACACGGCAAAGCAGCAAAGCGCAAACGGACCTCGCGGCACCTCGGGCACGGCCCTCACCCAGGCTGGAAGGCCTTTATCGGGGCCCTGTTCCTTACCTTGGCCCTGCTCGTCGCCGGCCCTCCGGCCATGGCCGGCGACACCGTCACCCTCGACGAGATGGTGGTAACGGAGAAAAAGCTCGTCCGTCCCACCAAGCAGACCAACGAAACCGTCTACACCGGCAGCGAGATCACCCGGGAAGGTTTGGATGCCATGGGCACCAGGGCCACCGTCAGCGTCTACGAGGCGGTCAACGCGCTGCCGGGGATCAATGTGGAAAGCATCGATCCCTACGGCCTGGCCGCCGAGCAGAAAAAAATCCGTGTCCGCGGCGTAGGTGGGATGTCCCAGGCGATGACCGTGACCGGAGTGCCCAACTGGGGCGGCAATCCCATGGGGCCCCGGGAATACATCTATGACACCGAAAACTTCGAAAGCGTCGCCTTGTACAAAGGAGCGGTGCCCGCCGACCTGGGCACCGGTGTCGGCGCCCGGGGCGGGGCCATCGAACTGCGGCCCCGCTGGCCGGAGACGGAACCCGGGGCCGAAATCGGCCAGAGCTTCGGCGCCAACCAGTTCAGCCGAACCTTTCTGCGCCTGGATTCCGGTGCCCTGCCGCTCACCGGCACCCGCTTCTCGCTGTCCGGATCGTATACCGATGCGGAAAAATGGAAAGGCCAAGGCGATCTGGGCCCGCGCAAAAACGCCGGCATCATGGTGAGCCAGCCCATCCGGGACAAGGACGAAATCCAGGTCTGGTTCAACGCCAACGATCTGCAGCAAAATCTGTACAAATCCCTGACCTATGCCCAAATCAAGGACCTCGGTGCCAATTACGAAAAGGACTACAACGCCAGCCTCACCGGTATCAAAGCGCAGGATATCAACTACTACGATTACAACCGGGGCGACTACACCAACCACGATTTTCTCGCCTTGATTCCCTTCAGCTTCTCGGATCTCTTCAAGCTGACCTTCAAACCGTATTATTCCAAGGAAGACACCGAGATCCTGGGAGGAGCGGCCTCTATGGGCGGGGTCGTCCAGCATCGGGTCCGGGACATCCAGCGCTACGGGCTGATCTCCCAGGTCGAATCGCGGTTCCCGTGGGCCACCGCTTCACTGGGCTACTGGTACGAAGCCAACGACATGGTGATCCAGACGAAGAACTACGATGTGCTGACCCAGGCCTTCAAGGGTTACGGGATGTACACGGTCAACGAGGACGACGGGATCGTTCACAGCCCGTTTTTCAAGCTGGCCGGCAAAGTCGGGGCTTTCGACTGGCAGGCCGGCCTGAAATACTTCTACTACAAGGACCCCGCCAGCCAGGGGTACACGTGGAAAAACAACGCCCTGGTTCTCGGTGCCGATCTGTACCGGGAGGAGAAAACCTACGACGAACTACTGCCCAGTCTCGGGCTCAACTACCGCATCTCCGACGGCATCGAGGTGTACACCAGCTATGGGCGCAACCAGATCCGGCCCTATGCCTACATGCCGTTGATCACCCTGTACAACAACAACCGGGCCGCGTTCCAGGACGCCGGAGTGACCCTGAACGACATGTTCAACGGTTACCAGATGGAGATAACCGACAGCGTCGAAGTGGGCGTCCGGTTGCGCAACGACTGGATGGAAATCCGGCCCACCGTCTTTTATGCCAAGCATGAAAACCTGCTCACCACGGTCCACGATCCGCGGGTTAACCTGAACTATTACCAGAATGTCGGTGAAGCCACCGGGTACGGCGTCGAAGTGGAAACCAATTTCTTTCTCGGCGACCATGTGACGCTCTTTTTCAACCCCACCTACACCTCTCTCACCTACGACCAGAACCTGACTTTCGCCGGCGCCACCCTCGACACCGACGGAAAACAGGTGGTCGACACCCCCGAATGGATGATCAAGAGCGGGGTGATCTTCACCTGGGGCGATTTCGAAGTGGTGCCCATGTTGCGCTACATCGATGAACGCTACGGAGACGCGGAAAACAAGGAAAAAGTAGACAGCTACACGGTCGCTGATCTGAAGATCGCCTACACGAAGAAAAACATCTCCTTTGTCGAGGAGCTCAAGCTATCGTTGGACGTCACCAACCTCTTCGACGAGGAGTACGTGGCCTTTGTCAACGCCATGGACGACAGCCGGGCCGGCGCCACCAGCTACTCCGTCGGTGCGCCCCTGACCGCCTTGCTGACGGTTTCGTTGGGGTTTTGAATTTGAATTGGTTTATAGTGGAAGATATTTTAAACCGGGGGGGCGGCCATACACCAAGTTTCCCTCAACCTTCACGACACCGCCGATGCCAGAGTGCTCAAGGCCGCCCCGCCCGCCTTCGGATTGAAAGGAGAACGATTCTTGACCAACAACGACACCCACCGCAAAACCATCGGCTACATCCTGTGGATCTTCGGCTTCACCGGAAGCCATCGCTTCTACTACGGCAGACCGGTCAGCGGCACCATCTGGTTTTTCACCTTGGGACTGCTGGGCATCGGCTGGCTCATCGACCTGTTTCTGATTCCGTCCATGGACCGCCAGGCGGACCTGCGCTTTGCCGCCGGCCCCAAGGACTACACCGTGGCCTGGGTGCTGCTCACCTTTCTCGGGATCTTCGGCGCCCACCGGTTCTACCTGGAAAAGTGGATCAGCGCGGTGATCTACCTGTTCACTGGCGGGATCTTCGGGCTGGGCTACCTCTACGACCTGTGGACCTTGAACAACCAGGTGACCCTGGTCAACCAGCGCTGACCAGCGTTGAACAAACGGCATCTCAGGCCGCCAAGCGGCGTTGAGTCCACTTCGAAACTGTTCCCATAGGCTTCTATTCCGCGACTGCGTTTCAATTAACCGGAAACCTTCCGGCAATCTTCAGCCTTCAAGCATGGCCCCCGGGTCCGGGCCCGGGGTGACGAGTTGCTGAGAAATGCCGGATACATCCGGGATACCACCGGCTTTTTTCCGTCATTTCCGTCAGTCCTGACCCCGGTCATCGGAACGAAACGGCGGAAAAGGCTCCGCATGGTGTCCCTCACTTCATCAGCAGCAGGCTCAGCGCCATCACCGCCATCCCGCCGATCAGCCCCAAAATACTGTCGTGCCCCTTGCCGTAGGCCCGGCTGGTGGGCAGCAGTTCGTCCAGGCTGATGTACACCATGACCCCGGCCACGCCGCCGAAGAGAATGCCCATCACCTGGGGCGGCATCACGCCGTTGCCGGTGCCCACCACCAGCCGCAGGGCCAGGTAGGCCACGCCGGCGCCCACCGGTTCGGCCAACCCGCTCAAAAACGAATAGACGAAGGCTTTGCGGCGGTTTCCGGTGGCATAGTAGATGGGCACGGAAACGCTGATCCCTTCGGGGATGTTGTGCAGGGCGATGGCCACGGCGATGGCCACCCCAAGGCTCGGGTCTTCCAGGGCGGCCAGAAAAGTGGCCAATCCTTCGGGAAAGTTGTGAATACCGATGGCCAGGGCCGTAAAAAGCCCCATGCGCAGCAGCTTTCGTCGACTGGCCCCGTGGTCATCGACGCCGGCGGCGACATTGCGTCGGCAGGCCTCGGCATCCAGGTAGCATTCCGGGATGGGGGCAGAGGCGTCATGAAGGGGCGCCGTCTCGGATTCCGAGGGCGTCTCGTGGGGATTTTCGGCCGCCGGCACCAGGTAGTCGATGAGACCGATGAGCAGGATGCCGCCGAAGAAGGAAGCGGCGTTGACCCACTGGCCCATCACCTCGCCGTAGCGACCGGTGAGGGCTTCGACCCCCTTGAAAAAGATCTCCACGAAAGAAACGTAGAGCATCACGCCGGCCGAGAAGCCCGTGGCCACCGAAAGGAAACGATAATCGGTTTTCTTGGCGGTAAAGGCGATGACGCTGCCGATACCGGTGGCCATGCCGGCAAACACGGTCAACCCCATCGCCATCCAGACATCCTGCATAAGGGCCTCGCGGTGGCGTCAAAACGCAAAAGCGGTGGTCGTGGCACGCCACGACCACCGCACCAATATCACTTCATCACTTCGAAGCGGGAAGGTGCCGCCGAAGCCAGTCGCTGATGAAATCGGCCAGCTCTTCCATCTGGGCCGTGCTGAGGCTCACGATGCCCTCGGCGAGTTCTTCGGTCTTCTCTTCAGGCAGATCCAGCGTCTTGTTCAGCATGAAGCTGTCCACCTCGCCGTCGTCCAGCAGCAGGCCACAGCCGCCGGCGGCGCCGAGAAACTCGTCGCCGACAAAGATCGGCACCACCACCTTGGATAGGCCGGCGTCGCACTCGCCGATCACCGGCTTGTGGGTATCGCGGGCCTCGTTGGCCAAATTCATGTGGGCCACGGCGCAGATGTAGCTTTGTCCCCGGTCGTCTGCCTTGATCACCGGGCAGAGCCGGTTGGCCCACCGCTTGGTGTCGGTGATGCGAATCCCATCGACATCGAAAACGCTGGCTTGCAAACCGGATCGGTTGAAAATTTCCTCCTCGAGTTCCTTCCAGGTTTCCAGGGGTAATACGTCTGTCAGTTTCATTCCCTCTCCCATTCAGATCTTTGATCCATTTTTCCCCTGCGCCCCTCCGTGGGCGCAGGGGGTGCCATTCCGACCAAGCCCCCCCCTCGCTGCCTACGGGACGACAAAGATCGAGGTTTTCCGCGGACCGACAATCATTTCAAGGCTCCGGCGATGGCCGCCGCCGCCTGCTTGATGTCGTCCAGGTCCCCGGGGATGAGGTCCCAGGCGGTCATCTTGAGCTCCGGATCCGTATTGCGGCGCGGAATCAGGTGGAAATGGTAGTGCATCACCACCTGGTTCACCGCCCGGCCGTTCAGTTGCAGACAGGCGATCCCGTCGGGCCTGAGGCTTTCCTTGATCGCTACGGCGATCTGTTTAGCCGCCCGCTGCACGGCCATGAGGTCCGCCTCCTCGATTTCCCACAGGTTTTCGGCGTGGGCCTTGGGGATGACCAGGGTGTGACCGCGAGTGATGGGGTTGATATCGGCGAACGCCAGGACCCGATCGTCCTCATAGACCTTGACACAGGGAATCTCCCCCTGGACGATCCTGCAAAAAACGCATCCTTCCATGTCTGCCTCCTTTTCACGGTGAGGAGAAACAAAGGTGGCCCACCATCGAAAATTTACCGGAAGCTTGTCAAGGGAAAAAGCGGGGCTGGCACGACGGCGCCGCAACGCCTTCAGGCATTTGCGCCTTCCAAATCCGCTTGGCGCCAAACCACGGAAAAAACACGCCCGGCAAACCCAAAGGGGCGCCGTGGAGACGGGATCAACGTTTCCACGGCGCCCCTGGAAAAAATTCAGCCGGTACGGTTTCCCGGTAAACTTACTCTACCGGATAGCCGGCCTCTTTCCAGGCCGTCCATCCCCCGCCCATGTTCACGGCATTCTTGTATCCCATTTCCATCAGGGTCTTGGTGGCCAGGCTACCGCGTCCACCGGTTTTGCAATAGACCATGATTTTGGCATTCTTGTCGGCGGTGACCTTTTTACCCATGTAAAACTCGAGCAGACCCCGCTGAAGATTGACGGCCTTGGGGATATGACCGGCGTTAAACTCCGTTTCGGTCCGGCAATCGAGAAAGATATAATCGCCTCTCTCGAAAATGGCCTTGGCCTCCGGAAGCGGTACCTCGACAATCGTTTCCCGTGCCTCGGCCATATACTCCTTGGCGGTCATTTCCCTGGGAAGGGTTTGACAGGCGCAAAGGGAAAGCACGAAGGCCAAAACGATGACGGATGCCAACAGATTTCTCTTCATGAATCTCTCCTCCTTTTGGTGTGTTGGGGTTTCAACCGCCGCCGGGACCAAACGGGGGTTGGCTTGGCGGTTGGCGGTATCGTTTTCGACGGGCTGATCCTTGAGGATGGATTCGATCCGCAAAATCCCCCCACCCGGCGCGCGGCAAGATCCAGCCGGGCTTGTCCGACCGCACGCCAAGCGCCGCAACGTCCGAACCAGACGGCTTCAAAAGAGAAAACCCCACCATCCGTTTCGGATAGAGGGGTTTCAGCGGCCACCTTTCATTTCAGGTGTTCTCCGGGTTTGTCTGCTGGGAAGCACTCCGGTGAGTGCTGTAGCAGGGACCGACATTCAAGTCAAACAGTATGTCGGTGCTTCACGCCTTCCAGCGCCGCCGGCCAAGGTCGTGTCCGGTTTGGTCGGGAAGGTAACCGCGGGCCTAAGAATTGCGGCCCTCCCCGATTTCCAGGCACGCCTTGGTGAGCCCGGCATCGAAGTCCACCGGGTAGCAGCCGTCGAAGCAGGCCTTGCAAAAGACCAGCTCAGGGGTTTGAATGCCGGTGGCCGCCAGCATTCCCTCGATGCTCAGGTAGTGGAGCGAATCGAGGCCGAGGTGGTCCCTCAATTCCGAGACGCTTTTGCCGGCGGCGATGAGCTCGCCGCGGGTGGAAAAGTCGATGCCATAGTGGCAGGGAAAGCGGTGGGGCGGGCAACTGATGCGCATGTGAATCTTTTTCACCCCCAGCTCCCGCAGGGCCCGTACCCGGGTGCGGGCCGTGGTGCCGCGGATGATGGAATCCTCGATGATGATGATGTCCTTGCCCCGCAACACCTCCTTGACCGGGTTGAGCTTCACCCGCACCCCGAAGTCGCGCATGCTCTGGGTGGGCTGGATGAAGGTGCGCCCCACGTAGTGGTTGCGGATCATCCCCATCTCGAAGGGGATGCCCGAGGCTTCCGCATAACCGATGGCCGCGTAAACCCCAGAGTCGGGAAACGGCATGACCAGATCCGCCGCCACGGGGCTTTCCAGGGCCAGTTGACGGCCGAAGGCCTTGCGCATCCGGTAAACGTTGGCGTCGCGGATGGTGCTGTCCGGCCGGGCGAAGTAGATGTACTCGAAGATGCACAGGCTCTCGTGGTCGGCCCGAGGCCCAGGGATGCTGCGCAGGCCGTTCTCGTCGATGATCACGATTTCGCCGGGGGCCACCTCCCGCACGTACTCGGCCTGGATCAAATCCAGGGCGCAGCTTTCGCTGGCCAAGACGAAGCTGCCGTTGAGCCGGCCGATGCACAGCGGCCGGAACCCGTTGGGGTCCTTGATGCCGATGACCTCGCCGCGACTGGTGAGCGCCACGAAACTGTAAGCCCCCCGGAGCCGGGCCACCGTCTCGCGCAACGCCGTCTCCAGCCCTTTGTCGAGGTTCTTGACGAGCAGGTGGAGGAAAATCTCGCTGTCGCCGGTGGTCTGGAAAATCGAGCCGGTGGACTCCAGCTCGGCGCGCAGAATGTGGGCGTTGACGAGGTTGCCGTTGTGGGCCACGGCGTAGAAGCGCCCGCGATGCTGGACCGTGAAGGGCTGGGCGTTGACCAGGATCGAGCCGCCGGTGGTGGAGTAGCGCACGTGCCCGATGGCGCTGCCGCCCCCCAGCTCGGCCAGGTGGACGGCGTCGAAGACATCCGGCACCAGCCCCATCCCCTTGTGGGCATGGATCCGCCGGTCCTGGTGCACGGCGATGCCGGCACTCTCCTGGCCCCGGTGCTGCAGGGCGTAGAGCCCGAAGTAGGTGATCTGGGCCGCCTCGGGATGCCCGTAGATGCCGAAGACACCGCAGGCTTCGCGGGGATATTTGAAACTTGAAACTCGAAACTTGAAACTTGGGTCGATGTCCGCAGGCATTATTTGGTGCTCCTGATGAAAGCGTTGAGCTTGGGGCCCAGCTCGTCAATGATTTCGCTATAAGGTGAAACGTCTTGAGGTTGGATAATCTTGCGGCGAATGAGCTTGCGAAGCCAGGCCTTGGTTTCCTCAAAAGAACCACGGGCGTAGAGATAAAACTTGCGCCTATCGGGCGGCGTATAGCGGCCGTAGCCCTCGGCGATGTTGGCCGCGATGCTGTCGACCGCGTCGATGATCTGGCAGCCGATCGTCTTTCGAACTTTTATGGGCCACCCGTCATATGCGAACCAAATCAGATCCGAAAGCTTTTCGGCGAGCTGATAGATCTCCAGCTCATAGACCTCTTTCAACGCCGCCTCCGCTCGAATTCAAGCATCCGAATTTCCAGGCGAATCAAAAAATTCCATCATCAAAGCTTCACCAGCCGCCACACCCCACCGAGTTTCAAGTTTCAAGTTTCGAGTTTCGAGTTTCAAGCTTCAAAATACTCCTGAAGCGCCCGCACCCCCAACGTCTGCTGCTTCAAGGCCGCAATCCCCCTGGCCATGGCCTTGGCGCCGGCCAGGGTGGTGGCGTAGGGGACCCGGTACTTGATGGTTGCGCGCCGGATCTCGAACCCGTCGCGCTGGGTGTCTTCGCGGCGGCCGCCGCCGGTGTTGATCACCAGTTGGATCTCCTGGTTCTTGATGGCGTCCACCACGTGGGGCCGGCCCGAGGAGACCTTGTTGATGGGCCGGTTGGCGATCCCGTTGGCCGTCAGATGGGCGCTGGTGCCCCGGGTGGCCAGGATGGCAAAGCCGGTTTCGGCCAACTGGCGCGCCACGGATACCAGGGCCGGCTTGTCGCGGTCTTCCACCGACAAGAAGACGGTGCCGGCAACGGGCAGATGCTGGCCGGCGCCGAGCTGGGCCTTGGCGTAAGCCCGGCCGAAATCGGTGTCGATGCCCATCACCTCGCCGGTGGATTTCATCTCCGGCCCCAGCAGGGTATCGACCCCCGGGAAGCGGTCGAAAGGCAGCACCGCCTCCTTCACCGAGACATGCAGCGGCACCTTTTCTTCGGTCAATCCGAGTTCCGCCAGGGTCGCTCCGAGCATCACCTTGGTGGCCAGCTTGGCCAGGGGCACGCCGGTGGCCTTGGAGACGAAGGGCACGGTGCGCGAGGCCCGGGGGTTGACTTCCAGCACATAGAGGCGCCGATCCTTGATGGCGTACTGCACGTTCATCAGCCCCACCACGGAAAGCTCGGCCGCCATGGCCCGGGTGGCCGCCGCCACCTGTTCCATCATCGCCTTGTCGATGCTGTGGGGCGGCAGCACGCAGGCCGAGTCCCCCGAGTGGACCCCGGCCTCCTCGATGTGCTCCATGATGCCGCCGATGATGGTGACCCGTCCGTCGCTGATGGCATCCACATCCAGCTCGATGGCATCTTCGAGAAACTTGTCGATGAGCACCGGGTGACCGGGCGAAGCCAGGATGGCCAGACGCGTAAAATTTTCCAGGTCGGCCGGATCATAGACGATCTTCATGGCCCGGCCACCCAGCACGTAGGAAGGGCGCACGATCACCGGGTAGCCGATGCGTTCGGCCACCGCCTTGGCCTCGGGAGCCGAGGTGGCCGTGCCGTTGGGCGGCTGTTCCAGCCCCAGCTTGTGAAGCATGGCCTGGAACAGCTCCCGGTCCTCGGCCCGGTCGATGCTCTCGGGCTGGGTGCCCAGGATCTTCACCCCGGCCTCGGCCAGGGGTACGACCAGATTGAGGGGCGTCTGGCCGCCGAACTGGACGATGATCCCCAGGGGCCTTTCGGTCTCCACGATGTGCAGCACGTCTTCGCGTGTCAACGGCTCGAAGTAGAGCTTGTCGCTGGTGTCGTAGTCCGTGCTCACCGTCTCGGGGTTGGAGTTGACCATGATGCTCTCGATGCCCATCTCGCGCAGGGCGAAGGAGGCATGCACGCAGCAGTAGTCGAACTCGATGCCCTGGCCGATGCGGTTGGGCCCGCCGCCGAGGATCATCACCTTTTTTCGATCCGATACCCGGGCCTCGTTTTCCGCCTCGTAGGTGCTGTAGTAGTAGGGGGTGACGGCGCGAAACTCCGCCGCACAGGTGTCCACCAGCTTGTAGACCGGCCGGAGGCCCAGCTCCCGGCGCCGGGCGGCCACGCGGTTCTCGTCCGTTGCCGTCAGGTGGGCGATCTGGACGTCGGAAAACCCGAGGCGCTTGGCCTGCCGGAGGGTCTCAAGATCCAGGTCGCCCCGGCACCCGTCGAGAGATTCCTCGAAGTCAACGATCTGCTGGATCTGATGCAGAAACCACGGGTCGATGCCGGTGAGCCGGTGGATAGCCTCGATATCGAGACCCGCCTTCAACGCCAGACGCAAATAAAAGAGACGCTGACTGTTGGGCACGGCCAGCTTTTGCTCGATCTCGGTGAGGGTCAAGGGCGTTTCGCCCCGTTCGCCGCGCTCGATACCGTCGCGACCGTCAGCCCCCAGGCCGTGGCGGCCGATCTCCAGGGAGCGCAGGGCCTTTTGCAAGGCCTCCTTGAAGGTGCGGCCGATGGCCATGGTCTCGCCCACCGAACGCATGGCGGTGGTGAGCAGGTCTTCGGTCTCGGGAAACTTCTCGAAGGTCCACCGCGGGATCTTGACCACGCAGTAGTCCAGGGTCGGCTCGAAGGCCGCCATGGTCTCGCCGGTGATGTCGTTTCGGATTTCGTCCAGGGTGTAGCCCACGGCCAGCTTGGCGGCGATCTTGGCGATGGGATAGCCGGTGGCCTTGGAGGCCAGGGCCGAGGAGCGCGACACCCGCGGGTTCATCTCCACCACCACCATCTCGCCGGTTTGGGGATGGATGGCGAACTGCACGTTGGAACCGCCGGTGTCCACCCCGATCTCCCGCATGATGGCGATGGCGGCATCGCGCATGCTCTGGTACTCGCGGTCGGTGAGGGTCTGGGCCGGCGCCACGGTGATGGAATCGCCGGTGTGCACCCCCATGGGATCCAGGTTCTCGATGGAACAGATGATGCAGACATTGTCGCTTCGGTCGCGCATCACCTCCAACTCGTACTCCTTCCAGCCCAGCACCGATTCTTCCAGCATCACCTGGTGGATCAGGCTGGCGTCGATGCCCGCCTTGGCCCACAGGTCCAGGTCTTCCGGGTTGTAGGCCACCCCGCCGCCGGTGCCGCCCAGGGTGAAGCTGGGCCGCACGATGATCGGGTAGCCCATCTCGCCGGCGATCCGATGGGCCTCTTCCATGGTGGTGGCGATGCCGCTTTTCGGGATGCGCAGGCCGATGCGTGCCATGGCCCGGCGGAAACGGTCGCGGTCCTCGGCCTTCTGGATCGCCTCGATGGAAGCGCCGATGAGCTCGACGTTGAATTTTTCCAGCACCCCCATGCGGGCGACCTCAACGGCGGTGTTGAGGCCGGTCTGCCCGCCGAGGGTGGGCAGCAGGGCGTCGGGCCGCTCCTTTTCGATGATCAGGCTCACGGCTGCGGGGGTCACCGGCTCGATGTAGGTGCGGTCGGCGGTGTCCGGATCGGTCATGATGGTGGCCGGGTTGCTGTTGACCAGGACCACCTCGTAGCCTTCCTCGCGCAGCGCCTTGCAGGCCTGGGTGCCGGAGTAATCGAACTCACAGGCCTGGCTGATGATGATCGGCCCGGCGCCGATGATCAGGATCTTGTGAATGTCGGTTCGTTTGGGCATGTTTTCAGGGTTTTTCCGTTCGGCTCGTCTTGAACCGGATTCAGAGAGGTCATCGCTTCTTTCGGGAGCAAACCGCTAAGGGGCTGAGGATCGGACGGATCCGGCCGATCGAATTCATCCTTACCACAGTGGCAACCTTCTCAGCCCGCGATCAAAGAGCGAAACTCGTCAAAGAGGTAATGGGCATCGTGGGGCCCCGGGCCGGCTTCCGGGTGGTACTGGATGGCGAGCAGCCCGAGTTCCCGGTGGCGGAACCCCTCCAGGGTGTTGTCGTTGAGGTTGACATGCGTCACTTCCACCGCGTTTGGGTCCAGGCTGTCCAGGTCCACGGCGAACCCGTGGTTCTGGCTGGTGATTTCCACCCGGCCGGTGACGAGGTTCTTCACCGGCTGGTTGATGCCGCGATGGCCGAACTTGAGCTTGTAGGTCCGCCCGCCCAGGGCCAGGCCGAGGAGTTGATGGCCGAGACAGATCCCGAAGATGGGCCGGTAGCCGAGCAGTCGGCGGATCGTCTCCACGGCGTAGGCCACCGGCTCGGGATCGCCGGGACCGTTGGACAGGAAAATCCCGTCGGGTTCCAGGGCACGCACGCTCTCGGCATCGGTTTGGGCCGGCACCACGAGAATCTCGCACCCCCGGGTTTCCAGGCAGCGCAGGATGTTGTACTTGATGCCAAAGTCGAAAGCCACCACCGCGGGACGCCGGCCGCGGTGGCGCCAGAGACCTTGATCTAATCCGCTTTCAGAAGGCTTCAGGTCTTCGCGTCGGCCATCACGCCACCGGTAAGCCCTCTTGCTCGTCACCACCCGGGCCAGGTCCAGCCCGACCATGGAATCGATGCCGCGGGCCTTGGCCACCAGGGACCGTGGATCGGAGTCGATGGTGGAAGCCACGGCCCGCATGGCGCCGGCGTTGCGGATGTGCCGTGTCAGGGCCCGGGTGTCCAGGTCATCAATCCCCATCACCTGCTGGGATTTCAGATAGTCGGCCAGGGTCCCCCCGGCGCGCCAGTTGCTCGGATGCGCCTGGTACTCCCGGGTGAGGAAAGCGGCCACCTGGATCCGGTCGGACTCCACGTCCTCGGCGTTGACCCCGTAATTGCCGATGAGCGGATAGGTCATGGTGACCATCTGGCCCCGGTAGGAGGGATCGGTGAGAATCTCCTGGTAGCCGCTCATGCCGGTATTGAACACCACTTCGCCGCTGGCTTCGCCGGGGCCGGTGAAACTGCGGCAAGCGAAGGTACGGCCGTCTTCCAGGGCCAGCAGGGCTTTCATCATTTACACGTTACCTTGCGAATCGGGAAAAAGGGACCCAAGGGACCCAAGGGACAAAGAATCAAGTTTCAAAAACTCACGCCAGCGGTGTGTTCGGCGCCAGGGTCCAGATCCCACAGGGGCAGGCCCCGGCGCAAAAACCGCACCCGATGCAGCGCTCGGGGGCCGCTTGGTAGCGAAAACCACCATCCGCCTCTGCCACACGCTCAATGGCCGCCTGAGGACAAACCGCCGCACAGATACCGCAATCGCGACACTGGCCGCAACTGGCGCATTGATCCGCGCATTGGTTCACGTCTTCGTACACCACGATGCGCGGATCGAAGTAGGCCATGGACATCCGTTCCTTGTCAATCATCGGTCGGGCGCCGCCTTCGGGCAACCGGCCGGCAAGGATGGCGTCGATGGCCGCCGCGGCCCGGCGACCGGCACCGATGGCGTCGGTGATGAGGCCGGGTTGCACGGCGTCGCCGATGGCGAAAATCTTCGGGTCGCTGCTCTGAAAATGTTCATTCACCTGAACAAACCCCCGATCCACGGCCACGGAAGCCGGCAGAAAAGAAAGCTCCGGGCTGTCGCCGATGGACACCACCACCGTGTCGGCAGGCAGCAGCTCCCCTTCCGTCGTGATCAGCCCGTCCTCGGTGATCTCTCGGGTGAACACCGGCCAGCGGAACCGGGCTCCCACCACTTCGGCCGCTGCGCGCTCCTTGCCGAAGGAAGCCGGTTCCTGCACGTCGATGAGGGTGATGGCGTCGGCGCCGAGCCGATGGGCTTCGGTGGCCACGTCGCAGCCCACGTTGCCCGCGCCCACGATCACCACTCGTCCGCCCGGCCGAATGCCGCCCGTCTTGGCCCTGGCGAGAAAATCCAGGGCCGTGATCATCCGCTCGGCCCCGGGCACCGGCAGGTTGCGGGGCTTCGTCGCCCCCACCGCCACCACAATAAAATCGTAGTCTTTCTTCAGCCGCTCCACCTCGACGGCCGACAGCGGTTTTTCCAGCCGCTGGTGGTCGATGGTCTGGCGCAACCGCTCCAGCTCGGCTTCCAGCACCTCGGGCGGAATCCGGCTTGCCGGAATCGCCGCCGTCATCTTGCCGCCCAGTTGCGCCGAGGCATCCAGGACAACCGGCCGATGCCCGCTGCGCCGCAGTTGCCAGGCCACCGAAAGGCCCGCCGGGCCGCCGCCGATGACGGCGATGCGATGGTTATCCGCCGGCGGCATATCAGGGGTGCGGGCAGCGATGCTCGCCCGGCCGAGCCGGGTGACATCCACCGGGGTCATCAGAGCCGAGTGCCGGGTACAGGCCGTCATGCACAAGTTGGGGCAAAGATACCCACAGACGGTGGCCGGAAACGGGGTGTAGGCCAGGGCCAATTCCACCGCCTCGTCGATTTTTCCCTGGCGGACCAAGGCCCAGCGCTCCCGGACCGGAATACCGGTGGGACAGTTGGCCTCGCAGGGAGCGGCGTATCGGCCGTTTTCCCACACCGGCACCCAGCGCCGCAGATCCCCACTGACGATGAGCGGAATCGGGGACCGGTCGATGTCGGTGAGATCCCCCACCAGGCCGCCGCGGCCCAACTCGGCCTCCCAGACCTGTCGACGGAAAGCGGACACCGGACGCAGGCGCCGGCCGGCGCGCTCGTGGGGGAAAAGCGCTCGGAGCATTTGCCAGCCGACCCGCTTGGTGAGCACCCCGGCTAGATCGGGTCGCTCGATATCGGCGAGAAAATAGGCCAGATGATCGCAGAGCCACTGCCAGTCGTCGTCACCAATCTCTTCCAGCTTGGCGTCGGCCCGGCTGAAGTCCTTGATGGGGCCGCGGAACAAGACCTTGCCCCCCACCATGCCCACGCAGGGCCGGTGGCCGAGGACGTTGTCCGGGTTCTGGGGATCGATGCCGCAGACCACCGCCACCCCGCCGGCCATGAACTCGCCGAAGTAGTCCCCCGCCGACCCCAAAACCCACAGCTCGGGGGGGGCGAAGCGCGGGTTGTTTTTGGTCATGGTCATGCCCCGGGCCCCGATGCTGCCGGCGATGTAGATCCGCCCCTGGGCCATGCCGTTGGCCACCCCGTTGGCGGCGTTGCCGTGGACCACGATATGGGCGCCGGCATTGAGCCAGCCCACGTCATCGGAGGCCGGTCCCCGCAGCACGATGCGGGTGTTGGGAAATCCCAGAGATCCGAGGCGCTGACCGGCATGCCCCTCCACCAGCACGTCCACCGGTTCGTTGCCGGCCCGCCACAACCGACCGCCGATCCCATGCTGCCCGAAAGCCTGGACCTTGATCCGTCGCCGGCCCTCGGCCACCGCCTGCTGAACCTGCTCTTCCAGCAGCCGCGAGTCCACCCGCTGGCCGTCCTTGGCGCCGGCGATGAGCTGGTAGGAGCTTTCCGGGGGAGGGGATGCTGCGTTCATGAGCGAACTCCTCAAAAAAGAAATGACTAAAATTTAGAATGACTAAAATGACTAAAATTAATGAATTCTACCATTTATATAAAAAATAGCGGCGCGCAGCGCCTCCGCAATTTTAGTCATTTTAGTCATTCTAGTCATTCTAGTCATTTTAGTCATTTTAGTCATTCTACATTTCCTCAAACTACAAACCCAATATCCAACCGCTTGGCCACATGGTAATCATCAATCCCGATGGCGTCG
>Ga0265295_1005173_pt1 | contig 16899 bp, 11 predicted proteins | sample Munlansysbiofilm_FD_192503 | JGI IMG/M metagenome (GOLD analysis project Ga0265295, IMG submission 192503) | Leachate microbial communities from a municipal landfill in Southern Ontario, Canada - Methane capture system biofilm | ecosystem: Engineered > Solid waste > Landfill > Unclassified ...
GAAGCTCAAGCTTGAAGACAGCCAGGAATCCGCTGCGACCGGGATCGAGATGCTTCTTAGTGACTATGACAATACCATCAGCTTAACCCCTGCTGACAACGAGCGAATGGAGAGACGCGATGAGCGTTGATAAAATAGAGACCATCGGTCAGTCGGTACTGCAACATGGCAAGGCGAACGACCGTGTGTATTTGATGAAGCTAGAGGTTGAAGAATGTCCCACCATAATAGAACAGGTTGAAAACCTTGCCATCCAGAACGACTACGGCAAGATTTTTGCCAAGGTGCCCGGTGTAGCGCAGGCGGCATTTGAACAGGCCGGTTACACCGTAGAAGCTAGTATTCCTGAGTTTTATCAGGGCACGGATACTGGATTATTTCTGGCCCGCTACTTAAAAGAGGGGCGCCGCGTCGACCCCGATGCTAAACAGGTGGCGAAGGTGCTAAAAGCCGCGCAAAACAAGGCAAAACCCAGCGCAGAGCCAGCCGTGGATGTGCAGTTTCAGAGTCGCATCGCCGCCGTGTCAGACTGCGCCGAGATGGCAGAGGTATATGCTGAGGTGTTTGCCAGCTATCCGTTCCCGATTCATGATCCGGAATATTTACGCCAGAGCATGGAAGAGAACGTGGTGTATGCAGGTATTTGGGAGGATGACAGGTTGCTCGCTTTGGCCTCGGCGGAGATGGATCGCGCTGGGCAAAACGCCGAGATGACCGATTTTGCCACCCTGCCAGAATGTCGTGGGCGCGGTATGGCGCACCAACTGTTGCAACGGCTTGAGCAAGATATGCCAAAACAGGGGATTGAAACCTGCTATACCATCGCGCGTGCCACTTCATTTGGCATGAATATCACCTTTTCGCAGAGCGGCTACACCTTTGGTGGAACCCTGGTGCAGAACACGCAGATCTCCGGTGGACTTGAAAGTATGAACGTATGGTTCAAACCTGCGCCTCAAGCATAGCTTATCATTAATATGCCATTGGCCTGAGCAGCGTGGAGCTTCAGTAAAACCACGGGGCTGTGCGGAACGTTTTGCAGTAAATTTATAACAAATTAGTACAGAATTGCTTTGCCAACCTAACAGGAGATTTATCCATGGAATGGCGCGACCAGCTCAAAGAATTTGTGAATACCGTCGATCGCCTGGAGAAGTATGTAACTTTAACCGATGCAGAAACCGAGGTTCTTGAAAACAATAAAACGATATGGGGAACCACGCCATATTTTGCCGCGCTGATGGATCCGGAAGACCCAGAGTGTCCGATTCGCAAACAGGTGATCCCTTCGAAGCTTGAGATGCAGAACAAATTCGGGATGGAAGACTACCTGATCTGGAAGGAAAACCGCGCCACCGAAGAGGTACGTCCCGACAGTATCGCACGCCAGTATGAAGATAGGGTGGCTTTTACCGTTACCCAAGGGTGTGGGATCTATTGCCGCCACTGCTTTCGCAAGGAGCTTGTGGTGGACCAGAGTATGGAACTGGACTTCAACGTGGATGAAGGCCTGGAGTGGATTGCGGCGCATCCCGAAGTGCGCGATGTCCTCATCACCGGGGGCGATCCGTTCCTTCTCGATGATGATAGAATTGAATACCTGATTCGCAAGTTACGCGAAATGTCTCACATCGAGATGATCCGCTTCGGCTCCAGAACGCCAATTGTATTGCCCCAGCGCATCGATGCGGGGTTGAAAAAGGTGCTGAGCGGTAACCACAGGGTGCCCATCTGGCTCAACACTCAGTGTAACCACCCAAAAGAGATTACTGCAGAGACCGCCAGAGCTGTCTACGATCTGATGCAGTGCGGAGTGAATGTTGGTAATCAGGCGGTGCTCTTAAAAGGGATCAACGATAATGTGCCGGTCTTTCGTGAATTGCACCAGAAATTACTGCGCGTTCGGATTCGTCCGTACTACGTATTCTACTGCGAAGCGGCGCCCGGCATCGACCATTTCCGCACCCCCATTGAAAAAGGTGCCGAGCTGATACATGATGCTCTACGTGGACATACAACCGGTATGGCACAACCGATGTATGTACTGGCGACCAATATTGGCAAAATTCCCCTCATGCCGGATTATTATATTGCCGAACGTGGCGAAGAGGAGTATACCCTGCGCAACCACAGGGGTGAAACCACCAAGATCCCGGTTGTTCCTGAATAATATCAATCTCTAAATAATAACTCACCCATAGAAATTGCCATGCTCGTGCGGGATAAATGAATGTGGACAGTTCGCGTACATGGGGTATGTTTGTCCGTGTTGTGTGCATCTTGAAAAGTGCGCATAACGCGGATTTTTTATACTTGGGGTTTTTATCCCTGCCGTGGTGGAATCCCGCCGATGGTACAGTTTTGGCCTCTCCCACTGACCGGCTTGCTATTTTCGCGACAGGCAAGCTCCTAATTACATCCATAGTCAATTATTGAGTACATAAAGAACATGCAGAACAAAAGGCCCGTCTCCGCTGCGGAAAAGAACGTTGAAAAGCTAATATATCTTGGCTGGCGAGAATGGCTTTGCCTGCCTGAGCTCGGAATCGAAAGCCTTAAGGCAAAAATCGATACCGGGGCCAGAACTTCAGCTCTGCACGCATTCTTTGTGGAACCATATGTTTGTGCTGCTGGGGTGAATATGGTGCGGTTCGGCATTCACCCCCACCAACGGAATACCTCTACTGAAGTGATATGCTCATTGCCGGTGAAGGATGTTCGACAGGTCACCGATTCAGGCGGACACCGGGAGCTGCGTCACGTCGTGGAAACTCAGATCGAATTGGGAAACAGAATATGGCGGGTCGAAATGACCCTTACGAATCGTGACAATATGAAGTTCAGGATGCTGCTTGGGCGCACAGCTCTACAGGGGATGGCAGTGATCCCTGCGCGCTCCTATCTGCATGGGAAAAAGAGTGTGAGCAAGAACCTATCTTCCTGAATAAATTCAGCATGTTTTATCTAACCTGAATCGACAACCCTTTAGCAAATATTTAATTCTCTTTTTTGTGCCGCTTTACGTACTGATGCTTATCCGCCGACGGCCCAGACGCTAACGTGCCTGCTGTTTTTGCGGTTATTTCTTTTGATCCCCACTCTTGTCCCCTATAGTAAACAGGGAGGCTTTAATTTATGAAAATTGGTATTCTGTCACGAAATCACGGCCTGTACTCCACTCAGCGTTTGTTTGAGGCTGGTGAGCAACTTGGACACGAAATGCATGTCATTGATCCGTTGCGCTGTTATATGACCATCGCAACTCAGAATCCTGCGGTTCACTATCGTGGACGCGAGCTGAAAGATTTTGATGCGATTATTCCACGCATCGGAGCTTCCATCACTTTCTACGGCACTGCTGTGGTGCGTCAGTTTGAGATGATGGGGGTTTACAGTGTCAACGAATCTGTAGCTATCAGCCGTTCGCGGGATAAGCTACGCAGCCTGCAGTTGCTCGCCCGGCGCGGCATTGGTCTACCGGTAACCGGATTCGCCCACTCGACCAAGTATACCCAGGATTTAATCGAACTCGTTGGCGGTGCTCCGTTGGTGGTCAAATTATTGGAAGGAACCCAGGGGATCGGAGTGGTTCTGGCAGAGACCAATCAAGCCGCTGAAAGTGTTATCGAAGCATTTCGTGGGCTCAAGGAGCAAATTCTAGTGCAGGAATTTATTCAAGAGGCTAAAGGGGCCGATATTCGCTGTTTTGTTATCGGAGATAAGGTAGTGGCAGCGATGAAACGCCAAGGTAAACAAGGGGAGTTTCGTTCCAATTTGCATCGGGGTGGCAGCGCCAGTATTGCTAAACTAACCCCAGAAGAGCGTTCAACAGCGGCTAGAGCTGCCAGAATTATGGGGCTGAATGTGGCCGGGGTTGATTTGCTCCGTTCTAATCATGGCCCAGTGGTGATGGAGGTTAATTCATCACCAGGTCTTGAGGGGATTGAAAGTGCAACCCAAAAAGATCTGGCGAGTGCAATTATTAATTATGTCAGCAAACAAGCACGTCCGGGGAAAACTCAAACGCGGGGGAAGGGATGAGAAAAAATAAGACGTTCGAATTTGGCGGAGTCAAGGTGGAACCGGGCACTTGTGCCAGTGTTGCCCTCAATATCGCACGTCTTTACACTCACAATGATATGACCTTGCCGGTACAGGTGGTTAATGGCCGCCATGCAGGGCCGGTAATGTTTGTAAGCGCCGCTGTACATGGAGATGAAATCAATGGAGTGGAGATTATCCGCCGTCTGCTGCAGCATAAAAGCCTGCGTGATCTGCGTGGGACCCTTCTGGCGCTTCCGCTCCTGAACCCGTATGGGTTTATCCACCGCTCTCGCTATCTGCCTGATAGACGTGATCTCAATCGCTCGTTTCCCGGTTCTTCCAAGGGTTCACTCGCTGGACGACTTGCCTATCACTTTATGCGCGATGTCGCCTCCAGGTGTGATTTCGGTGTCGATTTGCATACAGGATCAAATTACCGCACCAATCTGGCGCAGGTGCGCGCCGACCTCAGTGACCCTCCCACCCGGGAGCTGGCCATGGCCTTTGGCGCCCCCCTTATTGTCGATTCTACCTTGAGAGAGGGATCTCTACGCGCCGCTGTATCGGCCTTGGGGAAACCGGTGGTGGTGTTTGAAGGGGGCGAGGCGCTGTATTTCAATGAATCAGCGATTCGCACTGGTCTGCACGGAATTTTGCGTCTCATGCGCCATACAGAGATGTTGCCACTTCGAAAGCGTACTGCGCGCTTTGAACCCATTGTGACCAACAAAAGCAGTTGGATACGCGCCTCCATGAGTGGAATTTTTACCTGTTCCGTCCGACTGGGAACAATTGTGGAAAAACACGCAGTCCTGGGCACTTTAAGTGCTCCCTTAGGGGATGAAGCAGAAGAGGTTATTGCCCCTTTTAGCGGGATAGTAATCGCGCTCCTCAACCTACCACTGGCTTATGAAGGTGATGCCCTGCTGCATTTGGCCGTACTTGCAGCCGAAGAGGCGGCGGCGGAGGAGACCATCGATGAATACACCTCGTTGCTGCGCGCGGATGAGTTTGAAATTGATGTGCTCGGACGTTAGTATCTGCTTTAAAAGCTCTGAGGTTTTTTACACTCAAAAATGAGGGTAACGATGGCTATATCGATTCGCGGTGGATTCATTCAATGCCTGATCCTGCTATGTAGTGCAGTTTTTCTGCTGAATCCGGTTAAGGTTTGGGCTGAAGGAGAAGTTGCGCAACAACCGGCGGCCGAAACGGCTCCGACCTTTGCCCGTGCGGCAGAAGTTGTCCCCCAGGCGGTGGAAGCGCGGCAGAAGATGTCTGCAGCACAGGAGAAGTTAAAGGAGCTGGCTGACAATACTGCATGGGAAAACATTCTCGACGCGCGAAAAAAAAAGCAGCAGGAACTCAACACTGCAATGCAGGAAGTCGGAGATCTACAGCGCCAGAGTTTTGAGCGGCTGCTACGTCTAGTGACCCTGCTGGAGACCCACAATAAAAATCTGCAGGGGGATATGGAGCGCATTTCAACCCAGACCTCTGAACTTGAAAGTATGCGTGAGCGCTGGCGCGAGCGCTATGACTATTGGCAGAACTGGCGCGCAGAACTTAAAAAACAAGATTCAACGTATCCGGACGACGAGATTAAAGAGGTGTTGAGCGAAAATACTCGCCTGCGCGAAAACATAGTCTCGCTTAATAATGCCTACATCACACTGCAAAAACAGTTTACCGACCTGCTTGAGGTCAATCTAATCCATACAAAACATGTTGAAAATGTTTTACAGAAATTGCGTTCCACCATCTTTCATAAAACAGCGAAGTCATTTTTCAACACCTCCTTTTATACCCAGTTCAATCAGGAAGTGTTTGAGCGTGCAGGTAGCGAAATAGCCCAGATTGACTGGCTTATTGTGGATGAAATAGCTTCCGGCTGGGAGGTACTTCTTTTGCAGTTGCTAATAGTATTGGTGGCTGCATACATCATAAAGCAATACGCAAAAAGTCCTCGGGATAATAAACAGTGGGACTTTTTAATGGTGCATCCTTGGGCCAGTGGAATTTTTATTGCTATTGTAACCCTTGGGTCCGTGTACACGGCACCCAGCATGGTAATGCGCTTCTACCTGGCTCTATTGATGGTTTTAAGTGCCAGTGTGCTGGTGACTGGCATAATTAAACAAAAAAACCATCGTAATATAGTCTGGCTGCTGGGCGGAGCTTATCTGGCGACCCTGTTCATGCAGGTAATTAATTTATCTGCGCCGTTGATGCGCGTGTTTATTGCGGTCCTCTCTCTGACGCTGCTCCTCCTGTTGGTGCGTCATTGCACCCTGAGCCGCAAACAGAAAGACCACTGGAGCGTAATCGCAGCCATGCGTATAGGGATAGGAATATCCCTGGTTGCTTTCCTGACTCAGATCGGTGGATACAGCAACCTGGCTTCGCGTCTGGTGGAGGCCAGTTTCAAGACCGTTTTTATGGCTCTTGTAGTTACCATGATGATTAAGCTTGCCAAGGGGGGCGTCAACTTTGCGGTAAACCATCCCAAGACTCAGCGCATCTATTTTTTCCGCCATTTCGGGGGAGCGTTCAAGGCGCAGGTGAACGCTATTTTAATCATAGTGGTTATCGGCAATGCGCTGCTGGCTTTGATCCAGATATGGACAGGCAGCAACAGCATTGGCCCGGTATGGGAAAAGGTTGGCTATACTGGTGTAGAAATAAGTAGTCTGTACATCAACCTGGTAACCCTGATAAAGATCGCGGCCATTTTGTATGGTGTCATTGTGTTGTCGTGGTTTGTGCGCTCCATGTTTGATGTCGGCAAGATTGGCCCAAAATATATTGAATCTGGCGCGCGTGATTCTATCAATACCCTGGTGCACTATTTCATAATTTTTTGTGGCGTAATCTTCTCTTTCAGTGCTGCAGGAATCGGGTTGAAGAATCTTGCCGTAATTGCCGGGGCCTTGAGTATCGGAATTGGTTTTGGGCTGCAGAATATCGTGAATAACTTTATCAGTGGTATCATTCTGTTGTTTGAGCGTCCGATCCGCAAAGGTGACACCATCATTCTGGATGGAGAATGGGCTGTGGTACGAAATATCGGTCTGCGCGCCACTGTGGTTGAAACCTTCAACAAAGCCGAATTGATCGTACCCAACAGCGATCTCATTTCCCAGAAGGTGACAAACCTCACCCACTCCAATGCGCAGCTTCGCGTAGTCCTGGATGTGGGAACGGCCTATGGTTCAGATATGGAGCAGGTACTGGCAATTCTGGAGGAGGAAGCGAAAAAACATCCCAATGCGGCGAAGAGTCCGGCCCCTTCGGCTATTTTTGTAGGGTTTGGTGACAGCTCGCTTAACTTCAAGCTGCGCATCTGGCTCAACAACCTGGATTACTGTCTGTCGGTAGTCAGTGAGGTAGGTATTGCCGTGTATAAGCGTTTTGGTGCTGAAGGTATTGAGATACCCTTTCCACAGCAGGATCTACATGTGCGTTCCATGGATAAGAAAGCGGTTGAAGCTTGGCATGGCCAAGTTGAGGTGCAAGATCCTGAAAACGGGCAGAGGTAGAGAGAATACTACAAGGCCCTTTGTCGTCGTTTTTGGCAGCAAAGGGCCTTGTTACATAGAAGAGGATGAAGTTCAGATGTCGGGAAGCTTTAAGATTTCATCTGGCGCCTAAATGCGCTTAATCTCTAACTGTGACAGGGTTGCAGCGCTGCTGCGCAGCTTCTCTTCGCTCGAAATAATTGAGATTGCTTCAGGGCTTCGAGCCATAGTTCCGTGGCTTGGGCTCAGATATGTCTTAGCCACACGGATAAGATCATCGCGAGTAACCTTGAGCAGGTTAGTACGGAACTCCTGGCGCAATGCATAGCTCACCCCCTGTAGTACGCAGGCAAACTCTGCTGCACCCTTTCCAGATGGAGATTGGGGGCGGTCGCGACTGCTGAACACTGACAGCACCGCTTCTTTAATCTCCTGCGCCCCAAACTCCCCTTTTTTTACCCACTCGAGTGCTTGTTCGTATACCTGCAATGTGCGCTCCAGATGTGGATCACGGTAGGAGAGCATGGCGAAAATGCCGCCATCGCTGCTGTTAGAGGCCATTCCTCCATACGCGCCCCCTTTTTCACGGATTTCGCGGTGGAGGAAATTGGCTCGCAGCAGCGCAGCCAGAACATTCAGCACCGCCGCATCGGGGTGACAGTAGGGGACCGTGCGAAAGCTGCGAGTTACATACGATACCGGTATCGAGGTAGCCCAGCCCAACTCCGCCGCTTGCGGGGTGAACGTCGCCAGCTTTTTAGCGACGTGTGGTGTGCCGTGGGGCAGAGTTGCTATGAAGCTTGTAAGTGCTGCAGCGGTGTTGTCCAAGTGTTCAGCTTCGGCGGTTATGCCTGCTCGCATGGCGTTGCGCTCAAACAGTTGGATGCGTAAGCGTGCAAGGATAGCAGCGGTAGCGCCCAACTGTTCCTGCGGGATAGCAGCCAGGTGTTTGATATGTTGTAACTGTGTCAACCCTCCCCACTGTTCGCGCATGTGCGCAGCCGGAGTCAGGTGTGCCGCTCCTGCCTGGGCCGCAAAACTGTGTCCCGAACCGGGGATCGCATTTTCTATTGAGCTTTTAATCTGCCCGATCACGGTGGCCAGACGTTGGGTGTCGCTGAAATCAGCCTCGGTACACAGCTCAGTGAGAAGAGCGCACATAGGCCCGACATTACGCGCCAATGCTTTGGCTCTAACGCGGATCCAAGCGCTGGCTTTGTCCAGGTTCTCAATGTCGTTAATTACGCTGGCACCGAATGAAATCCCGCCGGTTTTGGCCTCCATGCGCTCAGCCATTTTTACATAGTCATAGCGGGTGGTACCGACTTGGGTGAGCATGCTGCAAAACAGGGGCACATATGCCACTAACTCTGCATCCAGGTGAGCACACGGGAAGTAAATATCCACGTAACTGAGGCCATTGGTGGGCTGAGCGAAGCACAGTAATTCCACAGGACATGCAGCGGTTTCAACTCGTGGCTCGGTCGGGTCAATATCCTCCATTTCCAGATCGGGTAGACAGGAGAGGTCTTCGATCTGATCTTGGTTTTGTTGCAGCAGCTGGGCCTGTTCAAGCAGGGATTGGCGTTGTTCAGGGTTCAACGCAGCTTTGATTTTCTCTAGGCGCAGACGTTCTTGTTCCTGCTCGCGTTGCCCCTGTTCAGGGTCGGGACGCAGGCACAAGGTCACCCGATGCTTGTTGTCTAACAGCCAGCGCTGAATCAGCCCTTCGAAAAAGCCCCCAGCGTCTACATCAGCACGCAGACGCTCGAAGTTGGCGTCAAACTTCAGCGCCGATACTGGATCATCGCAGTGCAGCCATGGGCCCAGGATCCGTAGCAGCAACGTGATGGGGTACGGATAGGCCCCGCCACAGACTTCGCGATTGGATAATTCCATGCGGTGAATGGCAGCATCGATCCGCTCGCGACTGAAGCCCTGTGCCGCGATAGATTTCAGGGTGTCGGTGATGAGGGTCTGGATTGCCTCGACCTGTTGGGGTTCGGTGCCCTGTAGGCCAACGGCAAAACAGGTGGTGCGATAATCATCCTGATAGCCGCACCCAGGGGTGAGGTTTTTCCCCAGGCCTGAATCAAGCAGCGCCTTATACAGTGGGGCGCCAGGGTTACCCAGCAGAAGCTGTGAGAGCAGGGTCATGCACAGGCGCGTGTAGCTGTCGGAGATGTCGTTGGTGAGCCAAGCTGTGTGCACCATGGTTTTACCCGCAGTGTCTTCACTTGGATCTAGCGGGAAGGTCTCCTGCACAACCAGGGGCTGGTCTTTATGGGGTTCGGGGGGGACCTCACTGTTGACGTTGATAGCATCGAAATATTGCAGGACGTGCTGGTCAATGCGCTCCAGGTGGGTGTGCAGAGGGAAGTTTCCGTAGGTAAAAAAACATGCATTGCTCGGATGATAGTAGCGCGCATGAAAGCGCTTCAGCTCTTCCCAGGTGAGATCTGGGATGTTCTCCGGTTCTCCTCCGGAGTTATGCCGATAACATGTAGTGGGGTACAGATGTTTGGTGATACGTCGTCCGAGAAGACTGGCTGGATCTGCCATGGCACCCTTCATCTCGTTATACACAACCCCCTTGAATTCCAAGGCACTGTTGGGGTTGCCCGGTTCGCTGAACTCCAGTCGGTGTCCTTCCTGAGCAAAATCCTGCTTACGCAGCAACGGAAAGAACGCTGCGTCCAGGTAGATACCAAGTAGGTTGGAAAAATCCTTGCGGTTCTGGCTCGAAAAGGGGTAACAGGTCCAGTCGCTGGAGGTAAAGGCATTCATGAAACTGTTAAGGCTGCGCTTCAGCATACTGAAGAATGGATCTCGCACTGGATAGTTTTTCGAGCCGCACAGGGCGGTGTGCTCCAGAATATGGGCAATGCCGCTGGAATCCTCCGGCGGGGTTTTAAAGGCCACGCCAAACATATTGTTGCTGTCATCACATTCCAGGTGGACAAAACGTGCACCGGTGCGCTCGTGTTTGAACTGGATGAGCTTAATGTTGATCTCTTCGAGCATGCTTGACTGTATCAGACTGAACCCAGCGGGAAGTACGATTGATTCTGACATATGATTTCAATTCCTATTGTGATTGCGGATTGTTTTATAAGCTAATCCGGTCACCATTGGGGGCCGCATGGTGGATACTGCGTCCGAGTATGAACTTAGGTTGAGAGCTAAAATACACGAACACGTGTTATTTTGCTACCATCTCTGCTATATCTTCTGGTTGTAAAGCTTTGCCTGGTGGAGAGAGTTAATATATTGTTATAAGCCATATATAACACTATACAGGACAACTAATGAAACTATTTTCGGGTCACTATCTATTGGTTTTTTATTGATGCAGCAGGAGGAAAATGAGTATGCGCAAGCATGGTTTTATCGCGGTTGAGACTAAGGCAGCACGTAGTTTCTGGGTACAGCAGGGAGGGTTACTTCCTGGTGTGTTTTTGCTTCTTTTGCTGTTGACTCCTACTGTGGTGCTGGCGTTTGGGGCTAGTGGATGTGGCGCTGGGGAGTGTCGTGATTGCCATAGTCTCGATGCACAGGAAGCGTTTAAATTGCTACCCCCTGGAGTGGATAAGGTGAATTCAGTCACTTTTTCCGAGGTTGGAGGGCTTTGGCGTGTCGAAGGGGAGGCTAAGGGTAATCCATTCAGCGTCTATATAGATTTTTCTAAGCAATATATAGTTGCGGGTAATATTATTCGCATAAAGGACGGGGCCAATATAGGTCATAAGGTTGAAGTGGAGCAGATCCCCATGACGGGTGCTATCACCCTTGGCGCGGTTTCAGCTCCGGTAGTGCTGCATGTATTTACCGATGTACGCTGCTCTCACTGTAAAACCCTCCACCAGAATCTTGAAGTTCTGGTGGAAAGTACCCCTGAAGTCAAAGTGCAGATCCATCTGCTCCCCATCATGATGGATAGAGAGCTGGCAGCGGCCCTGGGTTGCAGCAATTCGACACGGATGTTGCGCGCGGCCTATGACTCTCAAGATAGCAGCAGCCTCATGAGCAAACTTGCCCCCTGTGACATCACCGGGGTGGAAGAGGTGGAAGCGTTTGCGCGCAAGTGGCAATTGAACTCAACCCCAAGTATGGTTTTTCCAGATGGTCAGGTGGTGCGTGGCTCACACCCTCTTGAGGTAATCAAGGAGATGCTGCAGCCTTTTATCCCCCAAGCTCAGAACCCTTGAAATGCTCGCAATCTCTGCGCAGAGGTAGTGCGGACTTGATTTCCCCCCCTAAATCTGCTAGATAACCATCTTTCGCACATAATAAAATCTGTCTATTACCTGTACGGAGAGCATAAAATCTATGGGATTGATGAGTGGCAAACGCGGCATTGTTTTTGGTGTAGCAAACGAGATGAGTATTGCATGGGGCATCGCCCAGCAGCTTAGCGAGCATGGCGCTGAATTAGCGTTCACCTACTTGAACGGATCTTTGGAAAAGCGGGTACGACCCTTGGCAGAGCAACTCGGCTCCAAGGTAATTCTCCCTTGTGATGTTAGCAAGGATGAGGATATTGAAGCGGTTTTTGAAGAGCTACGCCAACAGTGGGGTAGTATAGACTTTGTGGTACATGCGGTGGCTTTTGCAGACCGTGATGACCTGAAGCATCCTTTCAGCCAGACCAGTCGCGACGGTTTTAAGTTGGCTATGGATATCAGTGCTTACTCTCTGGTCGCGGTTACCCGCAGTGCCGTACCTTTGATGAAGGCGGGGGGCAGTATCCTGACCTTGACATACCTTGGCGCGCAGCGGGCAGTGCCTAACTACAATGTCATGGGGGTCGCCAAGGCTGCATTGGAGGCGTCTGTACGCTACCTCGCAGCAGAACTTGGTCCACAGCAGATCCGCGTAAATGCCATCTCAGCCGGACCGATCCGCACTTTGGCAGCATCCGGGATTGCAAATTTTCGCTCCAAGGTTAAACTTATGGACGATTATGCGCCCCTGCGCCGCACTGTCACTCAGGAAGAGGTGGGCAAAAGTTCCGTCTACTTCCTCTCTGATCTTGGCAGTGGCGTGACAGGTGAAACCCATTTTGTGGATGCAGGGTTCAGTACGGTTGTTAGCGCCTGATGCACCTGTTACACCTCAGAAGATAGTTGGTTGGATGAAAAAGGGGCTTTCGGGCCCCTTTTTGTACTTTAAAGGCCCATTATGCTGCATGGCAATACAAGTGGCTTAAAAGCTGCTCAACTAAAAGCGCTGGAACGCGTTAAACGGCGCCATATCCCACCGCGTGAAGTAATTTCGGCAGAACTTGCCAGCTTCATGTGTAGCCTGTCTCGTGAATTGCACCGCCAGATCGGAATTCTGGTGGATCGCAGCGGCAATATCCAACATGTAATCCTCGGGAGCGATCGCGAAATAGTTCTGCCAGACTTAAGTGGATACGCCCTAGGACGCAGTGGCCTGCGTGGGCTACGCTGCATCCACACCCATTTGAAGAATGAACCTCTCTCCCAAGATGATCTGACTGATCTGTCGCTACAGCGTCTTGATCTCATGGCGGCTATCGGCGTCGATGCGGATGGGGCTCCACTGGGTTTTTATTATGCACATCTACTTCCACCCAATCCACAGCAGCTACAGGTAGAGCAACACGAACTGAAAGATTTTTACACCCTTGAACTGGATGTTAAGGCTTTTCTTACAGCATTGGAAGACGAACTGGAGCGCAGTGCTGCTGAAACCATCGATTTGTCCGACTCGCGCGAGCGCGCGCTACTTATATCGGTAAGCAAGCAGGCCAAAAAGTCCATTGAAGATTCTCTTACAGAATTGCAGGAATTGGCACGTACTGCAGGGGTAACCGTTCTGGGAACCGTGATGCAACGCCCAAGTCGAATCAATCCACGTTTTCTCATGGGAGAAGGAAAACTGAAGGAAGTGGTTATAAGTGCTTTGCAGCTCCGCGCAACCATGCTGATTTTTGATCAGAACCTTACCCCGACCCAGGTACGTTCGATCTCTGCCATCACCGAATTGAAGACTATCGACCGTTCGCAGCTGATCCTGGATATATTTGCGCGCCGTGCTCACACCTTGGATGGAAAAGTGCAGGTTGAGCTGGCTCAGCTCAAATATATCCTTCCGCGGCTGAGTGGCAAAGGTACTGAACTTTCGCGCCTGATGGGTGGGATAGGGGGGCGCGGTCCTGGTGAAACCAAGCTTGAAACCGACCGTCGCCGCATTCGCGACCGCATAAGTCACCTGGAAAAGCGTCTGAAAAAAATGGCAAGCGATCGCTTGCAGCGTCGTCAGCGTCGCATCCGTTCCAATGTTCCTATCGTCTCCATTGTTGGGTACACCAATGCGGGTAAATCCACCTTACTCAATGCCCTGACCGGCAGTGACGTCCTTGCCGAAGATAAACTCTTTGCCACCCTTGATACTGCCACCCGGCGCCTGCGTTTTCCCCTCGATCGTGAAGTAATAATTACCGACACCGTTGGATTTATTCGTGATCTCCCTCCTAGTTTGATGGGGGCTTTCAAGGCTACCTTAGAGGAACTCGAAGATGCTGATCTGCTGCTGCAGGTGGTGGATATCTCTGATCCCTGTTTTGAAGAACACATCCAGGCGGTAGATAAAATTCTCGAAGATTTGAATTTTGCCCATATCCCCAGACTGCTGGTGTTCAATAAAATAGACCGCCTCAACCCAGGTGAAAGTGATGAACTTAGTCGACGTTATGACGCAATTGCGGTGTGCGCGTGTGAGCGTTCCACCTTCGAGCCACTGATGGATGCTCTGCAGGTCCGCTTCTGGCCGCACGAAAAAACGTTTGAAAATATTGACGCCTAGGACATTTTTATATAACGTTTAGTTCTCATTATCCCGCTGCAAACCTGTTGCAGGCTTTAAAGGGAGGGTTTGGAGTTGATATGTGACTGGATATATTATGTATAAAGATCCAATAAGATTGATATTTATTTCATTAGTTGTTCTTTGTTGCTGTGTGTACGGCTGTACATCTTCACAGATGAAGGGGTTGTCTTCCACCTCCGCAACCGACGAGATAGAAGTGTTCTCCACGGACAATACTGCTTTCGGAAGTGAAGAAGTTGAGGACAAGAGTATTAAATCCGATGTAGGTGTCGGAGAAACTTCGGGATCTGAAATGCAGGCACACCATGCAAATGCAGGTGTAGCTTCCGGTACCGCTGAGGTACAGGAAAACTGTGAACCGAGCTATGATTTTCCTGTGGTCATAAACGCTCAAGTTGAAGAACTGCTTGAATACTACAGCAGCGGGCCCGGACGCAGGTCGTTTCAGCTGTGGTTAGAGCGCTCGGGGAAATATATTTCCCTGATGCAACAGACCTTTGCCGAAGCTGGGCTGCCGCAGGACCTGGTTATGCTGGCTCTTGTCGAGTCCGGGTTCACGAGCAATGCTCACAGTTGGGCCAACGCGGTAGGGTATTGGCAGTTCATCGAATCGACCGGGCGTATGTATGGACTCGAAAATGACTGGTGGAGGGATGAGCGTCGTGACGTGGAGAAAGCCACCAGAGCTGCGGCTCAGTATTTGAGTGATCTGTATAGACTTTTCGACGGTGATTGGTATCTGGCTGTGGCGGCATACAATGCCGGCCCAGGCAAAATGCGAAATGCCATACGCCGTCATGATACGCGTGATTTCTGGCAGTTGGCTCAGGGCAACTATCTGCGGACAGAAACCAAGCTCTATATCCCCAAACTTATCGCTGCCATCATAATAAGCAAGGACCCAGAGCGCTATGGTTTTATCCAACTAAATTATGCCGAGCCCCTCGAGTTTGATACGGTAATATTGTCGCATCCCACCGATCTTGAAGTGGTAGCGGAGTTGACCGGAGTCGACTATTCAATCCTTAAAGAGCTTAATCCTGAATTAAAACGCTGGTGTTCACCCCCTGGTGAGGGCCAGTATGTCCTGCGGGTTCCACTAGGTGTGGCCCACGACTTTGACCAACGTTACGCAGCAATCCCGCCCCAAGAGAGGATTCGCTATCTGCGCCATGAACTCAAGGCCGGTGAAAACCTTGCTCTTCTGGCGAAGCGCTACAATATTCGGGTCGATGATATTATGGATCTAAATAGGATTAAGGATCCGCGTAAACTGCAGATCGGGCAGAATTTAATTCTGCCTCTGCACCAAGAATATTCCACCATACCTGTAGCCGAGCTTAAAGATGACTATGCACGTTCCCGCCGCCGCAACTATACCGTGCGCAAGGGTGACAGTCTGTGGTCGATAGCGCGCAAAAACTCTGTAACAGAAAAACAGCTCAGGGTCTGGAACCGCTTAGGTTGGAGCGATATGCTACAGCCAGGTCAAAAATTGTTGGTATCAGCTCCGTCATCCCGTTCGAAAGAGAACTCTCCCATTCGCCAAATTGTGTATAAAGTGCGTAAAGGCGATACTCTATGGGATATCGGCAAGCAGTATTCCATTGACGCCGGCGCGATCCGCCAGTGGAATAATTTGGCGGAAAATCATATAATTCGCCCCGGTGATGAGCTGACCCTCATGGTGGCTTCAAAGCTGGCATCAGGGAGATCCTAAATAGGTCCCAGGCCCTTGGAATACTTTGACTTTCATGTGCCGCATTGCTAGACTCACGCGTTTGTAAACTCTGGCGTTTTGCTCTGATAAGGAAAGGTGTTAATTTTCCATGCTCAACTTTTTGCTAGCATTTGTGTTTTCCACCCTGGCGGCGGTACCGTTGCGGATGGTATATGGCTGGGATATAATCTACTGTAGCCTGGTTTCGATAGTTCTGTTTATGCTGATATACTTTTTGCTGTCACGCAGTACCATGAAAAAAGTGACAGCATTGGTTGAAACAGCGCAGAAAGATCTGCAGAACAATCGCGGAGAAAAAGCGGTCGCCACCCTCAAGAGTGGGTACAAATACGCAAAATGGCAGTTTTATGTAAAAGGCCAGATTGACGCTCAAATCGGTACGATATTATATATTCGGCGCGAATTCGCTAAAGCACTGCCGTATTTAGAGAAGGCGTTTGTCAAGCACTGGGTAGCCATGTGTATGTTGGCGGTAAGCTATATGAAGCGTAGCAAGCCGACGAAGATGATAAATGCGTTTGAAAAAGCGGTTACCGCAAATCGCAAGGAGCCTTTTATCTGGAACCTGTATGGGTTCTGCCTGGAGAAAATTGGCGAAAGGAAGAAAGCGGAAGATGTGTTGGCGAAGGGAATCAAGAAGACCGGTGGAGATGAGCGCCTGGTGGCTTCCTTGGCCGCAGTGCAGAATAACAAGCGCATGAAGATGGATGGTTATGGCGACTTCTGGTATCAGTTTCATTT
>Ga0265295_1005175_pt1 | contig 16894 bp, 9 predicted proteins | sample Munlansysbiofilm_FD_192503 | JGI IMG/M metagenome (GOLD analysis project Ga0265295, IMG submission 192503) | Leachate microbial communities from a municipal landfill in Southern Ontario, Canada - Methane capture system biofilm | ecosystem: Engineered > Solid waste > Landfill > Unclassified ...
TAGGTGAGGTGAAGGACGCCATCGTCGACTTCCTGCTGAAGAACTCCGATGAGGCTGCCAAGCTCAATGAGAAGATCATCAACAACGAGAAGCTGCGCAAGGAGCTCAACGAGGTAAAGAAAGGGGCACGTGCCTCGGCTAAGAAAGTCTCGCTGAACATCCCCAAGCTGAAGGACTGCAAGTACCACCTGAACCAGAGTGCAGCCCACCGTGATGAGTGCGAGCGCAGTGTCATCTTCCTCACCGAAGGGGACTCTGCATCAGGGACCATCACCAAGACACGCGACGTGATGACCCAGGCTGTCTTCAGCCTCCGTGGCAAGATCCTCAATGTCTACGGCAAGAAGCGCACCGAGATATATAAGAATGCCGAGCTGTACAATATGATGGTCGCCCTGGGCATCGAAAACGGGGTTGAGGGGCTGCGCTACGGCAAGGTCATCATCGCCACCGATGCCGATACCGACGGCTTCCATATCCGCAACCTCCTGATGACCTACTTCCTTACCTATTTTGAGGACTTGGTGCTGGCAGGACGGCTGTACATTCTGGAGACCCCCCTGTTCAGGGTGCGCAACAAGAAGCAGACGGTCTACTGCTACAGTGAGAAACAGCGCGATGAAGCGGTCTTTCAGATAAAGGGCAGTGAGATAACCCGGTTCAAGGGCTTGGGGGAGATCGACCCCAAGGAGTTCGGCCAGTTCATTGGTGAGGATATGCGCCTGGTTCCCGTCTCCATTGTGGGGATGCAGTCAATGCACAAGACCTTGGAGTTCTATATGGGAAGCAACACTCCCCAGAGAAGGGAGTTCATTATGGAGAATCTTATCTGATGACGCAGGCACAATCCGTATTTCGACAAAATTTCCTTGAGTACGCCTCGTATGTCATCAAGGAGCGGGCCATCCCCGACCTCTCTGATGGGTTCAAGCCGGTACAAAGGCGTATCATACACACGCTCTTTGAGATGGATGACGGCAAGTTCCATAAGGTGGCCAATGTGGTCGGTTGGGCGATGCGCTACCACCCCCATGGCGACTCCTCCATCTACGAGGCTCTGGTAAACCTGGCGAACTTTGACCTGTTCATCGAGCGGCAGGGTAACTTCGGCAACTTCATGACCGGCGACAGCGCAGCGGCGGCAAGGTACATCGAGTGCCGCCTGCTCCCCTTTGCCAAGAGGGTCCTGTACAACCCCGAACTCACCGCCTTTGCCGACTCCTATGACGGGCGCAACAGCGAACCCATCTCATTTCCTGCCAAGATACCGGTGGTCATCATCCAAGGCGTCATGGGCATCGCGGTGGGCATGAGCACTATGATCCTGCCCCACAACGCCCTTGAGGTGCTTGATGCGATGGCATCGAAGCTGAAGGGCGAGAGCTACACACTCTACCCCGACTTTCCCGGGGGAGGCATCGTTGATGTCGCCGAGTACAACGACGGGCGGGGCTCGGTCTCCATCCGGGCGAAGCTCAACACCTCCGATGTGAAGAAGATAACCATCGAGGAGCTCCCCTTTGGGGTGACCAGCGAGGCGATGATCCACTCTGTGGAGGAGGCTGCTAAGAAGGGAAGGCTGAAGATCAGCTCGATCAACGACTACACCTCCGACAGGGTGAACATTGAGATCAACCTTGCACGCGGTACCTACGCTGAGGATATCGTCGATTCTCTCTATGCCTTCACGGATTGTGAGAAAAAGATTTCGGTGAACCCTCTGGTGATCAGGGAGAACATCCCCACCATCATGGGCGTCAGCGAGATCCTGGACTACCATGCCCTGAACCTTCTTGATATCCTGAAGGCTGAGCTGGAGCTGGAGAAGGGACATCTCTTGGACAAGCTGCATGCCCGCACCCTTGAGCGCATCTTCGTTGAGGAGCGCATCTACAAGAGGATCGAGCAGAAGAAGAGTGCAGAAGAGGTCGTCAAGGCGGTCTTCTCAGGGTTCAAGCCTTTTGCCGAACAGCTTATGAGGCCTCTCGTCGATGAGGATGTCGAGCGGCTGCTGAAGATTCCCATCAGGCGCATCTCGCTGTTTGATATCGAGAAGAACCGTCGTGAGATGGATGAGATCAACGCCCTCCTGGAGGCCATCGAGTACAAGCTCGGCCACCTGGTGGAGTATGCCCTCTCCTACCTGGGGGAGCTGAAGGGCATGCTCTCCTTGGCCGAGCATACGAGAAAGACCAGGATTAAGACATTTGAGACCATTGATGTCAAGGAGGTTGCCGAAAGGAACCTTGCCATCAAATACGACACCACCAACGGGTATCTCGGCTATGGGGTGAAGACCGGCACCACCCAGCTTGAGGTCAATCCGTTTGACCGCGTCCTCATCATCCGCAAGGATGGCACCTACCAGGTCATCGATGCCCCTGAGAAGGAGTTCGTGGGCAAGGGGATGCTCTACTGCGGGTTTGCTGACAAAGCCGAGCTTGAGAAGATTGTCTTTACCGTGCTCTATCAGGACACGACGTACAAGTACCTCTTCCTCAAGCGCTGTCAGATCCTCTCCTTCACGCTGAAGAAGGCCTACTCCCTCATCCCAGAGGGCAACTTCAAGATGGTCAAGCTCTCCACGCATCCCAATGCCGAGCTTACGGTCAAATACAAGCCCAAGCCTAACTTGAGGATCCTTGAGGAGCAGTTCTACTTCTCCGACTACCTGGTCAAGGGTGTGCGGGCAAACGGGGTGCGCATTGTGGTGAAGGACATCGCCTCCCTCAGGTTGAGGGCGGTGAAGGAAATTGTGCATGAAAACCAAGAAGAGCCAACCCTCTTCGATGATGTTGAGGAGTGATGATGGCGTTAGAAGAGAGAATTCTGTATGAGGACAACCATCTCATCATAGTGAACAAGCTCTGTGGTGAGTTGGTCCAAGGGGACCGTACAGGCGATGAGACACTCGCCGAGATGGTGAAGCACTACCTGAAGGTTACCTATAACAAGGAGGGTAATGTCTACCTGGGCATCCCCCACCGCCTCGACCGGCCTACCAGCGGGATCGTGGTCTATGCAAAGACCGAGAAGGCCCTCATCAGGCTCAACGAACTGTTCAGGGGCAGTTCTGTCAGGAAGATCTACTGGGCTGTTGTGGATACCCTTCCCAATCAGTTGGAGGGAACGCTCATCCATCATATGGTGCGCAACACCAAGCAGAACAAAAGCGTCGCCAACCCGATCGAACGCAAGGGCAGCAAGGTAGCGAAGCTGGACTACCGCGTGATCGCCTCATCGACGAACTACCACCTCCTGGAAATAGAGCTCCATACCGGCCGCCACCATCAGATCAGGGCCCAGCTTGCCGCCATAGGGCTCCATATCAAGGGAGACCTCAAGTATGGCTCGCCGCGATCGAATCCCGATGGGGGCATATGCCTCCATGCCCGTTCGATAAGCTTTATACACCCGGTGAAGAAGGAAGAGATCTTCATTAAGGCCAATCCTCCTCGTGAACCCCTCTGGGATGCATTCGTGGAGCAGGTGGGGGAATAGTTCTCTATAATAAAAAACTTTATGCAAGACAATCCCACCGAAAGGTGGGATTGGTTGTAGGTAGATATCTCCTTACAGAATTTTTGCTTTGTCGTAGGTTACTCTTTCTCTGTCCATTCAAATGTATTTGTCAGTTCTTTGTAGTGCGTCCACTTTTGGGTCAGGTGCCTGTAACGTCCTGCAACGATACCTGGGCAGATGTTCAGGATTCTTGCCAAATCAACTATTTCTTGTTTTGAACTGCACGCTGCAATCTGTTCATTGAACTTGGCTGGAATCACTGTTTCGGCTGCAAAACGATCTGCTTTTTGTTCTTCTGCATCTATACTATTTTTTTCAGCAATGTACAGCCGTTGTTTATCTCCGTACAGTATATGATAGGCTTCATGAAAGAAGGAAAACCAAAACACATCCTCTCCCTCACCTGTTAAACTCAATAGGATCATTGCCTTGTCAGGAGCAAGCCACTTTGATGCTCCATTCCAAGGAACTTTTTTGATTTCTCTGACTAAAGAAAGAGCTACACCACTGTCAGCACAAAGGGTGCGCATCTCATGAATAAATACGATGGGACTTTTTGTTGTTAACCCTCGAATGAGCTGTAGCGCTTCTTTGAATCTTTCTTTCTTGTACGGTGAAGTTTGAATGGCTTGGGCTTGTACCTCTCCTAAACGAATCCAAGCAGAAGCTGGTCCTGGTTGTGTCTCAAAACAATCAGAACGGCGGGCAGCTACTTTAGGTTCAAACCATACCTCCTTCCAAGTGTCGACACTGGAGACACCATAAAACTTCAGGGTTTCATATACAAGGTCAGCCCCCAAAGGTTCCTTGGAGATTGCTCCACGCATCTGGAGCTCTTTGACAGGAATCCCTTTCAACCAATCAATATCATGTTCAAGAGTTTTGGCTTGCTTGAGCTTGCTCAATTGTTGCCTATAGTTCATTTCCAAATTATTCCACAATCTAGTTGGGACATTTGTAACCATTTCGAGTTTGTTGGCTGTCTCAAAGGTGATGGGTTGTTCGCTCTTCAGAATGCGGACAATTGTTTGTTCTGTGAGCCCTGTGCGTACAGCAAGCTCTTTCTGGGTCATTTTCATGCTTTCTAATGTCTCAAGCAAGGTCCTTGCAGGAGAAACTGCGTAATCTGGTTCAAATCCATACAGGCGTTTTGCTTTTTTTGGTGTGCTCATCTTGAGCCCCTCCGTTGGTTTTTCTGGTCATGGGTATCTTCTATTCCGATTATCTCAATCTCAGTGATTTGTTCTCGATCAATGCCTCCATCTTTCTTATGAGGGATTGGGTCGTTAGCTGGAATGAAAAGTAAGCGAAAGGGATATTCCAGATCAACTGAAAAAACTGACTGCCGATTGGCTAGTTCATGACAGCGAGCAGGAGGCAAACGTGAGATATCACTCAGTGTGACTGCAGCTTCTAACTCAAAAAGACGCTGTTGTACTTTTTCACTCATTCTTTGTCCAAATGTTTTTACCATTTCTTGTTGTTTGGAGCACTGTTTTTGTAGCTTCTTCGAATCAAAATATATCTTCATTCGCCCGCGATGTTAATCATATGGTTAACATAGTATGTTAATTCAATGGGAGAATCAACACTATTCTACTTGTATATCAACGAAGGTATGACTGACGAGCACAAGAGGACACAGATGGCCATTATGACTATCTGTATGGAGGTTGGTGCCTGAACAAGCATGGATCATACACAGATATGGATGCTAGGCAACCAAGCCTAGCATCCAGGTATTAGCTTTTACAGACAGAGCACTCCCTCCCCCTTGAAGCCATTTACCTTAATGGTAAGCGGCTTTTCGCTTCGAGCATGGATGAAGTGCTTTGACTCGGCGAATACAGGCAGGCTGGAGAATTTTGTCAGATCCAGCCTTCCCGCCTTGTAGATCGGGTTCACCGTCATGTAGATGCACCCTAGGCTTGTCATGTTCTGGAAGAAGTGGGTGCCCTGGCTCGGTTCCACCTGAAACCCTTCAAAGCCCGTCTCAATGATAACCTTCGACCTGGAGATCTGTGACCAGGTGACAGGGATGCCAAGCCAAGGGTCGCACGAGCCGAGCCTGCCGGCGACAACAAGGACGTAGTCCCTCTCCTGGAGCACCATCGCGGCATTGAGCCTGTCCAGCTCCTTGGCCATCTCCTGCATACGCGAAGGGTCGAACCTCTCCGCCTTGATGTAGATGATGTCGCAGATGTCGGTGATCTTCCCGTTGCCCATGATGACAGTGGAGTGGACTGCACACTCCGCCCTCTCCTGTTGGGTTATCTCCACATCACTTTCCTCGCTTCCCAAGGCGATGGGCCGTATCTGCAGCAGGCTGAACTCAGGCTTCTTGGGAGCCCTTCGGTTGAGGTTGACGGCAAACTCTATCTCGATGGGGGCCCTCATCGCCTCGGTGCCGAGTTTGAGTATGTCCTTTACTATGGGCGCCAGGGGGAAGGCGTCGTACTTGAGGATGCCGTTGAAGGTGATGACCTTGTGCCCCTCGACCCTGGTGCTTTCGCTCATCATGCCTGTGGCCATGTCAAAGGTGCTGGCTATGAACCTCAGTGACTCTGGGTATTTTTCCGCCTCTTGCATATCAAGCAGCTCCAGGTTCTCAAGGCCTTCCTTTTCCAAGGGGAAGTACCCCCCTTCAAGGTTGAGTGCATAGAAGTTGCTCTGGGTGCTGGATTGGTTGCCCCCAAGGTGCTGCACTGGCCTTCTGGGATGGCTGGGGGAGAAACGGAATACGGAGCCGTTGTCCACCACTGACTTGCCGAAGCCAAAGCAGAGCAGGCCCACCCCGTCCTCGGGCTTCTCCCCCCCGATGGGGTAGTAGTTCAGCGACCTGGCGACCCCGCTGATGTTTGGATACCAGTAGGAGCCGTGTTGGCTGCCGATGACCTGTTGGATGACCACTGCCATCTTCTCATCTTCGGTCATATGGTCGGTTGCCTTGAGGTACTCCTTGGCCTGTTTGAAGTAGGTCGATGCCCAGACACACCTGAGGGCGTCGCACAGCTCGTTCAGGCGTTGCTCCTCGCTTCCCTGGTTGGGGATCATGCACGTCTCATAGACACCGGCAAAGGGTTGGAAGTGCGAGTCCTCAAGCAGGGAGGAGGAACGAACGGAAATGGGTTGGTGGATGACCTTCACTATCTCGGCAAGGTTGAGGACAAGCTCAGGGTCCAGGGGTTTGGACAGGAACACCTTAAGCAGCGTCTCATCGGGAAGGGCGGCGCTGATGAAGTCCTTCAGATCATTGTCTTCAATGAACTTGGTGAACTGGTCGGTGGTCACGACCACCGATCGGGGAATGGAGAGGTAGACATCGGGATACTTCTCCAGGATGCCGCTTGCCCTGAGCTCCATGTCGATGAAGGCAAGGCCGCGCCCTTTGCCTCCGAGCGATCCGTTGCCGATCCTGCTGAAGAAGAGCGTCTCGTCATAGTTGTTCCTGCTGAACTGGGCTATGACCCCCTTGGTACGCTCGGCGCGGTAGGTTCGTATGATGTCGATGAGGTTCTGCTGCGCCTCCTTTGGGTCCCCATCTTCAGGAATCTGCAGGGCCTTGATCTTGGCTGCGAGGATGTACAGGCTCTGGGCTCGGAGCCATCGGGAGAACTGGTTTCGCCTGAAGTGGTACTCAAAGCTCTCCTTGGGTATCGACGGCAGGATCCTCTGCAGGTCCCGCATGGTCTCCACCCTTGCAATCTCCTTCCAGGTGATGGGGTCGCGGAAGATGAAGGGCCCGAACCCAAAGTGGGAGTTCATGAACCGGGTGAGGTCGTTGAGCAGGGAGGAGCTCAGTTTCCAGGTATAGCAGGCACCAACTTCCAGGGCCTTCTCCTTGGCGGTGCTGTCACTGCTCTGGATGAGGACCGGCACCTCCGGGTCTTTGGAAAGGACCATCTTGGTGAGTTTGAATCCCGCTTCCTTGTCGTGGATGCCGTCCTTGAGGTAGGAGAGGTCGGTAATGATGCCCAATATGTTCCGGCGGTAGGTGTTGTAGAGCTTTTCGGCCTCCTCATAGGTTCGCGCCAGCACGATCTTGGGCCTGCCCCTCATCCTGAGGGTCTTGCCCCAGTTGTTGAGGGCTTCCAGAATGCTGGAGCGGTTCTGCTCGATGAGGCAGGTGTACATCATCGGCAGGTAGGAGGAGTAGAACCTCACCGAGTCCTCCACCAGGATGATGACCTGCACATCAGCCTCCTGTGTGTCATGGTCAAGGTTCATGCGGTCCTCGACAAGCTTGATCATGGCGAGGAATATGGTGGGGTCCCCCTGCCAATAGAAGAAGTAGTCTATTGCCTTGCAGTCGGAATCCTTGATAAGCTTGTTACGTCTGTGGCTCGATGAGGGTGAGAGCACAATGACGGGCATCTCAGCATCAAGGGCCTTGATGTCGGTGGCAAGCTGTTCGACAGGATCATCGCTGCCGAGGTCGAGCATGGTGATGACCAGATCAAAGGAGCGTTCGCGCACGAGGGCCAGTGCCTCTTCGCCTGTGTTGGTGTGGGTTATCTTGGGCGGGTTGTTCAGCCCCAGCTGGGTGTATTCAAGGAAGAGCTCCTCCTCCACCCTCCCATCCTCTTCCAGGAGAAAGCGGTCGTAGTCACTGCAGATGAGCAGCACGTTGTAGATATGTTTCAGCATCAGGTTGCTGAAGGGTAGCCAGGTGGGGTCAAGGTTGTACATGCCCAGCATTTTACCATGGGTCGAACCTTGTTGGATAGTGGTTACGTGTTTATTATAAATTGCTGGAAAGGGAGTTATTGTAGTGATATAATGATGAATAAAGTAATAATAAAAAATATATTGATGTTTATGTAAAAACATCAGTTTTGGCTAGTGTCTTTTGATTGACAGGGGACTCGCTCTAGTTTACTCTGCGACTGTATGTTGCAGATCGTATATGCGTTTGAAGGAGTGTATGGTATATGTATAAGCTTGATTCATTTATGGCGGAACTGGAAAAAAGGAACCCCTCACAGCCGGAGTTCATCCAGGCGGCCCAAGAGGTTATTGAAAGTATCATCGATGTGGTGAACGAGAACCCCGTCTATGAGAAGTATAAGATTCTGGAGAGGATGACAGAGCCCGACAGAGTCTTCACCTTCCGTGTCGACTGGGAGGATGACCAGGGGGACATACAGGTGAACCGCGGCTTTCGCGTACAGTTCAACAACGCCCTGGGCCCCTACAAGGGTGGGCTTCGGTTCCACTCCAGCCTGAGCTTGGGCACCCTTAAGTTCCTGGGTTTTGAGCAGACCTTCAAGAACAGCCTGACCACCCTCCCCATGGGCGGGGCGAAGGGCGGCAGTGATTTCAACCCCAGAGGCAAGAGTGATGGGGAGATCCTCCGTTTTTGCCGCTCATTCATGACCGAGCTTGAGAAGTACATCGGGCCGAACACCGACGTCCCTGCCGGGGATATGGGAGTGGGCCTGAAGGAGATCGGGTACATGTATGGCCAGTACAAGAGGATCCGCAACGAGAACACCGGCGTCCTGACTGGAAAGGGCCTCAGCTTTGGCGGATCGCTGATCAGACCGGAAGCCACCGGTTTTGGTGCCATGTACTTTGCAAACCAGATGCTCATTGCAAATGACGACACCTTTGCAGGCAAGACCATCTCCGTCAGCGGATTTGGCAACGTCGCCTGGGGTGCTGTCATGAAGGCAACCGAGTTGGGGGCCAAGGTCGTCACCATCAGCGGCCCTGACGGGTATATCTATGACGAGGAGGGTGTGGGGACAGCCGAGAAGTGGGCCTACATGTCCTACCTCCGTGCTTCCAACAATGATGTGGTGGAGCCCTATGCCAAGAAGTTCGGTGCCAAGTTCGTACCCAACAAGAAGCCTTGGGAGGTACCTGTCGACATGGCCTTCCCCTGTGCCATCCAGAATGAGCTCTCCTTGGAAGATGCCAAGACCCTGGTAGCCAATGGGGCCAGGTATGTGGTGGAGACCTCCAACATGGGATGCGCCGCCGATGCCACCATCTACCTTATCAAGAACAAGATTCTCTTCGGACCCGGAAAGGCCGCCAACGCCGGCGGTGTTGCCGTCTCGGGCCTTGAGATGAGCCAGAACGCCATGCACATCTCCTGGAGTGCTGAGGAAGTGGATGCCAAGCTGCATGACATCATGGTGAATATCCACACCAGCTGTGTCAGGGAGGGTACCCAGGCGGACGGGTATATCAACTACCTCAAGGGTGCCAACATCGCAGGCTTCAGAAAGGTAGCCGATGCCATGGTGCTCATGGGGTACTAGAAGATCCTGGTGCATGAATGGTTTTTCGAACTTGGAACGTATGAACAGGGAGTCCCTCAACACGGGGGCTCCCTGTTCATGAGCAGTCCAGCCTCTTGCACTTCTTCCCATCTCTATTGCCATTACTCGCAGGCCCAGAGTCTCCCTCCTATTTTTTGCATACAGATGACGCTAGGCACCGGGAAAGAATAGGTGAGAAAGGAGAGCTTTTCAAGAAAGGCTCTCCTTGTCGAAGAGGGGGAATGCATCACTTTTTTTCTATATTTCCTGTAGTTCGGGCAAGGAGTTGTGCTTTTTTCAGGAGAAAAATGTTGCACTGTTTTTCAGAAATACAAGCGATTCTCATGTGTTCTTGTTGGAATGGTATTAAACCTATATAACACTACCTGTAGCGTTATGTAGGTTTTATACCCCCCACATATTTTGTTTTCATCTTGTAATCCTTTACAAGCCGTGGTATGTTAGAGCTTGCAAAACCATGGATTTTGCACTGTCTGTATACAGAGAATTATATTGAATTTTATATATTATGAGGGATTGTATGAGTACTGCTAAGAATGAGTTGAGCCCCCTGGGCCGCAAGATTTTCCTTGACCGGTATGCATTGAAAGATGTTAAGAAAGAGACCCTGGAAATGGGTGATATAGTGGTTGCCGTAAGCAACGCGGTGACAGGTCAGCGAGAGATCGGGGTGGTTACCTCCCTTGGTGAGGATGATGGCATAACCGTCAAGCTTGATGATGGTGTCATCCTGAACGTCAAGCGTGAGGATGTCGACAAGCCCTTGGAGACCGATCCTGCCCAGATGCTCGCTCGTGTGGCGAGAGGTGTTGCATCACAGGAGAAGAAGGAGGATCAGCAAAGATGGGAAGAAGAGTTCAATTGGCTTTTGGAGGACTGGAAGTTCGTCCCTGGCGGCAGGATTCTCACTGGGGCAGGAACCTCCCAGAACCTGACCTATTTCAACTGCTATGTGATTCCCTCCCCGAAGGACAGCCGTGGGGGCATCATAGCCTCCTTGGGGCAGATGACGGAGATCATGAGCCGTGGTGGCGGGGTAGGTATGAACATCTCATCCCTCAGGCCCCGGCACAGCTATGTGAAGGGCGTAAACGGAAGGTCCAGTGGCTCGGTCAGCTGGGGTGGCCTCTACAGCTTCGTAACCGGACTCATTGAGCAGGGCGGCTCGCGTAGGGGAGCTTTGATGCTCATCCTCAACGACTGGCATCCTGATATTATGGACTTCATCAACAGCAAGCGCGAGATGGGCAAGATCACCAATGCAAACATCAGCGTTGGCATCAGCGACGCCTTCATGGATGCCGTCAAGCATGACAAGGACTGGGAGACGCTCTTTCCCGATACCACCGATCCTGAATACAACACCTTGTGGGACGGCAACCTCGAAACCTGGAAGGCCGGCGGGCATAAGGTCAATGTGTACCATCGCATGAAGGCCCGCGAGATTTGGGACGCCATCATCGAGAGTGCCTGGGCTTCTGCCGAACCTGGGGTCTTCTTCATCGACCGCTACAACAAGATGTCCAACTCCTGGTACTACAGCAGCATCCAGTGCACCAACCCCTGTGGTGAGCAGGGTCTCCCGCCTTGGGGTGTCTGCAACCTCGGATCCATAAACTTGAGCAAGTTTGTAAAGAACAAGAAAGTGCTGTATGAGGACCTGGGCAGGACCGTACGCGGTTCGGTCAGGTTCCTGGATAATGTCATCGACGACACCCCCTATTTCTTTGACGAGAACAAGGAGCAGCAGCAGTCTGAGAGGCGCATCGGCCTTGGCACCATGGGCCTTGCAGACATGCTCATCAAGATGGAGCTTGCCTATGGAAGCGATGAGTCGCTCGCCTTCATCGATGAGCTGTTCAAGTTCATCTGTGTCGAGGCGTATGCAGAGAGTGCCGACCTGGCCAAGGAGAAGGGAAGCTTCCCCCGCTTTGATGCTGAAAAGCTGCTGCAAAGCGGCTTCATGATGCAGATGCCGGAGTCTGTGCGCGAGGATGTCCGCACCAAGGGGTTGCGCAACGTCACCCTCATCACCCAGGCCCCTACCGGGACCACCGGGACGATGGTCAACACCAGCACAGGCATCGAGCCCTACTACTTCTGGGAGTGGGAACGCACCGGCCGTATGGGATCGAACATTGAGCGGGTGAAGGTCTATGACGACTGGGTGAAGGAAAACCCAGGCAAGACGAAACCCCATTACTTTGTCTCAGCTATGGACCTTGCCCCCGAAGGGCATGTGAAGGTGCAGGCAGCTATCCAGAAATGGGTGGACTCCTCCATCTCCAAGACTGGCAACACCCCCCGTGAGTATACCGTCGAGCAGACAGCCAAGCTTTATGAGCTGCTCTATGACCTGGGATGCAAGGGCGGGACCACCTATCGTGATGGGTCGCGTGATACCCAGGTGCTCACCGCAAAGCAGGAGCCCAAGCCCAAGAAGGAGGAGCCCTCCCCCTTTGCCGAGCCCAAGCCCCGGGTACGCTCCACTGTGCTGCGCGGGACGACCTATCGCAAGGCCACTCCCATCGGCACTGCCTATATCACGGTAAACTGTGACGGACCCAACTCCACCGACCTCTTTGAGGTGTTCATCAATGTGGCGAAGGTAGGTTCCGATGTCGCCGCCGATGCAGAGGGACTGGGCAGGCTCATCAGCCTGATCCTGAGGATGCCCTCTCCGCTCTCCCCTGAGCAGCGTGCCCAGGCGATCATAGCGCAGCTGATAGGGATCGGTAGCGGCAGGTCGCTGGGCTTTGGCAAGAACCGGGTCATGAGCCTTCCTGATGCTGTGGCCCAGGTGTTGCAGCAGCATATCGGCACCCCCATGTCAGATACTCACATTTCCAACCTTCCTGATGAGGAGGATGAAATTGCAGAAGCAGGTCAGCTGGACCTTGGGCTCGCCCCTTCGGTGAACAGCGTGAAGCCTGATATCTGTCCTGTCTGTGGGAATGTGACCTTTGTGAACATCGAAGGGTGCAAGAAGTGCTTTTCCTGCGGCTATAGCGAGTGTTGATTATTTGTAGTGTGAAGTTTATTCTGCTTTTCTAGGAGATCTGGTAAGGTGGATAGCAAGGACCTGATGCCCCGTCTTTTTGCTAAGGCGGGGTTCTCTTTGTACAGAGGACTCGATGCGAGCATATACCTGCTCTTTGTAGTCAGGATCATCAACCGTTTTGGTGATTTTGTGCAGCTTCTCTTGGTACTTATCCTGACAGGAAAGTTAGGGATGGATAGCCATGAAGCGGGTTTTATCATCTCCCTTACCCTGGTTGCGACCATGGTCGGACAGCTGACAGCCGGCGTTATTGCTGACAAGATTGCTCGAAAACATGTCCTTGTCTTTTGCCAAGTGATGGTAAGTGTCTGCTATATGGTGTGTGCATTATTGGTCACTAGTCGGTATGCCGATTTGGTACCTTTCATTATTTTGCTGGGTTCCCCCTTTCGCGGTGCAACAGCACCTGTCACCAATGCAATGGTAGCGGACTTCTCTGACGATAGGGATCGTGGCAGAGCTTTCTCCTTGCTCTATCTGGGTACCAACATCGGAGTAGCCGTCGGTCCTATCGCCGCAGCCTTTCTCTATGGGTATTCGATTCCCTTGTTGTTCGGCGGCTCTTCTTTCCTGCTGCTCCTCTCCACAATTCTTCTAGGGGAAAAACTGCCTTTGGTCAAAGCAGAGGTGTATGGCAATGCTTCTGAAAAGATTCCAGGTGGGTTTCTGCTTTCCTTGCTGAAGAACAAGGTTCTGATGCTGTTCCTGCTGTTTTTCGCCTTATACAACCTGACCTATCAGCAGAACACCTTCGCCCTCCCTTTGCAGTTCACCCATTTGTTTGGCGACAGCCTTGGAGCGAAGCGTTTTGGCCAGCTTATGACTATCAATGCCCTGACTGTCCTTGTTGCTACACCCCTTATAACTAAAATGACGGTTTCCTGGGGCCAACTAAAAAACATGTCGCTTGCGATGCTGTTCTATGTTGTGGGGTATGGAGCGTATGCCTTTTGTACCCATCTGCCGTTTTTCTTGGTAGCTACGTTCATCTGGACACTCGGGGAGATCCTGATGGCAACCAATGTAAATGTCTTTCTCAATGCCTATGCCCCTCCCCGATACAGGACACGTTTCAATGCTCTTGCCCATATTGTAGGAGGTTCGGGGAGCGCACTCGCTCCGACCCTTGGTGGGTTGTTGTTGCTTTCCTATGGTTATTCTTTCTTGTGGGTTCTCATGGCCTTGATCTGTCTTGCCCTGGGACTTCTCTATATTGCATTAGATTGGTACCTAAAGAGATAACTTTTGCTTTACCTGCTGATGGGAGTGGGAAAAACACAAGGGTGTGGTTGCAAACGAATCCTTATTGGTTTATCATTGGAACTTGGGAAATCCTGTTGGGATTTTTTTATTTTGCATAGGGTGCCCCTATCGGGTCACATCAAATATCGTTTATGGAGTGTCAAAATGGGTAACAAAAAAATGGTTACTATTGACGGAAACACCGCTGCTGCGCATATAGCATATGCATTCAGTGAGGTTGCCGCAATCTATCCGATCACCCCGTCTTCACCAATGGGTGAGTACGCAGATTCCTGGGCCAGCACTGGTCGTGAGAATCTCTGGGGAAAGAAGGTAGAGATCACAGAAATGCAGTCAGAGGCAGGTGCAGCAGGTGCTGTCCACGGTGCTTTGGCGGCAGGTGCGCTGACCACCACTTTTACTGCAAGTCAGGGATTATTGCTGATGATTCCAAACATGCATAAGATTGCAGGAGAGATGATCCCAACCGTGTTTCACGTCTCTGCACGTTCACTGGCAGCTCAGTCACTGTCAATTTTTGGCGATCACAGCGACGTAATGTCCTGCCGAAACACCGGGTTCGCCATGACGTGTGCATCCAGTGTCCAGGAGACTATGGACATGTCTTTGGTTGCCCATCTTGCAACCTTGGAGGCACAGGTTCCCTTCCTGAGTTTCTTCGATGGTTTCAGAACATCCCACGAACTGCAGAAGGTCGAGGAGATTTCCTACGACGAGATCAGGCCGTTGGTGAATGAAGAGTATGTACGCCGTTTCCGCAATCGTGCACAGAGACCTGAGAAGCCAATGCTCAAGGTTGCAGCACAGAACGAAGACGTCTACTTCCAGGGTCGTGAGACCGTCAACCCCTACTACAACGCTATCCCTGAGATGGTGCAGAAGTACATGGATCAGATTGCACAGGTCACCGGTCGCCAGTATCACCTCTTTGACTATGTCGGCGATCCTGAAGCCACTGACCTTGTCATTGTCATGGGCAGTGGGGCCGACACCATGGAGTGGGCCACTGAGTACATCAACAAGAAGGGCGGCAAGACCGGCCTGCTGAAGATCAGACTCTATCGTCCGTTCTCCGCTAAGCATTTTGTAGATGCCATTCCCCAGTCCGTAAAGCGCATCGCAGTGCTCGACAGGACCAAGGAGCCCGGCAGTCTTGGCGAACCTGTCTATCTCGATGTTGTAACCGCCCTCTCACAGATGGGTCGCACCGACATCAAGGTAATTGGCGGACGTTTCGGTCTTTCAAGTAAGGATTTCACTCCTTCCCATGCAAAGGCTGTCTACGACCACCTCGCCGGTCCTGCTTTCAACAACTTCACCGTCGGTATCAACGACGACGTGACCAACCTCTCCATCCCTGTGAAGGAGAAGATCAACGTATCCCCCTCTGATGTTGTTTCCTGCATGTTCTGGGGCCTTGGCTCTGACGGTACCGTCGGTGCCAACAAGAACTCCATCAAGATCATCGGTGATAACACCGAGCAGAACGCACAGGCATACTTCTCCTATGACTCGAAGAAGTCCGGTGGTATCACCATCAGTCACCTGCGCTTTGGCAACAGCTCCCTTGATATGCCTTGGTTGATCGACCATGCCGACTTCGTCGCTTGTCACAACCCTGCCTATGTCGGGCGCTATGATATGCTTGAGCCTCTGAAAGAGGGTGGGGTATTCCTGCTCAACAGCCAGATTCCTTCTGATGAAGTGTTTGAGCACCTGACTCGTGAGATGCAGGAAGAGATCATCGCCAAGAAGATCCGCTTCTACAACATCGACGCCCTTGCAATTGCAGAGGCTGCCGGTCTTGGTTCACGCATCAACACGGTCATGCAGGCTGCTTTCTTCAAGATCAGCAAGGTCCTCCCTGAGGATGAAGCAATTGACCTGATCAAGAAGTACATCCGCAAGACCTTCATCACCAAGGGTGAGGATATTGTCAAGATGAACTGGGATGCTGTCGATGGCGCTAGCGCTGCCCTGCACCTGGTCAAGATTCCTTCTGAGATCACCAAGAGCTACAAGCCAGCTCGCCTGATCCCCGAGGATGCATCTGACTTTGCAAAGAACATCATGGAGCCTGTCATGCACCTCAAGGGTAATGACATTCCTGTCTCCCAGATGTCCTTTGACGGGTTGCTGCCCACTGGAACTGCAAAGTTCGAGAAGCGCGGTGTTGCACCCTTCATCCCCCATTGGATTGCAGAGAACTGTATCCAGTGTAACCAGTGTGTACAGGCTTGCCCGCACGCAGCCATCAGAGCCAAGCAGATCGATCCTGCTGACCTCGTAGGTGCTCCTGAGACCTTCAATGTCCTGAAGTCAAGCACGAAAAACACCCGTGACCTCAAGTACAAGATCCAGGTCTATACTGAAGACTGCATCGGTTGTGGTGTCTGTATTGAGACTTGCCCTGCAAAGACCAAGGCTCTTGAGTTCAGTCCCATTGCAGTTGAAAGGGAAGCCGGTCAGTATGACAACTTCAAATTCTTTGAAGACCTTCCTTATGATGTGCTCGACGGTGCCCCTGAGTCCACGGTCAAGGGCCTGCAGTTCAAGCAGCCTCTGTTTGAGTTCTCCGGTGCCTGTGCTGGTTGTGGTGAGACTCCCTACGTCAAGATGGTATCCCAGATCTGCGGTGACCGCATGATCGCAGCCAACGCGACCGGTTGTTCCTCCATCTATTCCGGTACGTTCCCTACCACCCCATACACCGTTCGTCAGAGCGATGGCCAGGGTCCTGCTTGGGGCAATAGCCTCT
>Ga0265295_1005176_pt1 | contig 16893 bp, 12 predicted proteins | sample Munlansysbiofilm_FD_192503 | JGI IMG/M metagenome (GOLD analysis project Ga0265295, IMG submission 192503) | Leachate microbial communities from a municipal landfill in Southern Ontario, Canada - Methane capture system biofilm | ecosystem: Engineered > Solid waste > Landfill > Unclassified ...
TACCCCTACAGACTAATTTAAGCTTCTTTTTCTACTCGGATACGGATCCTCGTCCATTTCTGTATATGTATTGGTTACGCTCGCAAAAGTAGCTTAAAATCTCAACTTTTTATTACATATCCTTTTTTTATTGCGAAAAACCGCTAGGTAAACAGCTATAATAGGGGTTATCTTTCGCTGATAAATTTAAAATTCAGCTGTAGGTAAATAGTTTTAGCGCTTCTTCAAAAAACTAATTATTAGCATAATATTGTCGTTAGGCTATCGAATTTTAGCTATTTTTGGATACTTTAATAATGTTAACTTTTCGAATAATGCAGGTGCTGGTTTTTGTTCACGAAACAACTCCACGAGTTGAGTATATTTTCCATCACATCCTAACGAATATGATGGGGATACCCATTGAAATCACAAGCAGAATTGATTTTTTTGAACACTACGCCGGGCCTAAAATAGCATATGCCAACACTAACTTCAATAGCTCAACTAACATTACTCCGAATGGGCTTTTATCACAAAAAGACGTTTCGGAGCAAAATATAACCATGAGTAAATGGCGAGGAATGCCCATTTTTTTCGGAACGGGTACAAATGGAGACATACCATTTGACCTGTTCGCTGCCTCGTTTTATCTAATAAGCCGATACGAAGAGTACCTGCCGTTTGAACCCGATAAGCACAGCCGTTTTTGCCATAACCATAGCCTAGCTTATCGAAATAACTTCCTAAAAATTCCCCTGGTTGACTTGTGGGTAAAAGAATTTTCGGCAATCTTTTCGAGCAAGTTCCCCAAAGTTAAAATCAAAAAAACCACATTCCGCTACACGCCTTCAATTGATATTGACAATGCTTTTGCCTATAAGCATAAAGGTTTTATGTATGCACTACTTGCTACAGGTAAAGCATTAATTACAGGGAGATTAAAAGAATTTAATGAAAGGATTTTAGTTCATCTAAACCTGAAAAACGACCCGTACAACAGCTACTCAAAGCTATTCGATATTCTTGCAGATAAAAAACATGCTATCTGGTTTATTTTGGGAGGGAGTAAATCAAAATACGACCGAAATATCGCCTTGAATCGTAAATCGATGAAAAATTTAGTGCAGAAGATTTCTGAGCGATATACGGTTGGGGTTCACCCGTCGTACCAATCGTATGGCAAACCTGTTCAAATTCAAAAGGAAATTAAGGCCATTGAGAATTGCTGTAATCAGCCTGTAACCAGAAGTCGGCAGCACTTTTTAAGATTAACCCTACCCCAAACATACCAGCATTTAGCCCAGCTAGGAATTACCCAGGATTACACCATGGGGTACAGCAAAACCATAGGTTTTAGAGCGAGTACCTGCACTCCTTTCAAATTTTATGATTTAGAATGCGAAAAAGAGCTAACTTTGGCTATTATTCCCTTTCAGGTAATGGACAGGGCGCTACTTTCAGGCGAAAAATTGAATCCAAAAACAGCGGTAGCCGAAACGCTACGCATGGCACGTACTGTTAAGAATGTAGGTGGGCATTTCGTTACCATTTGGCACAACGAATCGCTATCGGATGCGCGCGAGTGGAAAGGGTGGAGCAATGTTTTTAAGGAAATTGTTAATGGGATATAGTTGCGTGAATTATTACGTTTAAACGTGTCATGCTTCGGCTTCGCTCAGCAACACACGAGTACTTAAGCTAATCGTAGCCTGTCGAATGCTTGGATTTCGCTTAGCATAACAAAACGTTTCGTAGTACGACACAAGAGAAGCAAAATAATTAGTAATAGATTAAAACATCTTTTAAGTTTGAAACTATATTTTTTAAATCGCGATGAGATTGACGTGGCCAAATGGGACTCCTGTATTGCCCGTTCGGTTAATGGTATGGTATACGGTTACTCGTGGTACCTCGATATAGTTTGCGAATCGTGGAGCGCACTGGTTGATGAGGATTACCGTACCGTATTCCCACTACCACACAAAGCAAAATATGGCATAGGCTATATATACCAACCTTTTTTCACTCAGCAGCTGGGACTATTTTCAACCGATGCTATTTGTCAGAATTTGGTTGATACGTTTATAGGCGCAATTCCTAAATCGTTTAAATATATTACCATAAACCTAAATACTTTTATTAAAACACAATACCCAAACGCTCGCATTACGCCAAGGGTAACATATCATCTCGACCTAATCGAATCCTACCCTATTCTCTCTAGTCGATACTCTACCAATACAAAGCGCAACATTTCACGTGCAATTGCAAATAATATTTCTATTGTAAAAGGGCTTCCCCCTGTTCAGCTTATCGAGCTAAAAAAGCAGAACAATGTGGCAAACCTTAAATCCAGCCATTTTAATACGCTCAAAAAATTAGTGTCGCAATCGATAGACAATGGCGTAGGGGAGGTTTACGGAGCATACAACGCTCATAATGAGCTTTGTGCTGGTGCCCTATTCATTAAAGCAAACGGAAAAGCTATCTACCTGCTTGCCTCGTCAACCCCCGAGGGCAAGGCACAGCGCGCCATGTTTAGGCTAATAGATTTTTACATTGACCAAAACTCGGAATCGAATCTAGTGCTCGATTTTGAGGGTTCCAACATTAAATCGGTAGCCAGATTTTTCGCCAGCTTTGGTGCTTCGCCCTGCACATACAACCACATAGAAATAAACAGGCTGCCATGGTTTCTCAAGATTTTTAAGTGATGATACGCAAGTTTTCGAACGTAATATCAGCCATCCCCTCAACACGAGCCCTGCTAAAAACGGCTAAACCCAATATAGTATCGGTTTTCTACCATACCGTTTCGAGCAAACCGCTACCACACCTAAAGCATCTATATCCAGTGCTAAGCCCACAGCTATTTGCTCAGGATATAAACTTTTTGCTAAAGCATTTTACGCCCATTGATATACACGATTTAACCTACGATACCAATACCTGTAAAAGGGCAAAACCGGGGCTACTGCTAAGCTTCGATGATGGGTTTCGTGAGGTTTTTACTGAGGTGCTACCCATACTCAAATCAAAATCGGTACCTGCAACCATCTTTGTAAATCCCCATTTTGTTGATAATAAGGATATGCTTTACCGATGCAAGGTGAGCCTAATAATCGAAAAGGTTAGCTCGCTAAAAAAACTTCCTAATATCCCAAACCTATCCCTAAGCTCGCAAAAGGTCAGCGCATCAGATTTTACCAATTGGTTGAAAACGCTAAATCAAACAGACCTTTCACAAATTGAGAAAATAGCCACCTACCTTGGCGTGAATTTTAGCGAATACCTTTCGAAGCATAGACCATACCTAAGTATAAATCAACTTAAAACAATGGCGAACGAGGGTTTTACCATTGGTGCCCATAGCCTTAATCACCCCAATTTTGCCAGCTTAACGGTAAACGAACAGGTTGCGCAGGCAGAAAAGAGCATCCAATGGGTTTCCGAAAACATTCCGAATCAACCCAAGCTCTTCGCTTTCCCCTTTAGCAGCGATGGCGTATCGGCGGAGTTCTTTAAGCATTTTATACAATACCCATCAAAAGAATGCGATATGATATTCGGTACATCGGGATACAAACCCACCAGTTCGCCCAAGTTTATGCACCGAATCCCGATGGAGGAGAGCAACAGAACGGCACAACAAATTATTAAGGGTGAGCTACTATACTATTTAATAAAAAAGATGGCTAATCGGCATAAAGACAACACGGTAATATGATAAGCATTAAACGGGTAAGCATACAGGAACTTGAGAAGCTTGTGTTCTCGCCAAGCTATGCCCAATGGGATGTTATCCCCATAAGTAGGCACAGGGCCAAATCGTATATCAACAATCCACGATGCGCCACAACCGACGTTGTGCTTTACCTTGCCTACACAGATAGTAAGCTGGTAGCCTACCGCACCATAATGCCCGACACCATTCTAGGTAACGATGAAACCATAAAAGTTGGATGGCTAAGCGGTTCATGGGTAAACCCCATTTTCCGAAGAAAGGGCATTGCAAGCAAGCTACTCGATGCGGCTTATAACGATTGGAATGGCAACCTGCTATTTACCAACTATACCAAGGAATCGAAAGCGGTTTTCGATAAAACCAGCCTTTTTGCAAAAGTAGCTACACTACAAGGAGCCCGAACCTACATACGCCCTTGCCTGGCCAAAATACTACCCCAAAAGCGTCGTTGTTTTAAGCAGCTAAAACCTATATGGCAGCTAACCGATTTAATTCTAAAAATACTAAACCCCGCTCCAATTTTTGCGCACACTATCGGTGTAAAAGATATTGGCTTCGAATATTTAAAAGAACCCGATAATGAGATTATTAGCCTTTTTGAATCACTCACAAAAAAGCTATCCACATCGAGAGCCGGAACGGAGCTACAATGGATAATGAAGCACCCTTGGCTCGTATCATCGCCCCTAGGCGATAGGATTGGTGATAAATACTTTTTCTCATCATCACCAAAAAAATTTGAGCAGCTAATTATCAAGGTTTACCGAGCCTCACGGCTAGTAGGCTTTATGATTATAAACAGCAAGGATGGATTCGCCACCACACCCTATATTGTTTGTAACACGAGCGATAACAAAACAATGGCAAAGGCTATGCTAAAACATGCCAACGCCATGGGGTGCTACAGGATAACTACATACCACACAGCCATTTCGGAAGAAATAAAAAGGATGAGACCCTTTAAATGGTTAACGATTTCACAAAAACGCAACTTCTACGTAACACAGAACCTACAAACCAGGTTAGGCTCTGACCCTAATTTTGCCGAAGGTGATGGTGATTGCGCTTTTGTGTGATTTTTTATAAAAATGGTGGTGTATTGAGTGTAAAAAAATTCAAATATTCACTTACCTACTCTTCCATTAAGCTATCAAAATCGATTTCTGATATGTGCTCCGTTTCAAACAGCCTCGATTTTTCGCATTTTATGGTCTTAGCTGGAAACTTTTTTAGCAAGCTATAGTTGTGCGTAGCCATAATAACAGCGCGTCCGGTAGCCGCAATGTCAAAAAGAAGCTTCATAATCTCATCAGAGGTATCGGGGTCGAGATTACCAGTTGGCTCATCGGCCAATATAATTTCCGGATTATTTAGTAACGCTCTGGCTATCACCACACGTTGCTGCTCACCACCCGATAGTTGATGTGGCATTTTATACTCCTTATGCTTAAGGCCAACTTTATCCAAAACATTGTCAATACGCTCCTTCATCTCCTTCTTACTTTTCCAACCGGTGGCGTTGAGCACAAAAAGCAGATTATCGAACACCGTTCTATCGGTAAGCAGCTGAAAATCCTGAAAAACGATTCCAATTTTTCGCCGCAAGAACGGTACCTGACCGCTGCGTATTTTCTGCAAATCGTAACCAGCTACCTGCCCCTCGCCCTCTCGCAAAGGTAATTCTGCATTAATGGTCTTTATTAAGCTGGATTTACCACTTCCAACCTTACCAATAAGGTAAATAAATTCACCTTTTTCAACCCTCAGATTCACGTCGGCCAAAATAAGGTTATCGCCCTGAAAAATTGACGCTTTTTTAAATTCAATTATCGTATCGAGTGCCATCACAACTCAAGTTTTGTTAGTATTCCGTAATTTGCCCTTTGTGCAAGGGCAATAAGTATTTCGACCTTTGCCTGCTCACCAAAAAAACGAGTAAAACTTTCGAAAGGTGCTTCAAACCTAAGGTTTGCAACCAGCTCAAGACTCTCATTGCGTATCTGAACATAGTCTGCACTACCCTTTAGTCCTTTTATTTTTAGTAAATAGTAAATCTGTTTCATTCACAAGTAGGAAAAAGGTTCTACCTTAATTAATAAACAAGCAATAAAGGTAATAATTTTTATCAATTAACATTGTTTGAGAAACAAAATCGAATTCGCTAATTCGTAACACCTGCCTTCGAGAACCTCAGGCACCAGCCTTCGAGTGCCAACCTCAACCTCAACCTCAACCTTAACCTCAACCTCAACCTCAACCTTAACCTCCCTTTTGGCTATTGGCTGTTAGCCTTTGGTGCTTCGCAAAATCCATTCGGGAACGCACACTTCTCACTTCTAACCTTTTTTAGTTTCACAAAAAACGCAAAGAAGCCACAGAGTAGCACAAAGATTTTATGATTAAGTATGACTTAGTGGTTTTTGTGCCTACTTAGAGTTCTTTGTGTCCTAATTAATTTTGCTGTTTATTGGAACACAGATGACACTGATTTTACTGATTTACGCTGTTTTGTATCACTGTGTTTCTCAGTGTTTAGCACTGTGTTACACTGTTTAGTTTTTCGTTCTCTGCGTTCTAATCTTATTGTTGTTTTCGGAACACAGATGACACTGATTTTACTGATTTACGCTGTTTTGAATCACTGTGTTCCTCTGTGTTTAACACTGTGTTACACTGTGCAACTTTTTGTTCTTTGCGTTCTAATCGTTATTGCTGTTTTGCGATGACCACCTGGTTTCGCTCACTTTCTAACTTGTCACTTTAAATACTTTCAACTTAAGCCACTTCTCGCTGCTCACTCCTCATTTCTCACCTTTCACTAAGAGGAGCGTACTGTGCGACGAAGCAACCGAGGACGAAGGACGAGCTCGACGCAGTCAATCTCACTCATACTGATGATGCCCACTCGAATGCGCACCACTCAACCTTAACCTTTTTGCTGCTTATTGGAACCCAGACGATGCTGTTTTTACTGATTTGTACTGTTTTTTTAGTCCACAGATTACACCGATTTGCACAAATTACATTCGTGGACGCATACACCTCACTTTCAAACTTTCAACTATGAAAAAGATCGCTTTGTTATTCGCTACGCTCATGAGACCGCTTCGCTAAGTTCGCAAAGTACGCTCGCGATGACGGATAAAAATTCGTGTTTACAAATCCACTAATCACTGTTTACAGCTCACTGCTCACTGCTCACTTTTCAACTTAAGGCACTTGTAACTTTTTTCACTTTCAACTTTCAACTTAAAACACTTGTAACTTTCTAACTTTTCACCGTTCACAAAAAAGATTTGGAATGATTTTTGATAAAAACACGCTGTATAAAAAATTAAACGAAACTAATCAAGTATCCACCTCGATTACTCTGGTTGAAAATTAATACTAATACCGTTACATAAATACATTTTCTTAATCACAAAAACAATTCTAATTATGAGAAAACTTCTTTTATTCGCTGCAACAGCGATAGTTATGGCAAACTTCACTTCGTGTAAGGATGAGCCATGCAAAAAAAACAACACCGGCGACGTTATAATAACAAACAACACCGAAGCAACCCTCTGGTTTGATGTTACTGGAGATGACAGAGCCACAACCGAAAACAGGTTGCTGGAATCTGGCGCAAGTACCACATACACTATACCTGCGGGTACCGCCAAGGTTTGGGCATCATATACTGAAGTCAATGAAGATTTTATACTAGTTCATACACAGGCCCTTTCGCAATGCGAAACTATTGATTTTCAAATGAATGATTTACTCAAGCTAGATGGTTGCATAGAAAATAATACTGGTGATGTCACCATAGTAAATAACACCGAAGAAGCCCTCTGGTTTGATGTAACCGGTGATGACGGAGTTACAACCGAAAACAGGTTACTGGAATCAGGCGCAAGTACCACATACACCATGCCTGCAGAAACTATAAAGGTTTGGACATCATACACTGAAAGCAATGAGGATTTTATACTAATTCACACACAAGCACTTCCCCAATGCGAAATAATTGATTATCGAACGCCAAGCCAAACATGCGAACTTTTCCAGACTACCGATATTACTATCGTAAATGAGACCGGAGATAATCTTTACTTTGGTGTTTGGATTTACGATGAAACACAGGAAAATGGAGGTTTTTTTCTAGAGGATCAATATATAGCTAATGGTGATGAGTACACCCACTACGATGTGTACATTGGTGATGGCTGGGCTAGCTTTGAATACAAGTTTGAAGACACTTGGTACTCGACTGACGATGACTATGAAATTAATGCCTGCACACCATTTACCTTTACCTGGACTGCAAAAAAATCGAACAACAAAGTAATTTCAAAAAGAAGGCTCGAAAATTTTTCAACTACAAGGGTACGGGAGATTAAAAGGTAACCTATAGTATTTTGAATTTATACCCTAGTAAAAGCCGCCCAAATTTTGGGCGGCTTCTTTCTTTTTCTGTGAATTTTGATTTTATTCCTTTCTAAGGGGGATACCACTTAGTATGGGGTTGTAATACTTATCGAGCGTTCCAGTGTATAGGTAACGCCCAGCTATTCTATCTTCCTCAGTAATATCTTTTATCAATCTGCCCTTAGCATCATATACATCGCCCTCAACAATACCGGTAGGGGTTGTTCCAACCCCATCCTCATCATATGGGCGACTATAAATAACTTGCCCCACTGGAATTGTCTCCATGTTCTCATCGAGAACCGTTCCATCGGAACGGAAAGTAAACGGAACGTGACTATCGTTACTACCAAAAACATCCTTGCCCAAATTATAGCTTTGGTCGAGCACCACCTTACGGTATCCCTGAATATTTGCCTTCATGGTTTGAAGCGTGGGATAAAAAACATTCCCCTTAATAAAATACTTGTCATCGGCTGCAGAATACCATAGGTACTCTTTTTGCATGCTATAGTGTTGCATTAGCTTTTGCCGGGCTAGCAAACGCGGCTTACGGTCGGATTTCCCCATATCCTTAAGTAGCTCATCGTCAAGAATTTCGATGATTTGATAGCTTATACCTAGTTCCTTAAGGTTGACTGTTTTTGCAAAACGAGCGAGCTCCTCCGCTATCTCGGCTGGCATAACCCCGTACAAATCGGCACCAACAACGGAGCTGTAAAAGTACCCCTGCTCGCCCATGCCCGTTTCTTTATAAAGGTAATCGTGGAGGCGTGTTTTATCCGAATCTTTCGAGCTATACAGCCCATAATTCATTTCGGCCCATCCCTCCATATGGGGCAGCTTACGCTGAAACGACCATACGGCATCAACAGTATTGCCCACTTTAGAGTGGCAACCTATACACTGCGCCAGCTCCTCGGTAGTTTGTGGGCGAAGTTCACCCTCACGGTTCTCAATATACGCTGCAAGTATCCACCCAGCATCATTATCAACCCATCCTTGCCCCTCGCGCCCAATGTACGAGGCAAAATCTTCATCATCCTCCTCATCCTCATCCTCCGCTATATCCTCTAAGCCAACATTTTTCCACTTATACATATACCTCATCTCCTTAATCCGTTTTGAGCGTGTACCCGGAAACTCGTACTGCATTGCACCGTTTGCTAGCACACCATCAACAGCAGTTCCCACCTCGCCATCGGCATGCAGATCGACATAATGAAGCGGATGGGCAAACTCGGTGCCTACCGGATAGAACCCCTTACTAATAGGTACACCCTCAGCATCGCCAAAATAGCTACTCCTACTTATTGGTTGATTCTTTATATTCTGCTCAAGCAGCTCAAGGTTTTGTTTATAAATGCTGATATCAAGCTCATTATTGCTACACATAAACTCAGCGGGTAACCTCAGGTAGATACCACTTACGCTACCCCGAAGCGGGGTGAAAATAGCGTATGGGAAAAAGTTTATGGTGCGCCAACCGGTGTACTCATCGTTTTCGTCCTTAACAAAACCCTCGGCATCAATATATCCATTGGCCCCATTGTGGGTTGGGTTTTCGGCAACCATTGGAAACAGGTGGTTTGGATTAAGCGCAGGGAAAAGGATAAAATCCTTACTTGCCGATTTATCGTTTAGCCATCCGTTGTGCCCCCGGGGTCTAACCTCTGCATACTTGCTGCCCCAATTATCAACCCTCACGTACTCAACATCGTCAATGCTTGGCACCGCAATGCCCTCGGCAGCGAGGCGCTCCTCAATATTTTGTGGGTAAATAATATTTTGCCAAAGTATTCTATTCAGATTAGCCGATGGAAAGCTAAACTCCTCCTGGTCGTCGGATATGGGGAAGTTATTACCATGACCAACCTCGGCTAAAAAATCGGTATGACAATACTTACACGCATTCTGTGTTCCGTAGCTAGTTTCAATCCAGCATTGTGCTGGAATTTCGGGTTCCTCGTTAAAGGATGGTTTATAGGGAGCACCTGCTACCTGGTTAAAATTTTGGGGAGGCACACCTTTATAAAAGGCCTCTGCCGAAATAAACTCTGGGCTTAAGCCCAAGTCGGTAAGGGCTTTTACCGTATTCTCTTCTGCCCTAAACAAGCGTGTACAAGAAAAAACGCTTAAAATAACTACGCCAACAAATAGTGCCAAGAGCACATGGGTTTGCTTTATCTTTTTCATAATGTATTTGTATTATGTATCAAATTAACCTTACTAATTTCAAAACAATACACAATATACAAAAAAAAGTAGTAATACAGAACACTGAACATTAGACAACAGACCCCTAACCTTAAAATGAAATTAATCGTAACTTCAAAATCAGTAAAAGGGTTGGCAACTAACAAGCTGTTCTGTTTTTAAGGTAAATGGTAAAAATTGTATGTTTGTAAAGTCGAGGTGAAAGGATTCGAACCTTCGACCTCGTCGTCCCGAACGACGTGCGCTAACCGGGCTGCGCTACACCCCGATAGTTGAACTTAAGAATAACAAATTTATCACAAATCTTTTTAACTATTTCCTAAAGCGTTAATTTTTTCTTAATTTTATGTAAAAAAGAATGACGGAGGATATTCTACACTTTATATGGATGCATAATGCATATTTTGCAAACCTCTACATTAATAGCGGAGGAGAAAAAATTGAAATAATCTCTGCCGGAGAGCACAATAAAAACTCAGGCCCCGATTTCTTTAATGCTAAGCTTAAGATTGAAGACACCATTTGGGCTGGCAATGTAGAAATTCATATCAACGCATCGGATTGGAATAAGCATGGGCACCACCTCGATGGGGCATACGATTCGGTTATACTTCATGTGGTTGCCAAAAACGATACACCCGTATTCAACAGTAAGGGCAATGCAGTTAAAACGATTGAAATTGGTTACCCCCACAGCATTGAGCAGCATCTGCAACAGCTAATAGCCAACGAAAAATGGATTCCATGCGCAGCTCATATAGCCCAGCTAGATGAATTTAAGCTAAAAATGTGGCTCTCGTCTTTAGCCATCGAGAGGCTTGAACAAAAAACCAATCAGGTAATCAGCAGTGTATATGAATACAATAACAGCTGGGAAGAGGCTTTCTACGTTTCGATGGCTCGAAGTTTTGGCCTGAAGATAAATGCGCTTCCCTTTGAGTTACTGGCAAAATCAATCCCACTAAAATATCTAGTTAAAATAAGAAATAACAAAACTAGTATAGAGGCTACGCTCTTTGGGCAAGCGGGAATGTTGAATAAAATTACCGACAGTGCCGATTATTACCAGCAAAACCTAAAAAAAGAGTACGATTACATACAAAAAAAGTACAACCTAACCCCCATCTCTGCACATTTATGGAAATTTATGCGTTTGCGTCCCGTTTCGTTCCCAACCGTACGAATTGCTCAGCTAGCCAGTTTAATACAAAATTCTAGCGGGCTTTTCTCTAAATGTATGGAAGCCTCTACCCTACCGCAATTTTACAAGCTATTAACACACAACGTTTCTGAATATTGGGAAACCCATTACACTTTTGGGAAGGAATCGAAAAACAGAAAGAAACCAGTTGGAAAAGAAACCATTAGAATTATAACCCTCAATACAGCTATACCCTTTATGTTTGCCTACGGTACGCTACGCAACAATCAATCGCTAAAAGATAAAGCCCTAAACCTTCTCGAAAATATTGCTCCTGAGAAAAACAGCATAACCAGAGGCTTTGCTCAATACGGAATTAAAGCCGATAACGCCCTATACTCGCAAGCCTTGGTTCATTTAAAAAACAACTACTGCGACAAACAAAAATGCTTGTTTTGCAGTATAGGAACCAATGTTTTGTTGAAAAAGGCAACAGATAATACTAAGTAGCCAAACAAAAAAATATTTTGCAAACACACCGATGCTAATCGACGCTAATTAGAAAGAAAAGAGTCTTTTGCCTTCTCTCGAAGATTGGCTGCCAAACTTGAAACCTCATCAACCGAAAGTGCAGCATCGCCTGTTAGCGTATTGGTTTGCTCAACCTGTTTGTAAGCATCGTTTATATTGGTTGTAATAGTTTCGAGCACATCCTTCATATTGTTAAGATGAGGCAATATTTTCACTGCTTCTTCACCCGAACTGTCGGCCAGTTTACGCACTTCAGAAGCCACAACAGCAAAACCCTTACCCGATTCGCCTGCTCTTGCTGCCTCAACAGCAGCATTAAGAGAAAGTATATTTGTTTGTTTTGATATAGCCTTTATTGCCTCCACTATGTTTTCAAATTCATCAATTAGGTTCAAATCCTTGTTTACACTATCTACAATTGATTTGAATCTATCGTTAATCTGATTCGAATTTCGGGAAACCTCATTAATATTCTGACTAATTGAGCTTATTGAAATATCAATCTGCTCAATTGACGATGAAACACTATTGCCAATACTATGTAACGCATCGAGCATATAATGATGACAATTCTCCTTACGGTTTAACCCGTTGTGAATGGCAATAGCCATATCTCTACAAGTACCATAACCGCATGAATTGCAATTATATAAATCTTTTTCGTCTTGCTTATTCATCTGGAGATAAATAGACTTTAGCGTTTTCTCATCAGGGATTTTCAGGGTGTTTAGCTGCGATAAATCTTCGTACTTTCTTTCATACAAACCGGGTTCCCAGTACGATTGAATAGTTTTCCGGAGTTTACGCTTACCAAAAAAGGCTTTAATCCCCTTTTTTGAAACCGAATATTCTGCCTGCTGCTCAAGTTTACGCTGCTCAACAAAAAACTCAACCTCGTCGAGCGATTTGTGCTGATTTACTGTGCCAGGACCTCCATTACACCCCATATCGCAATTCAAACAATCAATAAGCAAGGGCGCTTTCGATTTCACAATTTGCTCAGCCAGATTTTCAAAATACTTGTAAACAACTTCTGGCCCTTCAATTTTACGGGTTAAGTTAACAATATCGGGCAACTCACGCTCTGCCGTTCGTAGTAATCCACCTGGTGTAGAAAAAAGCACGGCCCGTTCAGCCAAAGGATTATCGTACTCTGATGCAGGAAAATCTGATAAATTAATCCTTTCATTATCAACAATATCATGCAACGACTTCATGGTTACGTTGTAATCACCTAAACCTGTTTCCTGAAATTCTCGCCGTTTAGCCAAACAAGGCGAAACCACCATAACCTTATGGCTACTATACTGCGGATAAAACTCTTTTACCATTTTAACAGTATGAAGCATTGGGCTATCGGCAGGTGCTAGGTACTGAATTAACTCGGGATAGTATATTTGAATATAGGTAACAATTGCTGGGCATGGTTGAGCAATTACACATTTAGGGTTATTCTGCTTAATATGATTAAGGTACGACTTTACAGTTAGCTCGGCACCAAAACTCACATCGAAAACAGCCTTAACGCCCCAATGCTTTAGCAAACTATTTAGCTGAAGATACTGATTTGGGAAGTTTGCGGCAACAGCTGGTGCTACAATTGCGATTATGTTTACACCGCTATTTAGGTCGTCAATAAATTCGTTGGCGTCATCGCAGTAAATACGAGCACCATGGGTACACGCCTCAACACAATTCCCACAACCTATGCACATATCTGGATTCACGTTAACATGGTCGCCACTACCATCGTTACAAAATTTAACTGGGCATACCGCTATGCACGCATGGCAATTAACGCATTTTTCTTCGTCTACAATAAAAACATTGGGTAATCTTCTCATTTCCCTAATAATTTATTTTTAAAATTAAAGAAATAAATACAAATAAACAAGATAGAACTGTCGTTCGAAGTGTTTATTTTAATAAAAAAATCATTGGTGTCCGGTTAATATTTATAGATTCCTCCCTACGGTCGGAATGACAGGGTGTTGAGTTGTATTTGGGAGGGGAGGGCTTGGCTAGCGGCTTCGCCGCTAGCCAAGCCCTCCCCTAAAAACTAAACAGTTGTCATTGACACAGCCATTTCTATTTTCACCGATTTTGTCGAACATACGTTTCAGAGCGAAACGCAGTGAAGCGAAGAATCTATAATGTTTAACTTTGTTTTTACCGGACAATAGTGTAGAAAAATGAACTTTTAACACCTTTAACCGTTAAATGATGCTATAATATGCCGAAGTTGTACTTTACTATAGTATTTTTGTAGCTTCAATTACCAAGATTTTCAAAAATTCATTTCATAACCAACAACATTTAGAAGACAACAATCCTGAGTATGACCTTTCGACATTTTATAAGCGCAATCGCCATTTCGCTCATTGCCCTTACCACAACAGCTCAACGCAACGTAACACTTAAAATTATTCAAACATCGGATGTACATGGAGTACTTTTTCCCTTTGATTATATAAACAACAGGGCAATTAATCACGGCTTGGCACATGTACACTCCTATGTAAAAAAACAAAGGCAAGTACCAGATCAACATGTTATTTTACTCGATAACGGCGATATACTCCAAGGTCAGCCACCCGTTTACTTTGCCAACTACATCGATACAGCGAAACAACACCTGGTTTCGAAAGTGATGAACTACATGGCGTACGATGCTGCAACCGTTGGAAATCACGATATTGAAGCTGGTCCAAATATTTACAATAGGCTGGTTGAGGAGTTCCATTTCCCCTGGCTCTCGGCAAATACTATTGATACCCGAACAGGAAAACCTTATTTTAAGCCCTACACCACCATAACCAGAGATAGCGTTAAGGTTGCCATACTGGGTTTAACCACTCCCGGCATTCCAAAATGGCTATCGCCAAATTTATGGGAAAACATGGAGTTTACCGATATGATTGAAACAGCTAAAATATGGATCGACTCAATTCAAATAAAAGAGTCTCCACATGTTATCATTGGGCTATTCCATTCGGGGCACGATGCCTACTACGGAGGGGGCAAGCCATCAGAACCCCTTAACGAAAATGCATCATTACTTGTTGCCCAACAGGTCCCAGGCTTCGACGTGATTTTAATTGGGCACGACCACGACGAAACGATTAAGCATGTGGTAAATATTAACGGCGATACGGTTCTTGTTTCCGACCCTGGATCACAAGGATACACGGTATCTGACATTACCATTAAGCTTGAACTCGATAAAAACAACGCAACTCACAATAAATCGATTAGGGGAAAACTACAACCCATGAGAGGGCTTTTGCCCGATCACGAGTTCGTGAGTAAATTCTCGGATTTTACACGCGAAGTTGAACAGTTTACCGATCGAAAAATTGGATATATAACTCAACCTATTTCGTCTCGAGATGCATACTTTGGCTCCTCCCCATTTATGCACCTTGTTCACTCGGCACAACTTGGGGTTTCTAATAGCGATATTTCTATTGCAGCACCGCTTTCTTTTGACACAAAAATTGAGCAAGGCAATATATATGTCCGCGATATGTTTAAACTATACAGCTACGAAAACCTTTTGTACATCATGAATCTCTCAGGAAAAGAGATAAAAGATTACCTTGAATACTCGTACGGTTTATGGTACAATACCATGAGAACGGAAAATGACAACCTGCTTCTATTCAGAAAGGATCACAAGCACAAGCCTATATTAAATAAAAGGGGTAAAGCCTATCTTAAATCGAGCTATTACAACTTCGACTCGGCCGAGGGGATAAACTACACAGTAGATGTATCAAAACCTAAGGGTAGAAGAATAGAAATTACCTCGATGAAAGATGGTACCCCATTTGACCTAGAAAAAACCTATAAAGTTGCCGTTAACTCGTACAGAGGGGCTGGCGGAGGTGGACACCTAACCGAAGGGGCTGGATTAACAAAAGATGAGATAGAGCAACGAATTGTAAATATTTCACCCCTCGACATGCGACACTACCTTATGAAATGGATTGAACACGTATATACAATTGTTCCTGAATATCCCAATAACTGGAAAGTAATCCCCGAGGATTGGGCCACCCAAGCAGCCGAGAGAGACAAACGATTACTTTTTAAAATAGAAGATAAATAGCAGCACGGTGCAAATAGATTTGAGCATTCTAAATAACGGCCAATTACTCCCCTTGGTAGAGCAGTTCTACACGCTACAAGGCGAAGGATACCATACAGGAAAAGCTGCATTCTTTATTCGTATTGGGGGTTGCGATGTGGGATGCAGCTGGTGCGATGCAAAGTTCACCTGGAATCCCCAATCATTCCCTCCGGTTAGCGTAAAAAGTATTATTGATGAGGCCTGCAAATACCCCGCAAAAGTTGTGGTTGTAACGGGAGGCGAACCTAGTCTTTATCCTTTAAATATTCTTTGTAAAGAGCTTAAAGAAAAGGGGTTTGATACCCATGTAGAAACGTCAGGTGCACATCCCCTTTCAGGATTATGGGATTGGATATGCCTATCACCAAAACGCCAACACCCTCCAGTAAATGGTATACACATGAAAACCGATGAGCTAAAGGTTATTATTTCAAGCGTTAGTGACCTAAGTTGGGCTGAGGAAAATGCAAAAAAAGTAAAATCAACCTGCAAATTATACCTGCAACCCGAATGGAGCGTTTTTAAGAGTATTACCCCAAAGATTATTGAGTATACTATGGCAAATCCAAAATGGCAAGTATCTCTTCAGTCTCATAAGTTTATGCATATCCCCTAAGTTACTAACACAATAATTTTGCAACCACTCTATTTCATTCTGTTGCTTATTAAAGTATTCAATATTACATTTGCCTATACATAGATTTATAATAAGAAATGAATAAGCAAACATCG
>Ga0265295_1005180_pt1 | contig 16886 bp, 17 predicted proteins | sample Munlansysbiofilm_FD_192503 | JGI IMG/M metagenome (GOLD analysis project Ga0265295, IMG submission 192503) | Leachate microbial communities from a municipal landfill in Southern Ontario, Canada - Methane capture system biofilm | ecosystem: Engineered > Solid waste > Landfill > Unclassified ...
CTGCCATGGATCTGCTGCTGCCGCGCGTGGGGGAGATAATTGGAGGTAGTCAGCGTGAGGAGCGCTACTCTTATCTGCTGGAGCGTATGCAGGAACATGGCATCGAACCGCAGAGTATGCAGTGGTACCTTGATAGCCGACGCTGGGGCAGTTGCCCCCATTCCGGTTTTGGCTTGGGGTTCGAGCGCTTTTTGATGTATGCCACCGGGATGGAGAATATTCGTGACGTGATAGCATTCCCGCGCACGCCGGGACACGCCGCGTTTTGAGCTAAGACGATGACGGGGGTAAGAGACATGCTTGAGTATAAGGTGGTTGAGACCACCGTGGTAACGGATGAGACCTTAGAAGAGATCCTGAATGAGTGGGTTGCTTCTGGGTGGGAATTTGAGCGCATGCAGTTTGCCTTGCACGAGGGGAGTAAGCGCCCCGGCATGGCCTTTATTTTTTTTGTGCGTCAGCGTAAGGGCTGAGCGGCGGGGTAAAACCGCACGGTGAGTTACAAGCACCACCACCCAACCCCCTCCTTAATCAAGGAGGGGGAGCACTACACATATTCCCCTCCTTACAAAGGAGGGGTTAGGGGTGGTTGGGTTTTAGTTCATATCCTCAGTACACCAGTCCCGCTTTTTTCCTCACCTTGCGCATCACCTTCGAGGCAGTATAGCGTGCTTTTTGCGCCCCCATTTCCAAGGTTTTGTGCAGGGTTTCCTTGTCTTCTAAGATGGCGGTGCGCCGTTCGGTAAAAGGGATGAAGTAATCGCGCATCGTCTCGAACAACTCCTGTTTAACCTCTCCATAGCTCAGTCCGCCGGCAGTGTAGCGCGCGCGCAAGGCCGCCTGCTCCTCTTTATCTAAAAACAAGCGATAGATTTGAAACACGTTGCAGCTATCCGGATCTTTGGGATCCTCTACTGGAGTGGCGTCGGTAACGATGCGCATGATCTGTTTGCGTAGCTGGTTTTCGGGTAGAAACAGGTCGATGGTGTTGCCGTAGCTCTTGCTCATTTTCTGACCATCGAGACCGGGAACGGTGGCCACATCGTCATCGATGTCCGGTTCTGGCAGGGTGAAGATTTCACCATAATGGTTATTGATTTTGATGGCGATATCGCGGGTAACCTCAACATGCTGCTTCTGATCCTTCCCTACCGGCACCTTATCGCTGTTGAACAGCAGGATGTCAGCAGCCATCAACACTGGGTAGGCAAATAAGCCATGATTGGCGGCGATTCCGCGGGAAATCTTGTCTTTGTAGCTGTGGCAGCGCTCTAGCAATCCCATGGGGGTAAAGTTGGACAGAATCCAGGTCAATTCCTGCACCTCCGGCACATCGGATTGTACCCAGAAGGTGCTTTTCTCCGGATCTAGCCCGAGGGCGAGAAAGTTTGCTGCCGCCTCGAGGGTTCCTTTGGCCAGGGTCTTACCGTCGGCCAAGCTGGTCATGGCGTGGTAGTTGGCGATGAAGCAGAATAATTCACCTTCCTGCTGGTAGTCGATCATCTTCTTCATCATGCCGAAGTAGTTCCCCAAATGGAGGGAACCGGAGGGTTGAATGCCGGATAAGATACGCATCGTCTGTTCCTTGTCTGTTATGGAGCTGGTTTAAGCGCAAAGACTCAAGAAGTGAATCGTAGATACAAAAAAAGCCGCGATCCCTCTACAGGTCGCGGCTGGTCTGTTTTAGCAAAAACTAACAGTGCTGAGCTAGAATATACAACTGCAGCGCGCGCCTTGTCCTGTTGAGGAAAAACCGCACCACCATCGCTGTGTGTATGTGTGTGTAAGTCTAGTCATAGCCGCAGACACTAGCAGGTTGTGATATTGAGGTCAATACTCTTGTTAAGTCGCTCGTTTCTCCTGCTTTTGCGCCGAAATTAATGGCGGCGCGGCAGGAGAAACCATTGCCCCAAGTAGCTGAACACGGCTCCACCCGGGGTGATTTCTTCCAGCAACAGGCGGTTATCGAGGTAGTCACCAGGGCGGAGCATGTTCTCATTTATCCTAACCACTCCGCCCTGGGGTGAGCCGGTGTAAACATGTACCGACATGTGCATTTCGGGTAGTTGGCTACGAAAACTCAGGGGTAGTTCATTCAAATGGGCAACCGGCGGCGCGCTTTGTTCCATTGCAGGGACAGGGTTTAGCGCGACTTCTACAGGTTTGCGCTCCCCAGCTTGAGTCGCTTGTGTTGTTTGTATCCTGGTGGAGGTGCGTGCCTGTTCCTGCTGGTGGGGAACGGTGTCTGCTACTGTGGATATCGGTTCTACGGTTTTAGCCGGCGTAGGGATGATTTTAGGTTGTGTGGCAAGGGGAGCGGTAGGGCGCGTTTCAAGGCGTGCCTCCGTTTGGGCTAGGGGTATCTTCTGTGTTGTCGCTAGCTGTGACGAAACCACACTTGCGGGCGTTCTGTCAGGCTTCGGCGCAGTCCCGCCAGCGGGCACTTCGCTCATAACGCGCAGGTGCGGCGTAGGTGCTTGCGCATTTGGCGGCAGTTGCGGAGTAGAAGGCCAAAAGATGAAAAGCAGCACTCCGGCATTTATTACCAGAGCGATGCCCACCAACAGGGGCCAGAGCGGGCGCCGCGGGGGCTGAGGTTCCTGGCCAGCAGGTTCCTGGGTGGCGAGGTGTGCCAGGCTGCCTTGCTCTCCTTGACGCTTTTTTTCTGATTTTTTAAGGGCTTCGAGGATATATGACATCAGTGCTGGTTCTCCGGGTCAGGTTGCAGGCGCGGATGGGTATTTGAGGTTACGTTATTCAGGTGAATCAGGGTGACTGGACCAAGGATGCCGTCTGGGGTCAAGCCCTTGGATGCCTGAAATTGGCGTAGCTCATCTAATAGGGTTCCCCCTAAAGAGCGCTGGGCAGTGGTTGAGGGCTGACGCTGGTTGATGATGGCCAATTGGCGTTCGAGCCAGTGGATTATTTCCCCTTGGTGACCGGGGTATACCGGAGTTGAATATTCTGGGGGGGCCTGCCACAGCAGGATAAATTCTCCGCGCCAGTGTTTAACCAGTTCGGCGGCTGGAATTCTGACAATATGTTCTCCGAACGTCAGGAGGGCAGAGGTCGTGTTTAGGCCAGTCAGGGTTGCGTAGCGGGTATTGCCGGCGTCGTCTTGCAGGGTGAGAATAGCTGGGCGGTTCAGCTCGCGCAACGTGGCGAGGCTGCCTCGGCGTTCGAAATTACTGAGCCCGACGCGGTTTGCTGCAGTGTCTATATCGGTCTCTTCTGTCGAGTATGGCATGTTCCACAGTAAAAAGAGCTGCTGCGCAGCTGCGCTGCGAGTGGCGTTATCCCACAGGCTTGGGGACCATATGGGGGTGTCTTTTCCTACAGCATTTTTCGGTAGTTCGACGGCAATATCGGGTGCAGGGAGACTTACGCTATCTGCTATTGGATTCTGCTCTACTGGTGCTGGGCTTGTCTTGAAGTCAAGGTTTGTGGGTGGGAGAAACACCATACTTAGCACGACAAGTGCGCCAACAATGAGTATAGCGGCGCTCATGCGCATCAGCGTGCGCAGGCGAACTTGCGTTCCCGTATCAGTGGCTAAAATCTCCTTCGCGGTGGTGTGTACCAGCTTATAGCCTACGCTGTTTTGGTTGGTCACATATGCGCCTAGCAGGGCCCGATCGCACAGCAGGTTTATCAGGCGGGGGACTCCGCCACTTAAGAGGTACAGTTTACGCAGGGCACGGCGCGAAAACAGGGGGCGGTCGACACCCGCGATGTTCAGGCGGTGTTTTATGTACGCCAGCGCCTCGGTGGAATTGAGGGGTTGCAGGTGGTAGCGCGCGGTAACCCGTTGTTCCAACTGGCGTAGCTCCTGCCGTTTGAGCATGTCGCGCAGTTCGGGTTGCCCGATCATGATCACCTGCAAGAGTTTTTCCTTATTGGTCTCGAGGTTGGTCAATAGGCGGATCTGCTCTAGGACATCAATGGAAAGGTTCTGCGCTTCGTCTATGATCAGTACGGTTTTGCCCCCTCTAGCGTGGGTCTCGAGCAAGAAGCGGTTTATCGCATCCACAAACACTTTTATGCTTGCTGTCTGTTTCGGGTAAGGGATGCGAAGTTCATCGCAGATAGTTTCAAGCAGTTCGGCAGCGTTGACCTTCGGGTTAAGGACAAAGGCTATTTCAGCGTCTTCCGGAATCTGTTCGAGTAGGCAGCGGCATACGGTAGTTTTGCCAGTACCCACTTCACCGGTGAGTAGGACAAAGCCGCCAGCGGTCTGCATCCCGTAGATGAGATGTGCCAGCGCTTCGCGGTGCCGTGCACTCATGTACAGATATTCAGGGTCTGGTGCGATGGAGAAGGGTTTCTCTCTTAAGCCGAAGTACTCTGTATACATAATGTTCCGTCGAAACTTATTTTAGAGGGGGGTGGAATTTGCATTCCAGCAGTGCTTATGTCGGTTTAGATCTGCGCACTATTATCGTCTGATTGGTAATAATAGTAAATCTCCCCCCCGATGCCCAGCTTATATTGTAGCTGGCGGCGTTTGGCAGTGGGTGGAAGAAGTCTGGCATTTTTCGGGTGAGGTTGTGCACTCGGATACCGAACAAAACACAACGAAGCCGGTTCGGGGAGGCATCCGATCCGGCTTCGTTGTGTTTCAGGTAGGAAGAAAGAATGAAGGTCAAAGTCTGCCTGCCACAACAGAGCTTGATTGAGTAGAACTATACCCGCGCGGGTGCGGCGAAACCACGTTGAAGTGCGTATTTTTATGATGGCACACCCGCGTTTAGCATGTGCTCATTTGCGCAGTATGGTTTTGTCGCATCGAAGGCGAAGGGGAGCTGGTTAGCTCTTGGTCGCGGTGGAGAGTGTGGCGGAAGCGGAGCGGTCAAAATTCTTTGGCTCGATATTTTGTAACAGCACACAGGCGCCGTAGCCCATAAATGCCGCGCTGCAAAGAAAGAAAATCCCCAGGGCGGTGCACCACAAAGCTTTTACTTTATATTCGGCGCGTAGGCACTGGTATGCAAGGATGAAGCATAGGATTCCGAGAGGAATAAAGAGAATAACCATCATGGGGACACTGCTCCGGATGAAGGATGTGGTTTCAGCCCTTGCGCCAGAACGGGCGCGCCCGAGATTTGTCTTGGTCGTAACACTATGCGTAAGGCTGTCTGCCTTACTTCCACTTGAGGTCGAATTTTACTTCGGCGCCGTCTAAACGCTCACTGAGCTCTTCTGCTTCAGAGTTGAGAAGAACCCCACCACTAATTTTGAGCGTCTTGTCTGTGGCTTTCTTTTTCGTGGGTGTACGGGTAAGTGGATTAGTGCCAAGGATATCTACTTGGTTGTTCAGGGTTTCCGAGCGTTGTTCAGGTAATCCCAACTGCAGAGGTGCAGGTGGTGTTTTGGTCTCGAGTTTAATCTGCTCCTGCCGGGCTGCCGGGATTTCATGCGTTTCAGGGGTGGTTGTGCTCTGTACCGGTGGGGTGATTGTTTCAGTTATGCTGGTAGCATCGGCAGCCTCATCCTGTGGTCTTGTTGGTGGTTCAGCTTGCGTGGCAGGTTCTTCAATAGCAGGCGACAGGGGCAGTGCGTGTGGATCTACTGAGGTTGAATCATCGGTGCAGCCACTTATGCACAGAGCAAAAAACAGGGCCATGTAAAGCCAAGGACAAAAGGGCATACTATGAGATGTGGTGTGCTTAAAACTTAACGCTTTGTTTACGCAGTCTGACATGGTGTTCCTCAGATTTTTCACATGATATAGGTAGGACCGACCGGATGGTAACGCTTATATCCCGGTCGGCCCCTGATTATGCATCTATTGGTGTTTGTAAGGTCTGCGGCTTACTTGCCCCAAGTATCACGGATTCGGGCTACCGCTTTCTCAACGGTGGAACGCTCTCCGAACGCACTCAGGCGGAAATATCCCTCGCCGCTGGGGCCGAAGCCGCTGCCGGGGGTGCCAACTACGAAACATTCGTGCAGGAGCTTGTCAAAGAACTCCCAGCTGCTTAAACCTGCAGGGGTTTTAAGCCAGATGTACGGGGCATTAACGCCACCATAACAGGTGATGCCAGCTTCAGCCAGACCTTCGCGGATGATGCGCGCGTTTTCCATGTAGTAGTCGATGATCTCCTGTACCTGCGCCCAGCCTTCATCGGAGTAGACTGCGGCGGCAGCACGCTGTACCGGATAAGAGACGCCGTTGAATTTAGTTGTTTGGCGTCGGTTCCATAAGCGATTGAGGGCAACCTTTTCGCCATTCGCGCTGCTGACTTTCAGCTCTTGGGGCACCACGGTGAGGCCGCAGCGCACTCCGGTAAAACCGGCAGTCTTGGAGAAGCTGCGGAATTCGATGGCGCAGCGTTTGGCTCCTTCAATTTCGTAGATGGAGTGGGGGATTCCAGGTTCGGTGATGAACGCTTCGTACGCGGCGTCAAACAGAATCACTGCATCATTTTTAAGGGCGTAATCAACCCAGCCTTGAAGTTGCTCTTTGGTCGCCACGGTGCCGGTGGGGTTGTTGGGATAGCACAGGTAGATGATGTCGACAGGCTCCTGTGGAAACTCCGGCATAAAATTGTTTGCTTCGGTGCAGGGCATGTACACAATTCCAGAGTAGTACCCTTTGGCGTCCGCTTCACCGGTGCGCCCCACCATGACATTGGTGTCGTTGTATACCGGGTACACCGGGTCGCCGATGGCAACCTTATTGTCGAGGGAGAAAATGTCGAGGATGTTGGCACTGTCGCATTTTGAGCCATCGGAGATAAACACTTCGCTGTTCGCCAGCTCCACCCCAAGAGGTTTATAGGACTTCTCAATGATGGTGTCTATCAGCCAGGAGTATCCCTGTTCCGGCCCATAGCCGTGGAAGTTTTCAGTTCCGGCCAGATCGTCCACCCCGGCATGGAACGCCTTGATAACTGCAGGGGGCAGGGGACGGGTAACATCACCGATTCCGAGGCGGATTATTTCCTGTCCCGGATTGGCTGCGGCAAATTCGTTGATACGGCGGGTAATTTCCGGGAATAGATATCCGGCTTTGAGCTTCAGATAATTATCATTGAGTTTTGTCATGGGGCTTTGGTCTCCCTTAGTAGTATATTCTAGGTTGATTGTGAGTGAACACAGTTTACGTTGGCAACAGATTTCAGGAAATTACAGGTTGTCTTTATCGCCTTCTGCTACCTGTCAGCGCAACTCCAGCACGTCTTGCATGTCATACAGTCCCGGGTTTTTCCCCTGCAACCACGCGCATGCGCGCACCGCTCCGCGCGCGAACATGTCGCGGCTCATGGCTCGATGGCTGATCTCAATACGCTCTCCCATGCCGATGAAGTAAACGGTGTGTTCTCCAACAATATCGCCACCACGTACGGTTTGCATGCCGATCTCTGCGTGGGTGCGGGCTCCGCACATCCCCTCGCGATGAAAATTTGCCACCTGGTTGTAATCGCGCCCTAGCGCGTCGGCTACAATCTCGCCCATGCGCACTGCCGTACCTGAAGGGGAATCTTTTTTCTGGTTATGGTGCATCTCCACTATCTCAACATCAAAATCTTGCCCTAGGATAGAGGCCGCCTCTTTGAGAAGTTTGAAGCAGGCGTTGACCCCCACGCTCATGTTGGGTGCCAGCACGATTCCGATCCCCTTACCGCTTTGGCCGATTTGCTTTAATTCCTCGCGTTGCTCTGGGGTGAAACCAGTGGAGCCGATCACCAAACCTTTGCCCATCTCGGCACAAACGCGCGCGTTTTCTAGGGTAACTTCCGGGAAGGTGAAATCGATAAGGATGTCCGCGTCTTTTAAGCCTGCACGCAGATCGTCCACTATGCGCACGCCCAACTCTCCACAACCGGATAAAATGCCCGCATCCTGGCCACAGGCGGGGTGTCCGCTGTGTTCGATAGCGCTACTGAGGCGCATTTGATCTGCTTCATTTACCGCGTTGATCAGGCGTGCACCCATCCGCCCGGCAGCGCCGGTTACAGCTATATTAAGCATAAATTCTCTCTTGATGATTGGTAGTTAGTGGGTTGATATGTATGGCTATGGTCGGGGATGGTTGCCGTTCCAAGGCTGCCGCATCCGCGTGTGTCCGGATACGGCAGCTAGAATACTGCCGGAAGGGGGAATCCGACCATATCAGGGTAGACTAGGTCAGATCAGATTGTAGCGACCCATCACATCTTTGAGGCATTTCAGGGTTTCTGGCTGTAGGTCTGCTAGGGGCAGACGTACGGTTTTATCGGCCTTGCCCATCAGCTCCAGTGCGGTCTTGACCGGAACCGGGTTAGAGTCGATAAACATGGCTTTGTGAATATCCAGCATGTACAGGTGCATCTTGCGTGCATCGTCCCAGCGTCCCTCTTGGATTGCTACAACCATATCCTTGACGGCGCGCGGCATGATGTTGGCAGTAACAGAGATGATTCCCTTGGCTCCTACCGCCATCAGGGGCAGGGTGAGAAAGTCGTCTCCGGCCAAAACTGCGATCTTGTCGCCGGCTTTGCTGATGATGGTGCCGGCCTGGGTTACATCCCCGGAGGCCTCCTTGATGGCGACAATATTGTCGATCTCGGCGAGGCGGATGGTGGTCTCGGCCTGAATGTTCATACTGGTGCGTCCGGGGACATTATAGAGCACCTGTGGCAGGGCAACCGCTTCAGCTATCGCCTTATAATGCTGGTAGATCCCTTCCTGAGAAGGCTTGTTGTAGTAAGGGCTCACTAGCAGCAGGGCGTCAGCCCCAAGCTCCTTGGCATGGTGACTTATTTGGATGGCTTCGGCGGTAGAGTTGGATCCGGTTCCGGCAATAACCGGAACGCGTCCTTTTACCTGTTCAATACACGCCTTAACCACCAAGTCGTGCTCCGCATAGTTGAGGGTGGCGGATTCGCCGGTGGTGCCACAGGGTATTATGGCGTCGGTACCGTTCTCGATCTGAAACTCGACTAGCTCGCGAAACTTATCTTCATTTACACTTCCGTCGCTGTTCATGGGGGTCACGATGGCGACCATTGAGCCTCTAAACATAGGATTCTCCTCTTTTTTATATATTCTATCCTCAGGTTGGTCTTTTCGTTGCCGTTGCTTTTACCTCGCGCGAAGCGTGTAAAATAAACTAGCGTTTGAATTTGATAACACAGCTATTAGTAGTTGTCAAAAGACCTTATTTTACCCTGGGATAAGGCCGTGTTGATTTAAAGCGGCGCTGCAGGGGTTGCTACAATCGCAGGGACGCCCTCACTTTCAAGCATGAACTCCCCGTATTGTGCCACTGTGCGCAGGGTATACCTGTAGGCGCGCCCATTGTCCAGATTCATATCTACATACGTTGTGGTTTTAAGCGGCTCGCGGTTCAGCGGTCGCGGCCCAAAATATTCCCCCGCATTACAGCGGTAGATGTTGTACCCGATTATCGCGGTTTGTGCGCTGCTGTTATTCAGCGGTGTCACTGCATCCCATTGCAAGGTAATCTGGCGGTCAGCTGTCTCCACCCGAAGTTCTTCGGGAGGGAGGGGAGCAGGAAAACATGGACGGTGGATGGTGGTCGCTTTGCCGGCTTGATCCTTATGATTTATAGGTACGATGCTATAGCGATAACCGCTACCGGGTTCGACAAAGTGGTCCCACATGTAGATGCGCTGGTTGTCTTGACTTGTGCTGCGATAGTAGTCCGCATCAATCTGCTGGAGTAGATAGGTGGGATTACGGCATTCAGGGCAGCCGCGTTCGGGTTCATAGTCAATGCGGTAAATATCAAAACGCTTAAGCTTGGTTAGTTCCGAGCCGTCCTGGTTGGTTTTCGGGATACCCCACCCCAGCAGCATGGATTCGCCACGCTGGCTTAGGGTAACCTTGGACGGAGCCACAGGCAGGCGCGCCTCGAGAGGCATGACCGGCCCTTTTTTGCCGCACCCGCTAAGGATAACAAGGAGCAGGGCACACGCAAGCACGCTACAGATTCTGGGCGCGCCACTGGTTCTGAGAGCGCTGCTGGTTCTGCTAGGAAAGCTGAATGGGTGCATACTGGATTTAACCCTTGGTTTGCGCCTGGCGCGCCAGAGCTATTTCACGCTCAACGGCACAGCGTGCGGTACCCCCAGTTGCTGTGCGCGCATTTACCGAAGCGTCGAGGGTGACATAATCATAGATGTCCGCATCAATCAGAGCGCTGAACTGGCGGAACTCCTCCAGACTCAGCTCGGGGATATCCTTGTCCTGCTCGATACAGTAGCGCACGGTTTTACCCACCACTTCATGCGCCTGGCGAAACGGTAGCCCTTTACGTACGCAGTAGTCCGCGATATCGGTAGCGGTAGAAAATCCACGCGCGGCAGCAACCCGCATGTTGTCTGTCTTGACTCTCATCTCTGCGATCATGGCGGCGAAGATCTTCAGGCTCCCCTTGACCGTATCAATGCTATCAAACAGAGGCTCTTTGTCTTCCTGCATATCTTTATTGTAGGCCAGCGGTAGCGATTTCATCAGAGTCAGCAGGCTGAACAGGTTGCCGTAGACCCGCCCGCTTTTGCCCCGAACCAGTTCTGGCACGTCCGGATTCTTTTTCTGCGGCATGATGGAGCTGCCGGTGCAGAAGGAATCGCTGAGCTCAATAAAGTTGAAATCAGCGCTGGACCAGAGGACCAATTCTTCACTTAAGCGCGAGAGGTGCATCATGATGGTAGCCGCTCCGGCACAGAACTCAATGGCAAAATCGCGGTCTGACACTGAATCGAGGCTGTTACGCGTCACTCCGTCAAAGCCGAGTTGCTGCGCCACCCATTCCCGATCGATGGGGAAGGTGGTGCCGGCCAGCGCTCCAGCTCCTAGGGGTAATACGTTCATACGCTGTAAGCAGTCACGCATGCGGCCGACATCGCGGGTGAACATCTCGTAATAGGCCAGCATATGATGGGCAAACAGAACCGGTTGGGCGGTCTGTAAATGGGTATATCCCGGCATAATGGTATCCAGGTTCTGCTCGGCTTGTGTGAGCAGGGAATCCTTGAGGGCTTCGAGATAGGCGATTATGGCGCGGAGTTCGTCGCGCAGATAGAGGCGGATATCCACGGCCACTTGGTCATTACGCGAACGCCCGGTGTGGAGCTTCCCGCCAACACTGCCGATGCGCTCGATCAGGCGGGCTTCGATATTCATGTGGATGTCTTCGAGCGCCACGGAAAATTCGATCTTCCCCTGCTCGATATCCGCCAGGATTTGATCCAGGCCGGTGCAGATCTGCTCCGCTTCCGCCGGAGTGATGATCCCTTGGCGCCCCAGCATCTGTGCGTGGGCTTTGGAACCCTGGATATCGTAGGGATACAGGCGCTGCTCAAAGCCGATGGAGGCGGTGAACTCTTCAACAAATTTATCTGTAGGCTGGGTAAAACGTCCACCCCAGAGTTTCTTACTCATAGTGTCTATCTCCTTGACTAACAGTGCTCGCCCTGATGAGTGGAATTATCGCTGGTGGAGATATTTTCCCACTCCCCAGACTCGGTGCTTTTATAGACCCGATGAACCTTGAGCGGCATCCTGGTGGTGCGCGGATCGAACTCGTAGAACACAGGGAGGTTGAAGTAATACAGGCGGTTTTCAGGCCCAAAGCGCAGACGGCTTATGGGTAGACCGCCGTAGTCATCGATGGAAAACTCCGCCAACTTAGAGTGATGAACCTGCTTACGATAGCTGATGACAACCGACGAATACCCGAAAGTGTCATCTTCCCTCACTTCCGCAGGAGGGTCGATAAGTTTAGTATTGTTACAAAATACGGTGACGGTTTCCCGCACACCGGGGGAGGCTTCGAGCAGTTCGCCGTAAAAGCCGTGAATTACATCGCGAAAGGTGTTGTGTTCTGGTTTTGGGTTACATTCGAGCACTACCAATAGATCGAGTTGCTGACGCGAAGAAAAGAACATTTCGTTGGCGTGATCCATTACCTGAGTAATATTCGAGCGTAGCAGGGTGCGATAGATGTAGTCAAAACAGATCAGCGCCATGAAATTGAACGCATTGGGTTCACTGCGCCACAGGGGGAAAACTTTGCCGTGATACAGATCGCGGTTTGCTTCCAACTTTTCTTCAAGGGCAAAGGGATGACTCTTGGCCTGTAAGTACACCCGCGTCTCGCCGTTGGCATCCTTGATGATGGTGGCGGCGCTGTTGACATTAAGGCAGTCGATGTCACCGCTGAGGCGGTCGGTGCGGATTGATTCGAGTAGTTCGGCGTTGTCGGCACGAAACTGCCCTGCAAGGGCACAGAAGTCGGTCAGGCGCATGCGCTCCAACCCAATCATGGTGACGGTATTATTGCGGAAGTTGCGCTCGATGTATTCGAGGGTAGCCGCAAAATATTCCACCGGTAGCACGGTTTCAGGAAAAACCAAAAAGTGCAACTTCCCCAGATTGCCTGACCCCTGCGCCACCAGCTTGAGGATCGAGTGGATCCGTTCCCATTTGCTTGTGGATATAGCTGCGGGGTCGGCCTCATTTTCCATGCGGATCTGGTTGGGGATCTGGCATAGGAGGCAGTGGAGGTGGTGGGCGCGTGGAAATTCTAGCGTCACCGTCTTTTCGACAATTTTTAACATAGGTACCTATATCTCGTTGGATGGGCTCGCTAGTGCGGGGTCTTTGGGTAATTACCCCGATATTTCTAGGTCTGCATTCTCCCCCGGCGGCTGTAGGTTGTCCCACTGTTGTTGCGGGTATAGCTGTGCTAGTACCGAGCGCGATCCGGGAGGTATGTCTAGATGCGGCAGCTCATGCCCCGCAAACCAGACAGCTTCACTTAACTCATCTGGATTGATGGTTATGCTGCTGGTAAGGGGTAGGGCGCGATAATACAGAATTATGTAGTGGTCGCAGCGTTTTCCAACGGAGAGATGTTCATAGATGTCCACCAAGGTACCGGTTTTAACCTTTAAGCCTACCTCTTCATGCACCTCACGCATCAATGCCGTAACGATGGATTCACCATGGTCAATCTTCCCGCCAGGCATTACCCATTGCCCGTAAAATGGGGGGATGTTGCGCTTGGTGAGCAGTATCCGCCCATGTTCGTCGATAATACATGCAACCACTGAGGTTTTGATATGTTTTTGCATGCCAGCGTCCATATCGTGGTGCTTGTTTCCCCCCGTCTAAACTCATTGGGGGTATAAAAAAGGCTGCCTTGCCGCCGCAGTGGGGCAGGGCAGCCTTATATGTTGCGATAGTACTCTTTTACTTGTTGCGCATTATGCTGCGAATCCGCAGACGCAGCGCATTGAGCTTGATGAACCCTTCGGCATCGGCCTGATTGTAAACATCGTCCGCTTCAAAGGTAGCGTAGTCGAGGTTGAAGAGTGAATCGGTCTTAGAGTCACGCCCTACCACGCGGCAGTGTCCTTTGTAGAGTTTTATGCGAGCCACGCCGTTGACGCACTTCTGGGTATCGTCGATCAGCGCCTGCATGGCCTCACGCTCGGGGGCGAACCAGTAGCCATTGTAGATCATTTCGGCATAACGTGGCATCAGGGAGTCGCGCAGGTGCATCACTTCGCGGTCCATGGTGATCGATTCAACTCCGCGATGGGCTTCTTCCATGATAGTCCCCCCTGGGGTTTCGTACACGCCGCGGCTTTTCATCCCCACGTAGCGGTTCTCCATCAGATCGACGCGGCCAATTCCATGTCTGTAGCCGATTTCATTGAGTTTGGCCAGCAGGTTGGCAGGGGAAAGACGCTCGCCATTAACCGCCACCGGGTTGCCCAGCTCAAACTCGATTTCCACGTATTCCGGCTCATCGGGGGCGTCCTCGGGGCGCACGGTCATCTGATACATCTGCTCTGGCGCCTCAGCCATAGGATCTTCGAGGATATCTCCTTCAAAGGAGATATGCAGCAGGTTGCGGTCGCTACTCCAAGGGAACTTTTTGCTCGTTGGAATCGGAATATCGTGCTTGCGCGCGTACTCTTCTAGCGCACTTCTACTGTTAAGATCCCATTCGCGCCACGGGGCGATAACCTTCACGGCGGGATTAAAGTGGTAGTAGCATAGCTCGAAGCGTACTTGGTCGTTGCCTTTGCCGGTCGCACCGTGGGAGACGGCGTCGGCCCCTACTGCTTTGGCGATCTCCATTTGTTTTTTGGCGATCAGGGGGCGGGCAATAGAGGTGCCGAGGAAGTAACGTCCTTCATAAATAGCGTTGGCGCGGAACATGGGGAACACGAAGTCGCGCGCAAACTCCTCGCGCAGGTCTTCAACGTAGCAGGTGCTTGCGCCGGTTTTTTTGGCTTTTTCAGGGATGAAGTCGAGCTCTTCCCCTTGGCCTAAGTCTGCGGCAAAGGCCACCACTTCGCAGTCGTATTCTTCTACCAACCACTTGAGAATGATGGAGGTATCTAGTCCGCCGGAATATGCTAGTACTACTTTTTTCACGTCACCTTTTTTTGCCATGCTTATTTTCTCCTTGGTTTAAGCTTAAAACCCGCAGCTGCCGCTATCGGCACTTGGACACTGCAGGACACCTTGTCCATACACGCATTAAATCCGTATCACCCTAGTGTCCGCCATGAGATCATGCAGAGCGCGTTTGTCTGTGCGCAGGGCGACCATAAAATAGCCGATTCCAAGTATGATACCAGAGATGAATTTACCAATAGTTTCGCGTAGAAACGCTTGTCCGTAACTAGCCTTGCTACCATCAAGGCGTACAACCTTTAGGCGCAACAACATTTTACCTGGGGTTTGTCCTGAATAACCAGTGAAGAATACATAATAGAATACCCCGGCTAGGGTGCCGAATAGCATGGTGAGTATTTGCACCGATGGCAGGCTGCTGGTTCCACTAAGTCTGGTGATAGTGCCCAAGGCAAATACCATAGAATACTGCAGCAGCCCCGAGATCATGGAGTCCAGTAGCGCAGCTACCACCCGGACCCAGAATCCGGCCGGGGGCGCTGAACTGGCATCATTGAAATATTGCGCGGCCTCAAGGCTTACGTCTTCATCCTTCTTGGGCTCGAAGGGGAAGGTGCCGTTACATTTGGGGCAGGTGACCTGTACCGGATCAACCGGAACGGCTGCATCCTCAAGCTCCCTGGTGAAGTTACAGTGTGGGCATATCAGGAGCATGCCGGTTTGTTCCTTGGGTTTTTGGCATCAGGCTTTGAGTTCTGCATCAGGGTTACCATGATGGCCTTCTGCACGTGGAGGCGGTTTTCTGCCTCATCAAATACCACGGAGTGAGGTCCTTCAATAACATCATCGGTGATCTCTTCCCCGCGATGGGCGGGCAAACAGTGGAGCACCAGGCTTTGTGGCGCAGCTGCCGCAACGGTTCCTGCATTGATCTGAAATCCTTTGAAGTCGCGTTGACGCTGTACCTGTTCCTCCTCTTGTCCCATGCTCGCCCACACATCCGTGTTGAGGACATCCGCGTTGTAAGCAGCTTCAAGGGGATCGTTGGTGTAAAGGATATTCGCCCCCTGCTGCGCGGCCCATTCCATTACGGCGCTATCGGGTTCGTAGCCTTTGGGGGTTGCGATGCGCAGTTCGAAGCCGAATATTGCCGCGGCGTTGATCCATGAATGCGCCATGTTGTTGCCATCACCTATCCAGCAGTAGGTTTGCTCCCGATACGAGCCCTTGTGTTCCAGAACCGTAAACAGGTCCGCCATAATTTGGCAGGGGTGGTACAGATCAGTCAGGGCATTTATAACGGGTACGTCGGCGTAATGCGCCAGTTCTTCTATATCGGCCTGCGCGTAGGTGCGGATCATGATGGCATCCACATAGCGCGACAGCACCCGCGCGGTATCTCGGATGGGTTCACCGCGTCCAATTTGGGTGTTGGCCGAAGATAAGAATATGGCGTGTCCACCGAGTTGAAACATGCCGGTTTCAAAGGAAATACGGGTTCGAGTTGAGCTTTTCTCAAACACCATGGCCAAGCTTTTGCCCGCGAGCAGAGGGTGGCTGATGCCACGTTTCTGCTGGTTTTTCAGTTCGCGCGTCAAGGCCAAAATAGCGTCCAGATCTGCAGCACTCCAGTCCCGTAGACGCAGAAAATCAGATTTCATGTAGCACAGACTCCTCTCAAACTCTTCCCAGACTTAGTTCTAAGCGTCCAGTGGTTTGGTCACAGTGAATGGGTTCACTTATTTGCCCGAACCATAATCGGGCTTGTCGCCGGAGTAGTATTTATACGGCGGATAATATTTTGGTAGTGTCTGGGGTTTGAACATGACCCACATAAATGCGGCGATCACCAGAATTAAAATGATGATGGAGCCGATAATGGCCTCTGTGGATACGTTCTTCATGTCACCGACTCTCGTTGTGCTGAGCAAATACAGCATCTAGGATTTCCATCCCATGGTCAATCTCTGCCTTGGTGACGATCAGGGGAGGGACAAAGCGTAGAACCGTGCCCGCTGTGCAGTTTATGAGCATGCCGCGCCTGAGTGCCTCCTTTACCAAGGGGGCACCTTCAATGCTGAGCTGCAATCCCAGGATGAGACCGCGCCCCCGCACCTCGCCACAGAAACTGTAGCGTGCGCTGAGTTCTTCTAAACGCTGGCGCAGATAGTTCCCCATCTCAACACAGTTTTCCAGTACCCCATCGTTTATTAGCACATCCAGAGTCGCTAGGGCGGCAGCAGTGACCAGCGGGTTGCCACCAAAAGTCGAACCGTGGCTGCCGGGGGTGAAGGCTGCGGCGGCTGCGTGCGTGGCGACCATGGCGCCAATGGGGGCGCCGCCTGCCAGCGCCTTCGCCAGCGTCATGATGTCGGGAGCGACATCATCGTGCTGATACGCAAAGAGTTTACCGGTGCGTCCGCATCCTACCTGAACCTCATCAAATATCAGCAACATCTTGTGCTGGTCGCAGAGTTCACGTACCGCCTTTAAATATCCGGGTG
>Ga0265295_1005181_pt1 | contig 16886 bp, 8 predicted proteins | sample Munlansysbiofilm_FD_192503 | JGI IMG/M metagenome (GOLD analysis project Ga0265295, IMG submission 192503) | Leachate microbial communities from a municipal landfill in Southern Ontario, Canada - Methane capture system biofilm | ecosystem: Engineered > Solid waste > Landfill > Unclassified ...
ATGCTCTGGGGTTTCAGTACTGCATTGATAATTGGATCCACATTTTCCTCCGGTAGATTATTATTTTATTTACCAATGGATTAGTATACCTCAATTCGGAGGAATTGCCGAAGGAAAAGTGACAAATTTGGGAAGTTGTTCAAAAATTCACGAATAAAAAGTGAATTATTTGGCATAGTTTGACGAGGGAAAAAAGTTAACTCGGTTTAGTTGGCTTAAGAAAAGCCAAGCAGCCAAAGTGATTTTTGTGGCTATAATTAACCAAAGGAAATCTAAAGGAGTTTATTATGACAGCAATGAGACTTGGCTATATCGGTTTGGGTACGATGGGGGCGGCAATGGCTGAAAATTTGATTAGAGCGGGTTATGCGATGACGGTTTGGAACCGTACGCAGAGCAAAGCGGATAGATTTGTCGCTTTAGGGGCGAAGCTGGCAGAATCGCCAGCGGATGTCGCACGACATTCAGATATCGTCTTCGTGAATGTCTCGGATACTCCTGACGTTTTGGAAGTAGTTTTAGGAGAAAACGGTGTGGTTGAGGGAGCTCATCCCGGGATGATTTTGGTTGATCATTCTACGATTAAACCTACTGCCAGCCGTCAAATTCATGAAGCAATGAAAGAAAAAGGCGTTTTTGCGCTTGATGCACCGGTTAGCGGAGGGGATATTGGGGCGAAGAATGGTACGCTTTCGATTATGGTCGGCGGTGATGCTGAGATTTTAGAGAAGATATTTCCAGTTTTGACTGTGGTTGGTAAAACGATCACACACGTCGGAGAGGCGGGTGCAGGTCAGGTTGCTAAGGCTGCCAATCAGATTATGGTTGCCGCTCAAATGGTGGCGGAGGGAGAGCTTTTGATATTTGCCCAAAAAGCCGGGGCAGATCCACAGAAAGTTATTGAGGCAATCAAAGGCGGGGCTGCGCAATGCTGGACGCTGGACGTGAAGGCTCCCAGATTGTTTGCCGGGAATCGCGAACCGGGTTTTAAATCTCATTTGCAGGCGAAGGATTTGAACATCGTGATGGAGACTGCCAGGGAATATTTGGCGGTTTTGCCTGCGACGGCGGTCAACGCACAACTTTATAATGGCATGGTCGCTGCTGGGAGCGGTGAGCTTGATAATTCGGCAGTAATTCAGATGATTGAAATTTTGAACGATGAGGAGCTGAAAACAGACCAGGAGGCAAAATGAAAGAGGCAAGGTTTTGGCAAGCAAAGGATGACGGTGTAGTTGAGTGTCAACTGTGTAATCACTATTGCCTGATTCGCGAAGGAAAAAAGGGCATCTGCCAGGTGCGCCAAAACCGAAACGGTCAGCTTTTTAGCTTAAATTATGGCAAATTAATTACCTCGCATGTTGATCCGATTGAAAAGAAGCCACTTTTTCACTTTTTGCCGGGGTCAAAGTCTTTTTCAATTGCTGCAAGTGGTTGCAATTTGCGCTGTTCCTGGTGCCAGAATTGGGATATCAGCCAAATTACCTCTCGAAATAATCCGGAGCGCTTGCCGTTTACCGCACCGGAGCAGGTGGTTGAAGCAGCTTTGAGGGCTGGCTGCAAAAGTATCTCTTATACCTACACCGAGCCGACTGTTTTCTATGAGTACCTTCGGGATGTTTCCGTATTGGCGAAAGAAGCGGGATTAAAAAATGTTTGGGTGAGCAATGGCTATGAGAGCCCGGAGTTGCTTGCCGAAGCAAGTCCCATGATTGACGCGATGAACATTGACATCAAAGCCTTTGATGAAACTGTGCACCGAAAATTTACCGGGGCAAGATTGCAACCGATTTTGGATAATTGTCAACGGATAAAAGAAGCCGGGATTTGGCTGGAAGTAACAACGCTCTTGATTCCGGGAATCAATGATGAGATAGCACAAATTGAGGGAATTGCGGCATTTATTACCGATAAATTGGGTTGTGATACGCCCTGGCATATCAGCCGATATTTCCCACAAGCACAGTTTGATCAGATTTCGGCAACTGATCCTGAGGTCATCGTGAATGCCATCCAAATTGGAAAGCGGTTTGGATTGAAGTATGTTTATGGGGGTAATTTAGGAAAAGGGGAAGATAGCTATTGTCCGGCTTGCGGCGCATTGTTGATTGCCCGAAATTCACTTTGGCTGATGGAAAACCGAATAGAGGATGGGCATTGCCCAAATTGTGGGGAGCCGATTGCCGGCGTTTGGAGTTGAGGAGTTGTCGGTTGTTAAAACGAAAAAACCGGAGATATCTTTGATTCTCCGGTTTTTAGTTATTAATTATTTGAGTTACAACGGCGGGTTGAAGGTGCACAAAATTTTCGTATTATGATATTTCTGGCACCTTCAACCGGCGCCCTACGGTCTAAATGTTTACAAATTCGCCCTGTTTCAATACCTCAGTTATTTTGAGCATGTAGGGTTGGTAGAAGGCGTCTTTTTCAAAGAAGGGGACGATTTTACGCACTTTTTGCATAATAAGCGCGCTGCCTTTGCCTTGCTTCAGTCCAGCTTCTGCCAACAAACGGAAATCGACTGCCTGAGCAGCAGACATCATTTCAATGCCGACGATATTGAAGACGTTTTCCAAAACCAAGGCTGCATGGTTGGCCGAATTTGCGCCCATGCTAACGTGGTCTTCCACATTGCCGGAACTTGGGATGCTATCCAAACTGGCTGGATGGGCGAGGGTTTTATTTTCAGAAGCCAATGCAGCGGCTGTGTATTGCAAAATCATAAAACCGGAGTTTAAACCAGGCTGAGAAGCGAGGAAAGATGGATAATGCTCGGTTTTGTTATCAATCAGTTTCGCAATCCGGCGTTCGGACATGTTGCCCAAGTCTGCCACAGCCAGCGCCAGAAAATCGAGCGCCAATGCCAAGGGTTCTCCATGGAAATTTCCGCCGGAGATAACATCCACATTGTCGCCGTCAAAGAAGAGCAAGGGGTTGTCGGTCACAGAATTCAGCTCAGTTTCAATCACAGAACGCGCATAAGCAATCGCATTGGATACAGCGCCATGCACCTGCGGAATGCAGCGTAAAGAGTAAGCGTCCTGAACGTTCAATGAGTTGTCAGGGCGTGTAAATTGGCTGTCTTCGAGCAGATTGCGAATTTGGGCTGCGGTTTCTGCCTGGAAATTCTGGGGTCTGATTTGATGAATTTGAGGCGAAAAAGCACGCAAAGTGCCATTTTGGGCTTCGATAGTCAGGGCGGCGGCTGCATTTGCGCTTGCCATCAGGGTTTCAGCTGAATCGACCAATAATGCGCCGATTGCGGTCATCATGGTTGTGCCATTGGTAAGCGCCAAACCTTCTTTAGCGGCAAGTTTTACTGCTTTCAAGCCTGCGTCTTGGAGCGCCTGACTGGAATCAATGATTTCGCCATTGACCTTGACCTTGCCAACGCCCAAAAGTGGGAGCGACATATGGGCAAGCGGTGCCAAATCGCCACTTGCTCCGAGCGAGCCTTTTGAGGGAATGATGGGGAGGATGTTGCGGTTGAGGAGTTCAATCAGCAGACCGACAGTTTCGAGACGGATGCCACTGTGTCCTTTTGCCAGGGTATTGGCACGGATTAGCATCATTGCCCTTACGGTTGCGTCGTCCAAAAGGGGACCGACACCGACGGCATGGCTGAGGATGATGTTTTCCTGCAGTTTTTCAACGTCTTCAACCGGAATTAGCTGGTCTTTGAAGGCACCAAAGCCGGTCGTGATACCGTAAGCAATTCTTCCTTCGCTAAGGAATTGTTGGACAGCATCAGCGGCACGATTGATTGCGATGATTGCATCCTCGGCGAGCTTAATTTTGATTGAAGGGTCTTTGGCGACTTTGACAACTTGATCGATTGTGAGGTCACGACCATTAATCGTTATTTCTGACACAGCAGTACCCAATTATTCTTCGATAATTTCAATAGTATGGAGTTTAACCGCCGGGGAGCCGAAAAGCATCGGATCGCGAGGTGGAATTGCCATAAGGTTATCGAGACCTTCGACAATATGGCCGAAAACAGCGTGTTTATTATCCAGCCAGGGGGTGGGGACATGAGTTAGGAAAAATTGCGAACCGTTGGTGTTGGGTCCGGCGTTTGCCATGGAGAGTATACCGGGCTTGTCGTGGCGGAGCGTGGGGTCAAATTCGTCACGGAAAGAATAGCCGGGGCCGCCGCGTCCGGTTGCGGTTGGGTCGCCACCTTGAACCATGAAGTCAGCGATTACGCGATGAAAAATCGTGTCATCATAGTAGCCTTCACGAGCAAGGAAAACGAAATTGTTAACGGTGTTGGGAACCTGTTTTGCAAAGAGTTCCACTTTGATATCGCCTTTATCGGTTTTGAAAAGCGCGAAATATTTTTTGGATAAATCGAGATTGTAATCGGGGGCTTTTGCCCATTGTTTTTCAGTCATTTTAGTCTCCTTTAGCTTGAATTTTATCAGAGGTTAGTAGGATTGGCATCATAGAATTATAAAAACCGGATGGGTTTGCATCCATCCGGTTTTAGTTAGCTGTTTTATTGCCTATTCCCAGTTTTCCAAAATTTTCTTAACCGACATAAGGAAGTTATCTCCGCTTTCGCCATCTATAGCGCGATGGTCAAAAACGTAGGAAAGATAAACCATCGGTCGGATGGCAATTGAATCGTTGCCATTTTCGTCGGTTATGACAACAGCGCGTTTTTGCATGGTGCCTGTGCCCAGAATGCCGAGCTGGGGTTGGTTGATGATTGGCATGGCAAAAAGCGAGCCGCCGGTGCCGTGATTGGTCAGGGTGAAAGTTCCACCGCGTACTTCTTCGGGTTTTAGCTTTTTGTTACGGGCTCGGTCAGCTAAATCGTTGATTTTTGCAGCCATTCCTTTGAGTGAAAGGTTTTGGGCTTGATGGATAACGGGCACAATCAAGCCGCCAGATCCCATCGCAACCGCCATGCCAAGGTTGACGTCGTTGTAAGTAAAAATGCCTTCGTCTGTCCAGCTGGCGTTGACGATTCTGTGGTCGGCAATCGCTTGCGTGATGGCAAAGGTGAAATAGGCGGTCAGGGTCAAATTGACACCGTCTTGAGCAAATTTGGCTTTGTTGGCTTTGCGATGTGCTAAAACGCGACTCATGTCAACTTCCATTACGGTCAAAACTGAAGGTGATGTGGCAACAGAGTTAACCATGTGAGCGGCAATCTGTCGGCGGGTTGGCGTGTGTGGAATAAGTGTTCCAGGCATATCTGCCGAAATTGTCGCGCCAACAACTGCCGGGGCTGGATGGCTTTGGCTGGGTGTTGGCTGGATTTGGGGCATTTTACTTGAAGGTGGCTGCGGATTCTTGAGATAAGCTTCAACATCTTGTTTGGTGATTCTACCGCCCAAACCGGTGCCGCTGATGTTTGCAGCGTCAAGCTTGTGTTCAGCGAGCATTTTGCGAACCAAGGGGGAGAGGAAATCCGATTTTTTTCCGGATGCCTGGGCGACTTTTGGTTTTTCTTCAATTTTTGTCTCAGTGCTCTGGGCTTTGCTTGGTTCTGTTTTTGATTCAGTTTGAGGTTGATTTGCGTCAAGATTATCCAAAGATTCACCGGCTTCGCCAATGATGCCCATACTATCACCAACTTTGACAATGCTGCCGATGGGGACATCAATCCGCAATAAGGTTCCTGCGACTGGGCTGGGATATTCGGTAACCACCTTGTCGGTTTCAATTTCGACAACCGATTCCATCTCGTCCACGTGATCGCCAACGGCTTTGAGCCAGTTGGTCACGGTTAGTTCTTCAACGCCTTCGCCTGTTCGGGGTGCAAGTAATTTTGTTGCCATTAATCCTCCTAATTCACCATCGGAAAGCTTTTGGGGTCGCTTTCGTGTAATATTGTGTAAACTTTGTCAAAGATTGATTCTGCATTGGGCTTGCTGTAATAATCACCGTCGGTGCCATAAGCCGGACGGTGTGCTGAAGCTGAAAGTGTCTGGGGTGCAGAATCGAGATATTGCCAAATTTCCGGTCCGTCAATCACTTGTTGGAGCATATAAGCGCTCGCTCCTCCGGGGACATCTTCGTCCACAAAGAGAACACGGCTGGTCTTTTTAATGGATTCTTTGATTAATCCTGGTCGGTCGAATGGTAAAAGTGATTGAACATCAATCAATTCAACGCTAATACCGACTTTTTTGAGCATTTCGACAGCTTGTTCGGCGATGCGAACGGTTGCGCCATAGGTTACGAGAGTTAAATCTTCACCTTTGGTCAAAATTTCGGGAACGCCCAGAGGAAGTTTGAATTCGGCAATGTTATCAGGCATGCGTTCTTTCAGACGATAGCCGTTGAGCACCTCAACTACCAATGCCGGGTCGTCGCCATCAATCAGCGTGTTATAGAAACCGGCAGCCTGGGTCATATTGCGGGGAACTAAAACGTGCATACCGCGAACCAGGTTGATGATACCGGCCATCGGAGAACCGGAATGGAAAATCCCTTCAAGGCGATGACCGCGGGTGCGGACAATCAGGGGAGCCTGTTGTTTTCCGGCTGTGCGCCAGCGCAGGTTGGAAAGGTCGTCAGACATGATTTGAAGGGCGTAGAGCAAGTAGTCGAGGTATTGAATTTCGGCAATTGGTCGTAAACCACGCAGAGCCAAACCGATGCCTTGTCCGAGGATGGTGGCTTCGCGAATGCCGGTGTCGCTAACTCGGCGACGACCATATTTCTCTTGCAGACCACGGAAACCTTGGTTGACATCGCCCAAATTGCCGACGTCTTCGCCAAAGGCGACCATTCGCGGTTCTCGTGCCAGCATTTCGTCAAAGGCTTTGTTGATGACCTCAAAACCCATGACCATCGGTGAGCTTTCGGTGTAAATTGCCGGAACGCCTTCCTGGTGCAGGGGCGAATGTTTGGAATCGGAAAAGAGATACTTGTTGTAGTATTCTTGTTTGTCGCTTTCAAGTTTCTTGTCCCAGTGATAAAGCGCTAACCAGGCATCATTTTCCTGGTCGATTTTGCTCATCAGAACTTTGTGGATTGCTTCGTGGATATCTTTGTTGAGTGGATCGGTCAAGCTCATCAGACGGTTGTTGACTTCTTTGATTTCTTCCGCGTTATCAGCGTTGCTCTCTGCGAAAGCTTTGATGAGTTCACTGGCTTGGGCGCGCGCTTCTTTGATGGGGTTTTGGAAGGCATCCCAGGCGTTTTTGCGGGCTTGTTCGACGGTTTTTTTATCTTCTGCTTCCCACTGGTCGAATTCTTCGTTGCTTGCGACAGCGTGATCGATTAGAAACTGGCGATAACGAGTGATGCCGTCAAAGTCTTTTTCCCATTGGAGCCGTTCGGGAGATTTGTAGCGTTCGTGAGATCCGGATGTAGAGTGACCAAGGGGTTGGGTTACGTCGGTAACGTGAATCAGGGCAGGGATTTGGTGTTCACGGGCGGTTTCTTCTGCCATGGTGTAGGCTTCCCAAAGTCCGACAAAATCCCAGGCTTTGACGCGATAGATATCGTAACCACGGTCACATTGGTCGGCTGGGCAGGCATCGCGTTGGAAGCCCTGCAAAATGGCACCAATGTTTTCTTTGACCATTGCAAATTCATTTGGAACGGATATGCCGTAACCGTCATCGTAAATTGTGATGATGGCCGGGGCTTTCAGTACGCCGATCGCATTTACTGCTTCCCAGAAGGGTCCTTCGGCGGTTGAGGCATTTCCAATCGAAACCCAGGCAATTTCATTTCCGTTATTGGAAAATTTTGTGAGCCCTTTCAGTTCTTCCAGTTCGCGGTAAAGAACGGAAGCATATGCCAAGCCAACCGAGCGCGGCATTTGAGCAGCGGTCGAGGCAACGTCGGCAGAAGTGTTGTAGCGGTCGGTTTGGGATAACAATTCGCCGTTTTCGTCGAGCATAGGAGAGGCAAAGTGTCCGTTCATGTTGCGACCGCCGGAGTGGGGGTCGGCATGGTTATCGGCATGGGCGTAAAGCTGGGCGAAGAATTGTTCAAGATTGATTAAATCGAGGGCCATCATCCAGGTTTGGTCGCGATAATATCCGGAGCGCCAGTCGCCTTTTCGGAAGTGGTGGGCGATGGCGAGCTGGATCATTTCTTTACCGTCTCCAAAGATGCCAAATTTGGCTTTGCCGGTAAGCACTTCACGCCGACCAATTATTGAAGCCTGGCGAGATCGAAAAGCCAAGCGATAATTATTTATGAGTTGTTCGTTCGAAAGGGGAAGTTCGGGGATGTTTTCTGACATTATTTCTCCTGTGTGAGCATATTTCCTATAACAAAATTATATTTATTATTGAAATTTGTTCAAAGAAATGTAGAGGGGGGCAAAGTTAGGGGAAATGTAACAGAATGTCCATATTTTCAAAACACCAAATACTTTTCCAGTTTTCCCGGAACTATGTAATAGAAATCAACATTTTGCGTATTTCTATTGTTAACGGCATAGCAATTTTAAAATCTTATGCGAGTGAATAGCGAATTTTGTCACAGAGTAACCATTCAAAGTAGCATCTTCTGTATGAGTGAAAAATTGAATTTTTCTCTCAAAAATGTAAAAATAACCCACATAAAAAATTAAAACTTAGTATACTTAACGATGTCTTAAAAGACTAAAAGAGTTTTCATTAAATGATAATGGGAGATTGAACAGAACTTATGAAAGTAGATCGTTTTGAAATACTGGAAGAATTAGGACGTGGTGGTTTTGGAATTGTATATAAGGCATTCGATCAAACGCTAAATAGAACCGTTGCAATCAAAATTCTTCACCCTGGACTTGTTATAGACCCAACTTTTGTATCAAGGTTCAAACATGAAGCCCAGATAGCTGCCAAACTTGATCATCCGAATGTTGTCCCTGTATATGAATTTGGAGAGAGTGATGGTAGTTTCTATATTGTGATGGGTTATATGCCTGCGGGTTCTTTAAAAGATCTGATATTTAGAGAAGGCGCATTGGGAAAAGAACGCAGTTTAAGAATCTTTGAGCAGATTGGTAAAGGCTTAGCATATGCGCATAGCCGAAACATTATTCATCGCGATCTTAAGCCTGGGAACATCTTATTAGATGAGGAAGAAAATGTCCGTGTCAGCGATATGGGATTTGCTAAAGTTCTGCATAGTGAAGCCAGTGCATCGATGAGTATGTCCGGTGGAATTGGGGGAACTCCTGCCTATATGGCTCCTGAAGTATGGCATGGCAAAGATGCGAAACCGGCTACTGATGTTTACAGTATGGCATGCATATTGGTTGAAATGTTAACAGGTCGGCTTTTGTTTGATGGCGAGACCACTCCTGAAGTAATGTTGAAACATTTTGAGCCTGTCAAATTACCTCCTGAAGTTCCAGAGGATTGGAAACCGGTCCTGGAGGCTGCCCTCAGCAAACAAGCAGATGATCGGATTCCAACAGTTAACGAATTCGTTACCCGACTTAAAATTGCGAATGGTGAAGTAGTTGATGAAAAATCTGATCCTACTATTAGTCAAAGCCAACCATTCATTTTCGCCGGAACACCAGGTTTGAAAGGTTCGTCTGAACAAACTCCAATTGATTCTCAAGAAGAGGAAGACCTTGGACAATTTCAAGAAGAAGTCCCGGTGGATGATAATCTCTCCATTTCCCAATCGGATGTTGCAAACCAAAAAAAGAAAAATAGGATACCAATATTTGTGGGTATATTTTTACTCGTTTTAGCAGGAATGTTTGCAATTTATAAAATTGGTGAAATTTCAGCTAATCGAAATGCTATATCGAATAACAATAATAATGTAGTTTATATTGTCGAAACTGCTACTCCTACAGAAGGACAATTAATCCCAGAAATAATCCAAACGGAGACTTTAGTGCCCACTGAAACACCTGGGCCTGAAGAAGCTATAGTATACGAAGCGGGTGATGAACGGATTCGTGACAAAGATGATATGGTTATGGTTTATATTCCTGAAGGTGTCTTTAAAATGGGCAATTCTGCAGGTCGGGATGATGAGAAGCCGGAGAGGGATGTTCAATTGGATGCTTACTGGATAGATAAATATGAAGTTACGGTTGGGCAATACCAAAAATGTGTTACAGATGGAGTTTGTAGAGATCCGAAGCAATTTGATTCGAACACCCGAAAATCATATTATAACAATCCATCTTTTCAAGATTATCCGGTAATATTTGTGGACTGGAATCAAGCACAAGCTTATTGTAAATGGGTAGACGGTGATCTTCCAACAGAAGCTCAATGGGAAAAAGCCGCTCGCGGAACAAAAGGTAGTGAATATCCATGGGGAAATAGTAGACCTAATAAAGATTTGGCAAACTTTAGCGAAACAGGTATAAGAGATACATCAGAAGTTGGATCATTCCCTGACGGCGCAAGTGATTATGGTGTGATGGATATGGCGGGAAACGTTTGGGAATGGGTTAGGGACTGGTACAGAGCATCCTACAACGCAAGTGAAACCGACAACCCGACAGGACCAAGCAATGCAAATGAGAAAGTAACTCGAGGTGGAAGCTGGTTTATGAAAGCCGATTATTTAAGTTCGACTTCTCGGAACATTTCCAGGCTGCCAACGAATTCGTTTAGCGGTTTGGGTTTCCGCTGCATCAATCCAATCAGTGGTAATGATATAAGTAATTAAATGCATTTGTTTTTCTATCCAGACGTCTTAGATTTAGTCGTCTGGATAGAAAATTATGATTATATAGTCAAGTATTTCCCTTGTAAGATAAAATACTATTAAACAACTGGATGAATTTGGGATTTTTTGCCTGAATCACGAGAAGCTCTCATGATGAATAATCTAAGCCGGATGGTTGGTATCTTATGAAATTAGGAAACACAAATAAAAGCAATACAGAAGGAAAAATTCCTCAAAACCATTTAACCAATTTGAATCAATAGAGTGTATTTAATTAGGACTGATATGCATCTAAGATCTGACATCAGAACCGGATGAATTGTCTCCAACTTTTGAGTGTTTCTGGGCTGTGCGCTTTTTCAACTTATTCTCAACAACTGACTTTCTCTTGAAATAGAAATTTCCTTTATTGTTCCTTGAGGCATGCCAATCCAAAATAGATTTAAGCGAAAGAATAAGCTCTGGAATTGCGTGAAATTCAATCTCATTGATATTGATGTTAGCAGAAAAGGCTATCCATAATAACTTTCACAGTAGCTGGAAGCGCTGTTTCTTTGTGAAATATAATCTCATTGATACTGGGAAAGGCAGATTGGCTAATTTAAAAAAGGTTTTCATGAAGAATTAACTCATTCAATAAATTCTAAAGTCAACTATTTGAGATTGGAGTAAATTTTTCGGGTAAGGAATTTTAAATTTGTTATTTGATTTTTTTGGTAGCTTACGATTGGTTGGCTTGTTATTATTTGTGGTAGTGGAGAACAGTATCTTCAAATCTTCATCTGTATAGCATATGCACTGCCAATGTGCTCAATCCTGAAAATTTACCCATTTTCTTTGGCTAATAGCTGAACTGCAGTTTCTCCAATGCCTGTTTTACATATCGAATATAGTTCCTATTTCTATTTACGCAACTATAACCCCTCGTGATTTCCTGAAAACTATTATGTTCTTTGTTGTTAATCGCCTATTTGGAAAAAATGGGAAACGCAGTTACTAATCAGCCTGCCGGGTGCCAAAGCAAGCCGGCTGGACAATGCATCTTTATCTTTCTCGTTGGAAACTGCTTGTTTGGAATAAACTAATTTATCGTTAGATTCATTTTGAATTATTTAAAAAAGGAAGTCCCCATGAAGGGGACTTCCAGTCTAAGAAGTAATTGTGATTACTTGGAAGGGTGCGGGTAGCGAGTTACAGTAAATGGAGCAAAGATTCTATAGAAGTCCCAAACCCGTAACTGAACAGGGATTGTGATCTTGGGATCGGGTGCATTGGTAACCAGAAGCTCTCCAAAGTAATCGCCAGTGGTCAATCCGGTTGAGTCGAAGGTCAAGGTCACTTCTACTTCACCGCCATCGGGCATGACAACGTCGGCCATGACGTCGATATCTAACCAAACGATATCGCCACCGCCACCGCCGCCACCACCGCCGCCACCACCAGTGGTGCCTTTGGCGCGAATCATCCAGTTACCGGCAAAACCAACAGAGTCAACAGTCGCCCAGGCATCATCCGGAGGAAGTGTCGGGACGGCGGGGGAGTCCGCAGCAAGCCAATAACCAACCCAGGAGCGTCCCTGACTGGATGTTTGGTCCATTGAAGCAGGGAAGTAAGCTGCACCGGGTTTGTAGGTAAAGACTGCGCCGATGAGGACATCGCCTGGTCCATCAAGGACAACGGGTTGATCAAGAGTAACAACTGTCCATCCGGGAACAGAACCGACAGAGGCAGCCTGTTGATGGAGGAGTTCAGAGCCTACAGCAGGGTCGCTGTTAGCTGAAGTGTTTTGATAGATGACGACTTTGAAAGGCTGTCCACTGGCTACAGTAGAACCTTCAAAGTAGAGAGAGACTTCCGTCAAGGTCATCGGGAATTGTTCGGCAGTTGGGCTGAAGCGGTTGACAGAAATGAAATCTGCTGTTCCGCCGACACCGAGGGCATTATCATAAGAACCATCATCGAGAATCAGGTTGACTTCGTCAGCCATTTTTCTAAATGGTGTAGGTCCACCCATATCTTTTTCGGTGATTTCAAAGACGGTTTCTTTAGCACCGGTGTTGATGAAGGTGAGGGTCTGTTCGGTAATGCGATCGGGGAATTGTTCCTGATAAACGCTATCAGGGTCGATAATCAAACAAGCAGCGTCGAGGCGGAGGTTGATATCATCAAGAATGACATCTTCATCCCAGCCAACAACTACATCGTTAATCATTTGGGTTACATAGCCAGCCAAAAGGACTTCTACATCATATGTGCCATGTTGCAGGGCATAGCTGAAGTATCCATCTTCGTCGGTTTCAGTGCTTGCGACAAGCTGACCGTTTTGATAGAAGTTGACGCCGGCTTTTTCAGCGGGGACAGGCGCAATATCGCATTGCTCAAGAGCATAGATATTGGCTTTGATGTTACCCCAGTTGAGAGGGCGAACCACGTGCATAGTTACCGGGACGGGGGGCAATTCGTAGGGGGTATCGTTTTTGAAACGAAGTTCTGCGAAGTAGTCACCAGGTTGTTCGATACCATTGACGTTGAACTCAATTTCAATATCGAAGGTTCCCAGACCACCAACGAGTCCTTCTTCAGGTGTTTCGGTTAACCAAGGAACGGCACCACCGGTGTCACCACCACCGCCAGCATAAGCTGCGATGGACAAAGCGTCGGATTCGTTATCACCGGAGAAGGCACCAACCAGGGTTGACGCGCCGGTTTCCATGTCTATTACACGGAGTTGACCGTTACCGCCACTGCCATAAGCAGCCCAGTAGAGGATCTTGTTTTCTTCGTCGTAATCCATACCCTGGGCATAACCTGCGGCAAAGCCAAGTGCGCCAACATCGATAACCTCAGCGGTGTTAGGGTTGACGGTGTAGAGGTGATCGGTGGTGATGTCGACAATATAGAGCAAGCCATTGTCAGGGACGTAGGCAATGTCAATACCACAGGCGATGCTGGTGTTGATGATGATATCAATTTCGCCGGTTGGGCTGAGAGTGAAGATATCAGTGGCGCTGCTACAATTCGAAGTGGTTCCATAGAAGAAGCCATTAGCGCCGGTGATACCCTGGACACCACCGCCACCAACACCAGGAACAGTGAGCTGTGCGATGGTTGTAGCCACACCGGTTGTTGTGTCAATTGAATGGAAGGCGTCGGTATCACTAATCGCATAGATCTGGGAATAATCGTCTTTCAGGAAGTCACCTGCATAATAGGTGCCTGCCGTAGCAACAGCTTCCCAGGTTCCGGGGACTGTAATATCAGGGATTCGGAACAACTTATCGTTGGAGCGGACTTCGACGACATAAGCCATCGAACCGCCTTCGAGCTGCAGAATTGATTCACTGGCAGACTGCAGTTGACGGTTAGTGGCGAAAGTGCTCGCTGAGGTATCCGCTGTGGCAACAACGTCTTTTGAGCTTTCCAGTTCACCGGTGAAAGGTGGAATGCTGTAAGGTTGGAAGCCAACGTTATGTTCAGTCAAGCTGAAGGTTGAATCAACAGTACCGAGATTTTCGATGGTTAGGGTTGTGGTTTCTGGGTCATCAAACAGGGCGATTGTTCGTTCAAGCGCCTCGGGGTTTGCCACAAGTAAACCTGAGGATAATTCCCAATCCTGGCGGACAATTTGAGATTTCTTTACAACAACATCGGCGGTTTCAACACCAAATTTATCTTTCGAGGCGCTGAATGCAACTGTTTCGGTTGCACCGGTACCGGTGAAAGGTTGGAAGAGCCAATAGAGGCCATCGGATTCAGGGTGACCTGATTCTGTTTTTGTGACTGCAGCGGCGCTCTCAGATTCAACTCGAACGTCGTACATCTTTTCTTGTTCCCAATGGTCAATTGCGTAACCGGCAACAACGCCACCAGGTACCACATTACAGTCGACCGCAAGAGCAAACGGAATACTGTAAGATATTTTGATGTCATCAATGTACCAACCAGGATACACACCGCTGACATCAGTGCGCAGATAGAAACGCATTTGGAAGTTTTCGACTGCATAGGAAGGATCAAGGACGATTTCCTTTAAACTCCACGGCATGATATCGCCGAACTTCTCATACACAGTTGTCCATGTTACACCGCCGTCCTTGCTTACTTCAACGGCGCCCCAGTCGTAAGAATTGCTTTCAGTATCCATCCATTGCCAGAAGGATATAGTAATGGAGTTGCCTTCATAAGCTGAGAGGTCGATAACCGGGGAGGTCAGGCGGCTGCGTTCATAATTGTTGTAATTGCCAATCAGGTTGGTCGCCCAAACTTTGCTTCCACTGTAAGCAGCGCCGGGTCCAGGTGTGGCGGAAGGAGTACCCCATGCCCAGGTGGGTAAACCTTCGGTTACAGTGTCATCAAAAACGGAAACGACATAGCCACCATCGTCAGATTCAAAGTCTTCCTCGTAGACGACGGTTGCGGGTGGAACCTCGATCATGCCGATACCAAGGTCATCAATATAGGCACCTAAATAATGGACTGAGCCGTCAGTCTTCATTTTGAAGCGCAACTGGAAGTCCGCAACGTTATAGCTTGGATCGAGGGAAACGGTTTGTTGGGTATAAGGCTTACCAGTGTCATTGATACCGCCTATAGGGCCCCATACTGAGGTCCATGTGGTACCACCGTTTTTAGTTACTTCGAGGGTAATATTGTCAAAAGTAGCACTTTCGAAATATTTCCAGTCCCACCATTGGATGAGTGGCACACTTGTGCCAAAACTTGAGAGGTCCATGACAGGAGAAGTCATATAAGAAAGTTCGGAGGCGTTATAGTTTCCCGCGAGATTGGTGGCAATTCCGTTTGTACCGCTATGTCCGGTACCTGGACCGCTCGTGATGGCACCCCATGCCCATGACGAGTTGGTACCACTGGAGACGAAGCCGCCATTGTCGTTTTCAAAGTCGAAGTAGTATTTATAGTCGGGAGCATAACCGGGAGCAGCACAAGCAGCAACATCAATCAGAAGTTCAAAGTCTTTAACAAACTCTAATTCGCCAATTGGGGTGAATGTGTCATTCAAAATGGCATAGCCACTTACCATAGCTTCAACTTCGGCAGTATATTCATTGCCGTTAAGCAGATTAACTTCATAAGCACCGGTTAATGGGTGAGTGTAAACAACCTGGGTATCACCATCGGTTGAGAAAGTGATTTTGGCATAGAGGGGATAGCCATGCTTGTTGGTTTCATCCGTACCGCCATCACTAACAACACCTTTAACGGTGATGTTTGAAAGGCCTTCGAGTTGGAAGTCTAAGACAACCGGTTCGGTTGCACCTTCGGGAATAGAAACTGGTTTAGTTTGATCAAGATAACCAAATTTGCCAGCGGTTGCAGTGTAATCACCAGCATCTACCATCATGCTGTAAACACCGGAGGCGTTGGTTTTAGAGGTACGTCCACCCGGGTTGAGGGTGATGGTGGCATCGGCAACAGGTGCATCCAAAGTATTGGTTACAGTACCGGTAAGTTCGTAGTCACCGACAGGAATGCCTTTACCACGCATGGTAAAGGTTCCGGGAAAGCCGAGCGCACCAATTTCACCCCATTGTCCGGTTGAAGGAATGGAGATTGGACTCGGTGCTTCACCGGACCAGAGCCCAATCCAAGAGCGCTGGAGGACGGTATCTTCGTCAACAACGGCGGGATAATAAGCAGTGCCCGGACGATATTCGAAAAGCGCACCAATCAGGACATCACCTGGACCTTCAAGGAGAACCGGGTTATCTAGTTGATAGACGTTCCAACCGGTAGAGACTTGAACGGTTGCGTCTTCTTCAAGCATAAGCTCTGCACCATTGGAAGGATCGGTAACACCTTCAGTATTCGTGTTTTGGAAAACAACTAATCTGAGGGGTTGTCCGGGAGCTAAAACCGAGCCGGTTGCATGGTTGGACAAGAAGCTGATTTCTGTCAACATAAATGGGAATTGGTCGGGAGAGAAACGGTTTAAGGCGATAATTGAAACCGCTCCACCGGTTGTACCAATTGAATCTTCGCCGGTACCGTCATCGAGGATGAATTCGTATTCGCCATCCGCGAGTTGGTAATCAGCGGGGAGAGGATCTCCCAGGTTGAGGGCATCGCCCGTTCCGGCTTGTGGGTCGGATTCGAGGACAATTTCATCCTGGGCGACAGGTGCCTGCGCACTTGCTGAGATTGGGAGATAGCTAATCAGCATTCCCAATGCCAGGAAGATTGCGAGGACTTTTTGTAAAGTTTTACTTTTCATGTCACTTCCTTCTTAAAATAGTTTAGGACTTGCAAAAATACTAATT